>Ga0187861_10000416_pt1 | contig 50688 bp, 43 predicted proteins | sample June2016WEW_10_1_3_FD_132986 | JGI IMG/M metagenome (GOLD analysis project Ga0187861, IMG submission 132986) | Peatland microbial communities from SPRUCE experiment site at the Marcell Experimental Forest, Minnesota, USA - June2016WEW_10_100 | ecosystem: Environmental > Terrestrial > Soil >...
CAAATGCCGTTTGCTGTTGTAGGTGCGCTTCTGCGAAGCGCGGATCATTCATTTCCCGAAGGAATTCGGCGTTTCACAGAGACGCCACTACACCAAAACGCGCCAAAACCGGTTTGGGCAACAGCCCCTCAAGAGTTGTCCCCCCTACTGCCTGTCAGTGTTCTTGACCACTCACCGAGCGGCCCGTAATCGCCTCAGCGAATTCTGGGCTTCGGTGAAATCCGTCTTGATCCGTAGCGCCTGCTCGTAGTGCGCAATTGCCTCTTCGATCCTGCCCGTTTGCTCCAAGGCCACGGCCAGGTTGTTGTGTGCCTCGGCGTGATCCGGTTTGATTCGCAGCACCGCCTCGAAATGCGCAATCGCCTCCTGTACCCTGCCCATTCGCATAAGGGCGACGCCCAAGCTGTTGTGCGCCTCGGCGTAATCCGGTTGGAGTTGCAGCGCCTGTTCGTAGTGTCTCATCGCCTCCGGGATCCGGCCGACTCGGAACAACGCGTTGCCCAAGCTATAGTGCCCCATGGCCGAATCCGGTTTGAGGCGCACTCCCTGCTCGTAATGTTCGATGGCCTCCCTCACCTTGCCTGCCTGTAGCAGAGCGTACCCCAGGTTAAAATGCCCCTCGGCGAAATCGGGCGTGATTCGGAGCGCTTTCTCCAAGATTTGGATGGCTTCAGGTATCCGGCCCTCTCCCGCCAGCATGGTACCCAAACCACAGCTCGCGTACGCGTAGTTCTCAACGCTCGCCAACAGGTTGAACGCCACCGAAAAGCCCAGCAGCAGGCCCCAGCCCCACCGTGCCGCACGCCGCCGGGCCGGCCGGACAGCCATCCCCAACCCCGGGGTCGGGGCCAGCGCCCTCTCCAATCCGAGGATGCCCACCACGGCCAGCAGCATGAGGCTAGGCAGAAACTCTGCCTCATACCGGAAGTTTGCGCCGCAAGCAAGCCCAAGGGTCAACGCGCAAATCCCAAACAACAGGGCCACGGCCATCACAAACCAGCGCAAGCCCGAGCTTTCCCCCCGCCCCGACCGACTGCGCCATGCCAGCGGCGCGGCCAGCGCCAGCCACACGATCGGGACGTTGACAAGGATGCCGAAAGGTTTTTCCACGTTGCCATGGCCCGCCGGTAATGGTGGCACCGTGATTTCATGCACGAATGGCGAGCGGGCGCTCCAGCGCACCGGCTCCAGAAAATACACCCGGAAATTGAACCAGAGATATCGCAGACTGAAGAACTCCTGCGCGACCTGTCGCCTTCCACCCAACTGATAGTGCTGCCCGAATTCGAACGGGCTGTCGAATCGCAGGAAATTGTAGAGCATCAAGCCAAGGCCGATAATGATGATGGGGCCGGTCGCCGCCAGCAACAAAGCTCCAATCCGCCGACGCTCCTGCCACGCTTGAATCACGGGCACCAGCAGGATCACCCCACCGAACAGTAACGAGGGCCGTGCCCCCACCGCCAGCCCGTACGCCACGCTCGCCATGGACAGCCACTGCCATTTTCGCTCTGCTTCGTGTAACGCGCACCAGATCGCCCCCAGCGCCAGCATCGTCAGCATGTACCCACAACTAATCGCCGCTTCGTAAACATCGGCACGCGATAACAACATCGGTAAGGCGGTTGCCAAGCCGAGCGCCAGCGCACAGGCCGCCACGACCCCGACGCTCGCTTCCGCAAAGTACCGCCGCCACAACGCACCCAGCAGACCCACGCTGGCCAGAAAGCCCACGGCACAAAAGATCGCCACGGCTTCCCTGTGTAACAGGTAGTGGCCGGTCAGGGCGACGAACGGCCAGAACAACATCAACGCCGGCGTAATCCCAAAGTACAGGTAAAGCCGGCCCTTGTAGTAGCTCAGGTCGTGCAGCCGATAGGGCGAGAGCTGGTAGGGAGCATTGGCATCCGGATCGTACGGGTCCGCGAGTTGCACAAGTCCGGGCGGCGCCTCTTTTTTCACACTGAGCTGGCCCGCGCGAAAACCCTGCACCAACGAATTGTAGTAAACGTCAGTCGCCTCCGGGTTCAACGATTCCCACATGCCCGACTGGGCCGTGTACGCGTACACCCCGATGACGACCACGCACACGGCGGCCACCGAGAGCGGGATGAACTTCCATTCTTTCACGAGGCAGAAAGAATACGCGATGTTGCCACTTACGGTCACGCCAAAGTTCCTCGACTCAAGGTTTTTCGCAACCCTTACGTTCACCAACCGGCGTGAATCCTCTTGCCCTTCCCACCCAAATTACGTATCCGGGAGGCGATGCGCGGCGCACACAGTCCCGCATACAAATCGAGGTGATCATGAGAATCGGTGTCATCGGCGGCAGCGGGCTGTACCAGATGGAAGGCATTCAGCAGAAGCACTGGGTCAGCGTGACGACCCCCTTCGGCAAGCCGTCCGACCAGTATCTGACGGGACGCATCGGCGCCCGGGACGTCGTGTTCCTTCCGCGTCACGGTCGCGGCCACAAGATTCTCCCCAGCGAATTGAATCACCGCGCCAACCTCTACGGGATGAAAAAGCTCGGCGTCAGCCACGTCATCAGCATCAGCGCCGTTGGCTCGTTGAAGGAAGAGTACCAGCCGACGGACGTGGTGGTCATCGACCAGTTTATCGACCACACGAAACGGAGCCGGGATTTCACCTTTTTTGGGGAGGGCGTGGTGGCCCACGTGGCGTTTGCGGACCCGATCTGCCGACGCCTGCAGCAGACGCTGGCGGACTGCGCCAAACGCACGGGCGCCACGGTGCACGTGGGCGGCACGTACGTGAACATGGAAGGCCCGGCGTTCTCGACGCGCGCCGAGTCGCAGTTCCACCGCGCCATGGGCTGGGATGTGGTGGGCATGACGAACTACGGCGAGGCGCGCTGCGCCCGCGAAGCAGAGATTTGCTACGCGACACTCGCGATGGTGACCGACTACGATTGCTGGCACGAGGCGCACGAGGCTGTGACCGCGGAGATGGTTGTCGCGAACCTGACGAAGAACTCCGCGACGGCCCAGGAGATTCTGCGCTCCGCGGTGGCGGCGCTCGATCCTGAGGCGGATTGCTCCTGCCGTCACGCCCTGGCCACGGCCATCATGACCCAGCCGAAGGCGATGCGGCCGGCCACGCGCAAGAAGCTGGGGTTGCTGCTGAAAAAGTATTCCGGGAAAACGTAGACGGACGCCGGGCGGTCTACGGCGGCAGGTTCACGTGCAGTCGATACATGCGAGTTGGAGCGACCACCGATGATGTTCCCGTTCCGCTGCCATCATCATTGTAGTTGGTAACGCTGCCGCTGCCGGTGACGCTCTGGAAATTGGAGATTGGTTGCCATGAGGTGCCCCCGCCGAAGCCGTCGCGGTACTCAATGGTATAGAGCCGCCGCACGACCGACGGGAAACTGAGTTGAACGGCACCGTCCAAGAGTTGGGTGATCTGTAACGCGCAACGGGCGGCGCTATTCAACGGATCCGTGCCGAGCGTATCCTCCTGCGCGTTGCTCAGGCCGTCGCCGTCAGGATCGTCGTTGAGCCCGTTGAGGCCCGCAGGCCAGATGCGCACGTAGTTGATGTCACCCACCAGGTTGGAAACGCCGCCACTGTCCATGACGATCCGCATCACCTGTTGACCGGCGGTCAGGCTTACGTTGCTTTTCGTCAACGTCTGCCAGGTTTGCCAATCGCCGGTGTTGGGGACGGTCAACGCACCGGTCACGTTCGTGCCGTTGAATTCGATATGGAAATTTCCACCCAAGCCCTTTGAAGCGACTCGAACATCAATGGTGTATTGGGCCGTGGCGGCGACGTTGACGGTGTAGGCAGTCCATTCGCCGGCTTTCGCAACTGCCACCGCATAGCCACCCGCATCGCCGTTGGCCAAGTCAAAATCGACGCTGTCGGTCACGCGAAACGTGGTGACGTAGCGGTTCGTGTACTCGTCCTCCGTCTTGACAGTCAAATTGGAATACGAGACGCCCGGGCCGCCGTAATCGAAATCCTCGGCCTCGATCGTGCCCGGGACCGGCGCGGCAGTGCCGTTGAATGGTACTTTCACCGGCGGGAGAGGATTGTTGCCGTAGGCGGCGGAGTTGCTCAGCGCCCGCCACCATTCTGTCGTGGCGATGCTCTGGTTGGCCGCCGTGACGATCAGAATGTTCCCGTTGGGATTGTTCGTCAACACCATGTTTCCGCTGACGATGCCGCCGTACGATTTCGACTTGGCTGTAGCAACATAGTCCGGTCGCATCAGTGTGATCGCCGCCGGGCCATCATGATCCTGGCCGCCCGGCAGACCTACGTGGGGAAGACTCTTGTCGATCATCCACCGGCGCAATTCCGTGTTGGGCAAGTTGGTCAACAGCGATTTGTCCACCAGTGCCGACTGGTTGAAGACCGGGCCAAACAGCACCGCTCGAAATCGTTGTACGACGATGGAAGTCGACCACGCATCCGCGTAATCATTGAAGTCCTGCAGTTGATTCTCGCTTGGACCGCCGCTTTGCGCGGCCATGACGACCGTGCCGGTAATCGAATGATCCAACAGATAGGCGCTGGCCAGCGTCGTGTGCGGCCCCCCCATGATGACCACCAGAGGTTTGTTGGTGGTCGCGTTGTGCGCTTCGGCGATGATCTGGCGGGCACCGGGCGTATCGACCGGTACCGTGTCTTCGATAACTCCCGAACCCGGCTGGACGAGGGCCACACTGGATCCAACAACTGGCGTAGGAAGATGGTTCATGCCACTGCGGAGAGCTTTGCCGATGATTTCGCCGCGACCTGACAGATCCCATTGAAAATTGAAGACGATATCGGGAAACAACGGTTCGACCCAACCGCCCGAAGACGTGCTCATGCCTTTGAGCGCGATATTGCCGGCGCTGGCCAGGGACAGCAGATACTCATCCGTGTACATGTCGTCGGCATCATCATTGTCATAGACGACAGGGCAGGTCTTATCGTAGGGCAGAGAAACGGCGAGTGATTCCTGCACCGAGTTGATCCCCAACAGCCCCAGCGCGAGGATCGTCACGGACAAACATGCTGCATTCTGCGACACTCGTACAATTCCCTGATCAGCCGTGTCATTTTAGCAGAAACCGGGGAAAAATGCACAGCATGAAATATCGCGCGAACTTGCTACTGCAGAGTCACTTGGATGGTGGTTCTGTGTCCCGCCACGTCAACTCCTTTGAGGACCAACATTCGTCTCTTGGAGTTGAACTTGCCAGTAAGCGAACAGTCCCTCCCGTCAACGATCACATGGGCGCGGACTTGATTGCGGGAAGTCACGATGGCGCAGCCGACCACGCTGTCAGTAGCCATGTCGACAATATCAAATACGCCCGGTGAAGCATCGCGCGCAACGAAATCGTAGCCCTCGACGGTCGTCAGGTGCAACTTTTTGTCCCGAGCCTCGCCAAGCCATTGCCCGCTGAGGTCCGGGAGACTGGACAAAGGAATCCCCCTCCATTTGCGGACGACCGCACCGGCAGTCGCGGCGCCCTTGAGCGAACGGCCTGCCCTCACGGTTGCCGAGAGACTCAATGGCAGTTCCCCGCAGCCGGAATCCTCGTTCATCGACCCGAGAATCCCGACTGTGCCAACGGCCTGCCATGTTCCCGACAGATTAAAAACGCCGGCGCAGTCGGCCCGAATGCCGTACCCACCCAGCGTGAAGTCATCGTTGAAACTAACAAACAGGGTGGCCGCGTCCGCGCCGCTGGTCGTGACTTCCCATATGTTGGTAGACATAGCGGGCGGGTTCGACGAGACGCCGCCCACAAGACTAAAATCCAGATAATCGATATCGCCGACAAGGTTGGAAATGCCGCTACTGTCCATGACGAGGCGCATCACCTGTTGGCCGGCCCCGAGCGTCACGTTGCTCTTGGTCAGCGTCTGCCAATTCTGCCAGCCGCCTGTGTCGGGTACCGTGAGTGGTCCGGTCTGGTCAATGCCCCCGAACTCGATGTGGAACGTTCCACCGGCTCCGAGAGATGCCAGGCGGATGTCGAGAGAGTAGAGCCCGCCCACGGCGACATTGACCGTGTAGTCGAGCCATTCGGCTGGCTGTGTGACCGCGATGGCGTAGCCGCTGGTATTGGTGACCAGATCGAAATCCACGCTGTCGGTCACGCGGAACGTGGTGACGTAGCGGTTCGTATACTCGTCCTCCGTCTTGAGGGTCAAATTGGAATAGGAGACGCCCGGGCCGCCGTAATCGAATTGCTCCGCCTCAACGCGCCCCGGGATGGCGAGGGGCGACCCGTTATAGGGTGTCAACGTGGGCGGCAACGGATTGTTGCCGTAGGCGGCGGAGTTGCTCAGCGCCCGCCACCATTCCGTCGTGGCGATGCTCTGGTCGGCCGCGGTGACCATCAGAATGTTGCCGTTGGGATCGTCCTGCAGGAATAGGGTTCCGTCGCCGTTGACGCCCACCGATTTGGTTTTGGCGGTCAGGATATAGTCCGGCCGCAGGAGCGTGATCGCCGGCGGACCGTCATGGTCCTGACCGCCCGGCAGGTTCACGTGGGGGAGGCGCTTGTCGATCATCCACTGGCGCAGTTCGGTGTTGGGCAAATTGGTCAACAGCGACTTGTCCACGAGCGCCGCCTCTTGAAAGACCGGGCCAAACAACACGACGCGAAATCGCTGATCGACGATGGTGGTTGCCCATTGATTGGCGGTGTCGTTGAAGTTCCGCACGTCGTTCTCACCCGGGCCACCGCTGAGCCAGGTCAGCACGACCGTGTTGGTGATGGAATGGTCCAGCAGATACGCGCTGGCCAGGGTCGTCGGCGGACCGCCCATGACCACGACCAAGGGTTGATTGGTGGTCGCATTGTGCGCTTCAGTGACGATCAAGTGCGCCCCGGGCGTGTCGATGGGGGTCGTATCTTCGATGATCCCTGAACCGGGTTGGACCAAGGCCACGCCGGAACCGGCGACGGGCGCGGGCAGATTGGTCATCCCGCTGCGCAGGGCTTTGCCGACAATCTCACTGCGACCCGACAGGTCCCATTGATAGTTGAAGACGGGATCGGGAAACGACGGCTGGCTCCAGCCACCCGAAGTGGTGATCATCCCTTTGAGCGTAATGTTGCCGGCACTGGCCAGGGACAGCAGATACTCATCCGTGTACATGTCGTCGGCATCATCGTTGTCATAGATGACCGGGCACGTGTCGTCGTAGGGTAGCGTGAGCGCGGAGGCGATTGTCGGGATCGCGAATAGAAACGCCACGCCAACGAATGTGGCCGCCCATGGGGCGAGTGCCACCCATGAACCCCTGACGCCCTTACCGGCATCGCGCTTGCTGACCATAAGACGATTTGTCAATTATGCCACAACGATGCGTCGGACACAAATCCCGGTTGCGCGCCACAGCCTCTGCATGGGGTGGGCGGGCTCCCGCACTTCGCGCTTGTAGACCCCAAGTGATGACCGTACACTGCGCCGATATTTGCGCCAAACCGCGAAAGGCTAGGTTCATGAATACATCCGCATGGCCCCGGTTCTTTGTACCCCCGATAGTGGGGACAATCCTGCTGTTTGCCACCACCCTGCTTCCCGCGCAACGCAGCCTGGCGACTTCCATGGAAGATTGGCCCATCCAATTTCATCCGCATCTTGACCTTGCGGCCACGTATGACGACAACATCCTGATCGCCCATAACCACGATCTCAGCGACTTCTACTTCACGATTAGCCCGGGCCTCGAATTGGTTCACGGTGACGTCGCTCACAATTACCTGTCGCTCGATTATACGGCGGGAATCGAGCGTTTCCTAGAACACGGGTCCCAGGATGCCGTCAATCATGATGCCGCGCTCAAGGGCGCTTTCGAGTTCAGTCGCCTCAAGCTGGCAGTGGACAACCAGTTCCAAATCGAAACATCACCAAACGTTCAGGTGGGCACGCGCGTCGAGGAACAGAGAAATCTTACCGACGCCAGCGCCGAATACCTCGTGAACAAATACTTCTCCCTCGGTCTCTTGTACCATCAGGAGTTCCACCATTTCCCGACGCAAGGGCAAATCGACTACCGCCTTTTCCAACCCGGCGGGGCATTGTATTACCACGTCCTGCCAAAAACGGATATCTACGGCGAATTTGACTATGGATGGGTCGATGAACAGTTGGGAGAGGACCAGAAGTTCTGGAGCGCCACGCTCGGCGTCCGCGGAAAAATAACGAGCAAGATCTCGGGCCACATCGGAGTGGGTTATGAAGATCGCGAGTACTCTGGTTCGACATCGAACGTTCAGACAACGGTCGCCACAGCCTCGTTGCATGGAGACTTTTCACGACACACCTCCGCGGATCTCATCGTCCAGCGACAAATCAATCCCTCCGTCACGTCTCAGGACAACTCTTATATCGCCACCCATGTCGAATTCACGCTCAACCAAAAGATTTACCGGGAGAAGTTTTTGGTGCAAGTCGGCGGCTCCTACGAACGCGATGACTACAACCCGGGGCAAAATCGTATCGACGATGTCTGGCAAGGACGCGTCGGCGTAAAGTACGTCGCAACAAAATGGATGGAATTGGGCGTGTCGTATCACTATCAGCGGGACCAATCGACCCTCGACACGTTTTCGTTCGGGCAGAACGTTGTCAGCGTTGACGGCTTATTGCACTTCTGAACGCGTAGACGAAGAGCCCGGCAATTCGGGCGACTTGAACTGCTTGCCCTTCCCCGGCAGTCGAAAGATGTGTAGTTGAGTGGACACGCTGGCTAATATCTGGACATCTCACGACTTGTACAAATGCCTGGCAATGCGCGAGTTCACGCATATCTAACCGGGTCCATTCTGGTAACCAACGCTCCTGAACCTACTTACGGGCCCACCTCCCCGGAGGAAACACCCCCTCCAAAAGAATACCCACTTTTGGCACGCCGCGCGCTTTGATGTAAGTAGTGCAATGCGTGAGACAAGCGCACGGTTTGGTGCGTGAGCACATGACATGGTTGATTTCGGTTGACGCGTTTTGAAAACGGTGATAATCGGCAACAATCAGGCGAGGGGAACGGCAGTCCTTGGATTTGGCCCAGGCGGCTGTTGGAACAGACGACAGCCTCTCCCGTGGCCGACCGGCGATGGTCAGTCTGGCTGTTTGACTTCGGCAGACATGCGAATTGACCGTTTCGCAGTCCGGCCATCAAGGTACAGGCAAGGAATCAGAAAATGGTTTTTGTGAAAAGACTGCTGGCGGGATATTGGGCAACGGTGGGACGCGATGTTACAACCGCGAAGAGGCGTCTTTTCGCGCGAGCGGGCTTTACGATGGGCTTGATCCTTTGCCTTGTGCTTGTCTCCTGCAGTTCGGAAACGGTGCAAGTTCGCACTGTCGCTCCTTCCAGGACCCAAGTGCCCCAGAAAGCTGGCAGCACTCCCTCCAACACAACACCCGCGAAAAGCGCCTCATCGGAGACCGATAACGATTACCGGATCCAGCCGCTGGATAGCATCCAGATCACCGTTTTCAACGAGCCTGACCTCTCCGTGAGGGTGCGAGTCTCGGCGCAAGGCAAAATCAACTACCCGCTTCTCGGTCCCGTCCAAGTCGGCGGCCTGACCGTCAGCGAAACGGAAACCAAACTCAAGGAACAACTGGGACGCAGCTACCTCGTCAAACCACAGGTCAACGTGCTCATCGATCGAGCCAACGGCCGCCGTGTTTTCGTTCTCGGTCAGGTCAAGATGCCCGGCGCGATCGATATCCTGGCCGATGAAGGGCTTACGGTCGTGCAGGCCATCGCGCGCGCAGGTGGGTTCACGGACATCGCCGCCACCGACCGCGTCAACATCCTCCGCACCGCCCCAGACGGCACGCAGCAAAAGGTCATCGTCAACGTCGCGGCCATCATGAAAGGCCAAAGCAAAGACTATCCGCTGAAACCGGACGACGTTCTTTCCGTGCCCGAAACCATTTTCTAGCCTCTTATGCAAGCTCTTGTTCCATACGACCCGAACGCTCAGCGATTCCAAACCCCGCGCCGCCAGACCCGCCCTCTGCACTGGCGGCACTATCTGCTGGTCGTGGTCGAACACAAATGGGTCGCCCTCGCTACGTTTCTGATTGTGATGGGCTTGACGATCGCCTGGACGTATCACCAAACCCCCCTGTACCGCGCCACCGCAACGGTCCAGGTGGACGCGGATACGATGAAAGTGCTGAACATCCAGGATGTATTGAGCACGGATACGCGCGACGAGCAGTATATCAACACGCAAGTGAAGATTCTGCAGAGTCGCACCCTGTGCGATCAGGTCGTCCAAAGCCTGCGGCTCGACAGAAACCCCGCTTTCCTCGCCTACGCGGGTGCACAAGGGGACCTCGCCGGTGCGCTGCAACAGTGCTTGAGCGTCCAGCCTGAACGAGGCACCAGCATCCTAGATATTCACGCGGACCATCCCGACCCGCAAATTGCCGCAGACCTGGCCAACGGAATGGCAAAACAGTATATCAAGCAGAACCTCGACAAGAGAATGGCCGCTTCGATGGATGCTGTGCGCTGGCTGCGCGAGCAGGCCGACGAATACAAGGTGAAGGTCGAAAAATCCGAGGAAGTGCTCGCCCAATACCGACAACGCACCAAGGCGTTTTCACTCGATGAGCGCCAGAACGTTGTTGTCGACCAGTTGAAGGCAATCAGTGCCAACGTTACCCAGGCCAAGCAGGCCCGCGTGGTTGCCGAGTCCGAATGGAAGGCGGTCAAGAACCTGCTCGATCAGGGAAGCAACCCGACCGATATATCGGCGATCTTGAGCAATCCCAAGGTCGGCGCGCTGCGTCAACAACTGAACGACAAGCAGGTCGCCTTGGCCGTTTTGCGCGAACGCTACCGCGAGCAACATCCGTCTATGATCGCCATCCAGACCGAATTGAGCGAAATCTCCAGCAACCTCGACGAGGCCTGCAAGGATGCCATCAAAGCCCTTGAGTCCAACTTCTTGCTGGCCAAGTCCAAGGAAGACAGCCTGGAAGACGCACTCAAGCAACAGGAGATGGAGGCCTTGGAGGTGGACGCCATACAACCCGACTACAACCTGCTCAAACGCAACGCCGAGGCTGACCGCCAGATCTACGATTCCATCCTCACGCGCATGAAGGAGGCCGGCGTCACTGGCAAGCTCGAATCGAACAATATCCGGCTCGTGGACCCCGTCCAAGTGCCCAGCTCCCCCTTCAAGCCACGCAAGGGCCGCGACCTCGCGGTGGGCTTTCTCCTCGGCATTGGCGCCGCCTTCGCGGTCTGCTATGTGATGAGTGCCTCCGACGACAAAATTAAAACCTACGAGGACATCGACGCGCTTGGTCTGCCGCTCCTCACGGGCGTGCCCCGCATCAATCTGAAAGACGCTTCGCAGAACGGCCGTGTGCTGCAAGCCGACCCGCACTCCATATGCGCCGAGGCGTTCCGCAACCTGCGCGCCAGCATCAGCCTGAAACCCGAAGTCAACGCCGCCAACCCATTGCTCATCACCAGCACCGCGCCTGGCGAAGGCAAGTCCGTCGTTTCGGCCAACCTCGCGATCGCCTTCGCCTCTAATAAACAGCGCACATTGCTGATCGATTGCGATTTGCATCATCCGGCACAACACCGGGTCTTTCCGGCCAACCCCGACAAGGGGCTTTCCCTCTACTTGACGAGCAACGCAAGTTTGCAGGATGTCGTCCAGCCAACGGACATCCCCAACCTCGACGTGCTCCACGTCGGCAGCGTGCCGCCGAATGCGCCTGAATTGCTCGCGTCGGATCGCGTCCGTGAATTGATCGCCGACGCCTGCAAGCAGTATGATCGCGTCATCATCGACAGCCCCCCGGTTACGGCTGTCAGCGATCCACTCGTGCTCCTGCCGCACGTGCAGGGCGTGATCTACGTCATTGGATTTGACAGGATTCGTCGTGAAATCGTCTTGCGCACGATGCAGAAGCTGCGCGAGTGCGGCGCCCCGCTGGTCGGTGTTGTCATGAACAACATCGATCATGAACTTCACGGGTATTACTACTACCCGCAGAAGTATTCCTACTACCACAAGCGGAAAGGCAACGGCGCCGGGTAGGGCTCCCCCCGTGGAGCAGTGAAGCTGTGCAGCGATGCATGGCGGCCAACAAACGGGCGTAGGATGTCGGCCGGCGTTCCTGTCGGAAAGATGGGAATGCACCGGAATGGCGGCAGCTTGCCCGGACTGTACAAACAATGTGGTTTGAATGATGATTCACAGTGTGAACAGCGATGCCACGCCTCGGGACGCTGCGTCCCCGAGCGATCCCCTGCCCAACGTCACCCGCTGGCTCTGTGTGCACACCCGCCCGCGTCGCGAGTCAGGCGCGGAACAGTACTGTCGCGCGGTGCTCGGCCTGGACACGTATTATCCGAAACTCAAGCATCTCAAGACCGTCCGTCGTGTCAAACGCTGGATCGTCGGCCCGTTGTTTCCCCGCTACTTTTTCTGCCGTCTGAACCTGGCCCAGAATTTCCGGGCCGTGCAATACGCACCGCAAGTCGTCGGCGTCGTCAGCTTTGGCGGCCGCCCCTCCCCCGTCGATGACACGATCATCGATCACCTCAAGCAGTGGGCGGGCGAGGCGGTCGATGTCGTCACGGTACGCCCCGGGTTCCGGCCCGGCGATCTCGTCGAAATTGCCGACGGCCCCCTGCGTGGATTGCAGGCGGTCGTTCTGCAGGAGATGAGCGATCACGACCGCGTTGCCGTCTTGCTGTCAACTCTGGGCTGTCAGGCCAGGTTGATCGTGAGTCGCTCGCAACTCGTGGACGCGTCCTAGCCGTAGCGCGACGTCCTCGAGATCACAAACCGGCATCCGGTTCACAAGCCCCGTTGGGCTTGTTCGGCTGGCAGCATCTTCACGAAACAGTTTTCGCCTCCACCGCGAGCCAACGCCATGGAATTGTCCCGCACAACGAAGGCCGACGCCGACTTCGACCTTATCATCGAACCATCGCGAGGCTGGGTGTCGCTCCAACTCCGCCACCTCTGGGAATTCCGGGAGTTGCTGTACTTCCTGATCTGGCGCGACATCAAGGTCCGATACAAGCAGACGGTGTTGGGGGCGGCGTGGGCGATTCTGCAGCCGCTGTTTACCATGGTCGTATTCAGCTTGTTCTTCGGCCGACTCGCGAAGGTGCCGTCGGATGGCCTCCCATACCCGATCTTCTCATTTGCTGCCCTTGTGCCCTGGGGCTTTTTCTCCAACGGCTTGGTCGCTGCGGCCAACAGCCTCGTCGGCAATGCGAGCCTCATCCAGAAGGTGTATTTCCCGCGCCTTGTCGTTCCTATTTCCGCCGTATTGTCAGGCGCTGTCGACCTCGTGCTGTCGTTCGTTGTCCTGCTGGGAATGATGGTCTACTTCCACGTTTGGCCCACGATCCACATCGTCCTGCTGCCCGCGTTCTTCCTCCTCGCGTTTATTGCTTCGCTGGGGGTCGGCTTCTGGTTGTCAGCCATGAACGTTCAGTTCCGTGACGTGCGCCATACAGTGAGTTTTCTCGTGCAAGCCTGGCTGTTCTGCACGCCCATCGCCTATCCAAGCAGCCTGCTGCCCGAACCGTGGCGCTCCGTCTACGGCCTCAACCCGATGGCGGGCGTCGTCGAGGGCTTTCGCTGGGCGCTGCTCGACACACCGGCCCCCGGTGCCATCATCTGGGTCTCGACGCTGGCGTCCCTGGTCGTACTGATCAGCGGCGCATTCTATTTCCGGCGCATGGAACGAATTTTTGCCGATACCATTTAGCCCAATGAACCACGCAACGATTCGCCTGCGCAAGTGACCGGTCCAAAGAACGATCCCATGGACACAACGCCTCTTGTCTCCGTGATCATGGTCTTCCTCGACGCGGAGAGGTTCATCGAGGAAGCCATTGAAAGTGTGCTTGCGCAAACGCTGCCGTTCATTTACGACACGCCCGCCGCGCTGCGTACCGTGTTCCGGATCCTGAAACCCGGCGGCGTGCTGCTGGCGACAGTTACCGGGATCAGCCATCGCCGCCGCGACGAGTGGGAAAACCCATCGTACTGGAATTTCACCGCGCATTCGGTCGGCAAGTTGATGGAAGAAACCTTCCCGCACGCCGCAGTAAGCATCTCGGCGCACGGAAATGTCCTGGCCGCGACCGCCTTCCTGCACGGGCTTGCCGTCGAAGATTTGAGGACCCGGGAACTGAAGCACATTGACCCACAATATGAATTGGTGATCACCGTGCGCGCTGTGAAACCGCTGTCATGAGTGGCGTGGCCATACGAATTGAGGGATTGAGCAAGAAGTTCCGCATCGGAACCCATGAGAGGTACCGAACCCTGCGCGACGCCATGAGCCACGTGTTCGTCACGCCCTTTCGACGCGCGGCCTCGGTGATTCGCGGCCAGGCAGCCGGATCGGCCGACGAGGAAATCTGGGCGCTCCGGGACGTATCGCTCGAGATTCGCCAGGGCGAGGTGGTGGGCGTTATCGGCCGCAACGGCGCGGGCAAGAGCACGCTGCTCAAGATCCTCTCGCGCATCACTGAGCCGACTCTCGGGCGCGTGTGCCTCAAGGGCCGCGTGGGCAGTCTGCTGGAGGTCGGCACGGGCTTTCATCCGGAATTGACGGGACGGGAGAACATTTACCTGAACGGCGCGATGCTCGGCATGCACCACGCGGAGATTGACGGCAAATTCGACGAGATCGTCGCGTTCGCCGAACTGGAAAAGTTTCTCGACACGGCCGTGAAGCATTATTCGAGCGGGATGTATATGCGGCTGGCGTTCGCTGTCGCGGCACACCTCGAAACGGAGATTCTGCTCGTGGATGAAGTGCTGGCGGTCGGCGACGCGGCGTTCCAGAAAAAATGCCTCGGCAAGATGGGCGATGTGGCCAAACACGGTCGTACGGTGTTGTTCGTCAGCCACAATATGGGCGCCATCATGCAACTCTGCTCAAAGTCGTTTGCGCTGCAACAAGGCCAACTCGTCTCGCAAGGGCCGTCCAAGGAAATCGTCCAACAGTATTTGTCCAGCTTGTTCGAGAACAACTGCCCGAACCTGGAGCGCGCGGCTCTCCGCGCCGGCGACGGGCGGTTGCGCTTCGTGTCCTGCTACCTGCAGGACGAATCCGGCCAACGTACGGAACTTCCAGTCGCGGGCCATCCCCTCGACGTTGTGATCGAGTTCGACAGCCACGAAGACCTCTCGAATGTCCAGTTCATGTTCACGATCTTCAACCATGTGGGCATTGCCGCCACCCATTGCAACGTGGACGCGATGGGCCGTCGGTTTCGCATCACGCAAGGCAAAGGAACGATCGTGTGCCGGATTCCGAAGCTGCCGTTGCCGCTGGGTCAGTACAAACTGGCCCTGCTCGCCCAGGATCACATCCGCCAACTGGATTGGGTGCCCACGGCCTGCGTCTTTGACGTGGACACGAGCGACTTCTTCCCCAACGCTTACACGCCGTCGATGGAATATTCCACGACACTGGTCGAACACGACTGGAAGCTGGTGAGTCGCAACGGGCACACCGAGGAAACCGGGAAGCCGCTACCCGACCGTCATGGCTAATTTCGTCATCATTGTTGATCCGATTGGCCGCTCGCGCCTACGGCACCGTTTCCATGTCGTTTCACGGCTGCGTGCTTTCCATGGTCGGCGGATGTCCGGCCGTGCCCGTGACCTCGGAGAAGTACTACGATTACAAATCCGTCGACTTCGATCGCTGCACCGGCGGTCAGAACGTGCCGATCATCTCCTTGCAGGACCCAAACCCCGAACACGCCGCCGACAGCATCGTCAGCTACTTCGAGCGATACGAACCCGCGCGCACCGCGGCTGCCCGGGAACGTGCCGCCGCCCAAATCGAGCGGTGGTACCGGCAAATACGCGACAGCTCCAAGAATGGTGCTTCGATCCACATCTCAAAAGTATATGAAACTACTGGTCACAGGAACTGACGGCTACATCGGGGTACTGCTCGCGGATGTGCTCACCAAGCGTGGGCACCACGTCACCGGGCTCGATACCGGCTTCTACCGCGACGGCTTGCTTTACGACGGCGCGCAACCGCCCGCGCGACACATCCAAAAGGACGTTCGTACCATCTCCCACGATGATTTGCGCGGGTACGATGCGGTCGTGCATCTTGCTGAACTTTCCAACGATCCGCTCGGCCAGCACAATCCAGAACTTACCTTTCAGATCAACCATCTTGGCAGCATGGCGCTGGCGACGAAGTGCAAGGAGGTTGGCATCGCCCGCTTCGTGTACACATCTTCGTGCAGCGTGTACGGGGTGGCGTCGAGCAAAAACGTCGCGGAAACATCCCCCACCAATCCGCAAACCGCCTATGCGAACTGCAAGGTGCTCGTCGAACGCGACGTCTCGGCTCTCGCGGATGATGACTTCTCTCCCACGTTCCTGCGCAACGCCACCGCGTTCGGTGCGTCGCCGCGGATGCGTTTTGACATCGTGCTCAACAATCTGGCGGGGCTCGCATGGACCACGAAGGAAATCAAAATGATCAGCGATGGCACCCCGTGGCGTCCCCTCGTTCACGTGCTGGACATTTGCGACGCCGTCGCCTGCGCGCTCGATGCGCCGCGCGAGGTCGTGCACAATCAGGTGTTTAACGTCGGCGACAACGGACAGAACTACCGCGTGCGGGAAATCGCGGAGATTGTCGCGGAGGCCTTCCCGGGCTGCCATCTGAGTTTCGGCGCGAACACCGCTGATAATCGCAGCTACCGCGTGAACTTCGACAAAATCAACTCCCAGCTGCCCGGCTTCCACTGCCAACGCGACGCCCGCGCGGGCGCCAGGGAATTGCGGAGTGTGTTTGAGAGAATCCAGATGACGCGCGAGACGTTCGAGTTCCGCGCGTTCACGCGGCTGAAGCAACTCGAGCACCTGCTGAGCACAGCGCAAATTGACGGGAATTTTTATTGGAAACCATCATGACCAGCCCCGGCCAATGCCGATTCTGCGGCGCGAATTTGCAGCATACGTTCCTGGACTTGGGCGCCTCGCCGATCGCCAACGATTTCCTGAACACTTCGCAACTCAGCCAGATGGAGCCGTTCTATCCGCTCCACGTGAAGGTCTGCAGCGAGTGCTTCCTGGTACAGGTAGCCGATTGCATCAGCGCCCGTCATATTTTCAGCGACAACTATGCGTATTTCTCCTCGTTCTCGGATAGCTGGCTGGCACACGCCAAGACGTACGTCGACATGATCACGGCGCGGCTCGCGCTCGGCAAGGAGCATCACGTCGTCGAGGTCGCCTGCAACGACGGCTATTTACTGCAATACTTCGTCGCCAAGGGGATTCCCGTATTGGGGATCGAGCCGACGGCCAACACCGCCGCGGCGGCGACGAAGAAAGGCATTCCGACCGTCGTGAAATTCCTCGGCGAAGAGACTGCACGGGACCTGGCACGAGGCGGCCGGCAAGCCGACCTGTTGATCGGCAACAACGTGCTCGCGCACGTGCCGGACATCAACGATTTTGTCGAAGGGCTTCGGATCCTGCTCAAGCCAACGGGTGTGCTGACGATGGAGTTTCCGCACTTGATGCAGCTGATGTCCCAGAATCAATTCGACACGATGTACCACGAGCACTACCAGTATTTGTCACTGATGGTGGTTGAAACAATCTTCGGAAAACACGGGCTGACAGTCTTTGACGTCGAGGAGATTCCCACGCACGGTGGCTCCTTGCGCATCTATGCGCGGCACGCCCACGACGAGTCGAAGCCGCAAGCCCTACGGTTTGAGGAGTTGCGTCAGCGCGAACTGAACGCCGGGTACGATCACCTGAACACCTACATCTCATTCACCGAGCGCGTAAAGGAGACGAAGCGCAAGCTGCTGGAGTTTCTGATAGCGGCCAAACGCAGCGGCAAGACGATCGTCGGTTACGGCGCGCCGGCCAAGGGCAATACGCTGTTGAATTATTGCGGCGTGCGGACCGATTTCATCGACTACACGGTGGACCGCAGTCCGCACAAGCAAAACTTGTTCTTGCCTGGCACGCGTATCCCGATTCATCATCCCGACAAGATCCGCAAGACAAAACCGGATTACGTCCTCATATTGCCCTGGAACATCAAGGGCGAAATCATGGAGCAGATGGCGTTTATCCGCAAGTGGGGCGGCCAGTTTGTGGTGCCAATACCCGAGGTGAAGGTGTATTCCGCACCCGGCGGCTCGTAATGTCGTCCCTCGAGAGAAATACCGTACGAAAGGATTGAAACCATGAAGGTCGTACTATTCTGCGGCGGTCTCGGCATGCGGCTGAGGGAGAATGAAGAAAGCCTCCCCAAGCCTCTCGTCAAGATTGGCAACACGCCGATTTTGTGGCACCTGATGAGGTACTATGCCCACTTCGGTCACAAGGACTTCATCCTGTGCCTCGGCCACAAGGCCGACGTGATCAAGCAGCACTTCCTCAACAATAACGAGCTGATCCTGAACGATTTCGTCCTGACGAATGGCGGCCGAAACGTCGAGTTGTTGAACAACGACATTAAAGACTGGAAAATCACGTTCGTCGACACGGGTACGCACAGCTCCATCGGACAGCGGCTGAGGTCGGTGCGGCACCATCTCGAAGGCGAAGAAATGTTTTTGGCCAATTACAGCGACGGCCTGACCAGCGTACCGCTGCCCGAACTCATCGGCTTCGCGCAAAAACAGAACACCATCGCCACGTTCCTCTGCGTCAAGCCGAACCTCGCCTATCACTTTGTCTCCCTGAACGGAGACGGGCTGGTAACCGATATCAGTGACGTCACTGGCTCGCATATCCGCATCAATGGCGGGTTCTTTGTCTTCCGCCCGGGGATCTTCGACTACATCAAGGAAGGCGAAGAACTTGTCCCCGGCCCGCTCCAGCGGCTTGCCAAGGACCATCAGCTCAGCGCCTTCCGCTACGACGGTTTCTGGGCCGCGATGGACACGTTCAAGGATAAACAACAATTGGAGGAGTTGCACGCGCGTGGCCCGGCTCCGTGGGAAGTTTGGAAAGCCTCCCCATCGGCCCCGTATGCGTGATGTTCCCCCTGATCGTCCTCATCTATGATTACGCTTAATCTCAACGGTCACACGCGCGGTCCGCTCACCGTGCTGTGTCTGGGCGCGCATGCTGACGATATCGAGATCGGTTGCGGCGGCACGCTCCTGAAGCTCACCGAAGAAAACCGCGATGTCACGGTTCACTGGGTTGTCCTCAGTGCCACACCCCAGCGCGTCCGCGAGGCCAGGCGCAGCGCCCAGGTCTTTCTCCACGGCACCTGCGCGAAGAAGGTGATCATCAAGAACTTTCGCGATAGTTACTTCCCGTTCATGGGCGAGCGCATCAAGAAGTTCATCCAACAGCTAAGTCGCGAGGTTTCGCCGGACCTGATCTTCACCCACCGCCGCAGGGATCTGCACCAGGACCATCGTTTGCTCGCAGAGCTGACGTGGAACGCATTTCGCGACCATTTGATCCTCGAGTACGAAATCCCGAAGTACGATGGTGACATGGGTGCCCCGAACACCTACGTCCATCTCGGCAAGGATCTGGCCGAACGCAAGGTGCGCCACATCTGCGACCAATTCAAGACCCAGCGGTCCAAGCAATGGTTCAGCGAAGACACGTTCCTGGCCCTGTTGCGGCTCCGGGGCATCGAGTCCAACTCTCCCAGCAAATACGCTGAAGCTTTCTACTGCCAGAAGATGCTGCTACTCTGAAACAGACCGACAATCACACTTCTCACACGATCATGATTTTCAAGAAAGCAAGAATCCCGGGTGTGTATTTTCTGGAACCGGAACGGCTCACCGACGAACGCGGCTTCTTCGCCCGCATGTGGTGCCAGGCGGAATTCACCGAGCACGGGATCGACCCGCAGATCGTGCAATGCAACCTTTCCTTCAACCCGCGCAAGGGCACGATGCGCGGAATGCATTATCAGCGCGCACCCCACGAAGAAACCAAAATCGTGCGTTGTACGATGGGGGCCATCTTCGACGTGGCTCTGGATCTGCGGCGCGACTCAGCCACCTTCAAGCAATGGGTGGGCGCGCCTCTGACCGCCGAGAACCGGGAGATGCTCGTCATTCCGCCAGGCTGCGCCCACGGGTACTTGACACTCACGGACAACACGGAGGTCTTCTACCAAATGTCGGCCTCCTACACGCCGACGCACGGGGCGGGTGTCCGCTGGAACGACCCCGCGTTTGGCATCCACTGGCCGGGCGACGTCACCATGATCGCCGACCGCGACCGCGATTATCCCGACTTCCGATCATGATGACCGATAACATCGGCCACCAAATGCACCGGCTCATTGCCGAGTTGTATCCGATTTGTCGGAGCATCACGGGCAACGGTTTCCGGGAGACGTTGCAGGTGATCCGCCGTCACATCCCGCTTGAAATCCACGAAGTCCCCACGGGCACAAAGGTGTTTGACTGGACTGTGCCCAAGGAATGGAATATCCGCGACGCCTACGTTAAGAACAGCCGGGGGGAACGCGTCATCGACTTCCAGAAGTCAAATCTCCACGTTCTCAACTACAGCGCGCCCGTCGAGGCGAAGATGTCGCTCCCCGAGTTGAAGCCGCACCTGTTCTCACTCCCGCAACACCCGGATTGGATTCCCTATCGCACCTCCTACTATGCCGAGCGCTGGGGTTTTTGTGTGAGCCAGCGCCAGCTTTTGGCGTTGACGGATGATCTGTACGAAGTCTGCATCGATTCGACGCTGGCCGACGGCCACCTCACGTACGGCGAACTTCTCTTACGCGGACAAAGTTCGGACGAAGTCCTTTTCTCATGCCACGCCTGCCATCCATCGCTGGCCAATGACAATCTCTCGGGCATTGCGCTGACAACCTTTCTGGCGGAACACCTGAGCGAACTACCCCGGCGACATTCCTATCGGTTCCTGTTCATCCCCGGCACCATCGGCTCGATCACATGGCTCGCGCGCAACGAGACACAGACCGCGAACATCAAACACGGACTCGTTATCACGGGCGTTGGTGACGCGGGTAAATTGACTTACAAGAAGAGCCGCCGAGGCGACGCGGACATCGACCGCGCGGTCGCGCATGTCTTGGAACATTCGGGGCAGGACCACGAAATCATCGAGTTCAGTCCGTACGGCTATGATGAACGCCAATACTGCTCGCCGGGCTTCAACCTGCCCGTCGGTTGTTTCATGCGCACACCCAACGGCCGCTACCCGGAGTACCACACGTCCGCGGACAACCTCGACTTTGTGAAGCCCGGCAGCCTCGCCGATTCGTTCGCGAAATGCCTCGCCGTGGTCACGGTGATTGAAGGCAACCGGAAGTATTTGAATCTCAACCCGAAGTGCGAGCCGCAGCTTGGGGTGCGCGGGCTGTATCAGACCATCGGCGGCCAGACCGACGCCCACAACTTCGAGTTGGCGATGCTCTGGGTGCTGAATCTCTCGGATGCCGCGCACTCGCTGCTCAACATTGCCGAGCGATCGGGCATCGAGTTCGCCCTCATCCGCAAAGCCGCGGACACCTTGGCTGAACACGCGTTGTTACGAGAGGTCGCTGCCAACAGTTGAGACAGCATCTCATGCAAGTTCCCGTCGCCTTCATGATCTTTAATCGGCCGGATGTCACCGCGCAGGTGTTTCGCGAAATCGCGAAGGCCCGGCCGCCAAAGCTGTTCGTCATCGCCGATGGGCCACGGCTAGAGCAGCCGGGAGAAGTGCAGAAATGCGCCGCCACACGGGCGGTCGTGGAACGGGTGGATTGGGACTGCGAAGTGGTGAAGAATTATTCCGACGTGAATCTGAGTTGCGGTCTTCGAGTGGCCACGGGTGTCAGCTGGGTGTTCCAGCAAGTGGACCGCGCCATTTTCCTGGAAGATGACTGCCTGCCCCATCCAACGTTCTTCCGGTTTTGTGAGGAATTGCTGGAGCGTTACCACGACGATGAGCGGGTGATGCACGTCTCCGGCACCAACCTGCAGTTGGGCCACAAGCGCGGTCCGTCCAGTTACTATTTTTCCCATTTGATCAACGTTTGGGGCTGGGCGTCGTGGCGGAGGGCCTGGCAGTCCTTCGACCTTGGAGTCAAACAGTGGCCGCAGTTTCGCGATACATCCTGGTTGCTGGAGGTCCTCGGAGACCCGCGGGTTGCCCAGTATTGGCGTGAGCAATTCGAAAGAGCTTACCAATCGAAGGAGCGTTGGTGGACCTGGGATTATCAGTGGAACTTCGCCGCGTTGGTACACAACGGCCTGTCCATCGTGCCAAACGTAAACCTGATCTCGAATATCGGCTTCGGTGAAGATGCCACCCACACAAACTGGGCCGAGAGCCGATGGGCAAACCTTCCGCAAGCCGAGATGCCCTTTCCACTGCAACATCCGCCGAAGATTGTGCGCCATAAGGAGGCCGACGATTTCATCGTGCAGGAGATCGCTCGCACCCATCTGCCACAGCCGGAAACCGTTCTTCACCGGGCGCTGAAAGAGGTGCGAAAGGTTTATAAGACCGCCGTTCCCAAATCCGCCCGAATGTTTCTACGAAACCTGCGTAAGCTTTCATGACCCAATCAAACCAACCGTCCGTCGCCCGGCTTCAACGAGTCGTCTGATGATCCGGCGTGTCATAGCGCCCACTCTCCCGGAGCCAACGAAACTTGTGGCGGTCGTGGTCCCGCTTTCGTCGCGGTCGACACTGACGACGGACGAGCAGATCTCCTTGCGGCATGCGCTCCATTATTTCCGTCGGTACGATAAGTATCTGGTCGCGCCGCGACGGCCGGCCTTCGAACCCGCCGTTTTCCAGACAAGATTGTTTCCCGGGAAGTTTTTTGGCAGCGTGGCGGCCCATGCGCGGCTGTTGACGGCGCCGTCGTTCTACGAGGCGTTTGCCGACTACAGGTACATTCTCCTGTATCACCTCGACAGCCTTGTGTTGTCGGATCAACTCGATCCGTGGTGTCAGACAGATCTCGACTACATCGGTGCGCCGTGGATCCACTGCCCCGACTCACCGTGGGTCAAGGAAGAGCGCGTCGGCAACCTCGGTTTTACATTGATGAAGGTGCAAAGCTTCCTCAAAGTGCTCTACTCGACGAAGCCATCCGTCGATCCCGATCAATACTGGCGGGAGCATTACGGCTCGAAGCCCAAGCACATTCAGTACTTGAACCTGCCCAAGAAGTTTCTGAAGCGGTTGCCGATGTTCAATTCATCCCGGTGGCACGTGCATCGCTGGTTGCAGGGCAGCAGCACCGCGGACATCTTCTGGTCGGACGAGGCGCGCCGGTACGATCCCGGGTTCAAGATCGCAGACGTGGCAACCGGCCTGCGGTTCGCGTTTGAAGTGTCTCCACGGGTGTCTTTCGAGCGCAACCACCGTCAGCTTCCGTTCGGTTGCCACGCGTGGGCGCGTTACGACCGCACATTTTGGGAGCCATACCTCCTGAAGGACACACCCGAAGAAGACAAATGCCTGACGGCTGCTAAATCATGAGCGTGGATAACACGGTAGCCGCCCCGTCACGGACAATGGACGAGGTGCCGGTGGTACTGATCCAGCCACGTAGCGGCTGGCTGAGCTTCGACCTGGCGGCACTCTACCGGTATCGGGAGTTGCTGTATTTCCTGACCTGGCGCGACGTAATCGTGCGTTACAAACAGGCCGCCGTCGGCGTGGCGTGGGCCGTCCTGCAACCGCTGCTCACCATGGTGGTCTTCACCGTAATCTTTGGGCGGTTCGCGAAAATGCCCTCCGACAACCTGCCCTACCCGATCTTCGCATTCACCGCGCTGCTGCCCTGGAATTATTTCGCGCAAGCCATCGGGCGCAGCGGCACGAGCCTCGTGAGCAACGCCAATCTGGTCAGCAAGGTGTATTTTCCCCGACTCGTCATCCCCATTTCAGGAGCGATCGCTCCCCTCGTCGACTTCGTGATTTCGTTCGTCATCCTGCTCGGCATGATGGTGTGGTACGGGATCGCGCCGACGTGGGGCGTACTGGCGCTGCCGCTGTTCACGTTGCTGGCGGTGGTGACCGCGGTGGCTGTGAGCCTGTATCTGGCCGCGCTGAACGTGAAGTATCGTGACGTCGGCCACGCCATTCCGTTCCTCGTGCAGTTCTGGATGTACGCATCGCCGGTGGTTTATTCCGTAAGCATCATTCCCGAGAAATGGCGGCTCCTGTACAGCCTGAACCCGATGGTCGGCGTGATCGAAGGCTTCCGGTGGGCGCTCTTGGGGAAAGAGCAACCTGATTTCGCGGTGATGGCCATGAGTATCATCGTCGTCGCCATCTTGCTGGTGGGCGGGCTTGTTTACTTCAAACGCACTGAGCGGGTTTTTGCGGACATTATCTGATGAATCCGACTGCCATACGCGTGGAGAATTTGTCCAAGCAGTACGAAATCGGCGCGCAGCAGACCCGCCACAATACGCTGCGCGACCGTCTTGCCGATGGCGTAAAGTCTCTGGTGCGCCAGAATGGTGCGGCCCGTAAGTCCCGTCTATTCCAAGCGCTGGAAGACGTCTCCTTCGAGATCAAGCGTGGCGAAGTCGCCGGCATCATCGGTCGCAACGGGGCCGGCAAGAGCACGCTGCTGAAAATCCTGTCGCGCATCACTGAGCCGACCACCGGGCGGGCATGGATTCATGGGCGCGTCGGCTCGTTGTTGGAAGTGGGCACGGGGTTTCACCCGGAATTGACCGGACGCGAGAACGTCTACCTGAACGGCGCCATCATCGGCATGCAACGGGCCGAGATCGCCCGCAAGTTTGACGCAATCGTGGATTTTGCGGGAGTGGAGAAGTTCATCGATACGCCCGTGAAGCGGTATTCGAGCGGGATGTATGTGCGCCTGGCCTTTGCGGTGGCCGCGCATCTCGAAACCGAGATCGTGCTGGTGGATGAAGTGTTGGCCGTCGGCGACGCGGCGTTTCAAAAGAAGTGCCTGGGCACGATGGACCAAGTGGCGCGCTCGGGCCGCACGGTGCTGTTTGTGAGCCATAACATGGCAGCGATTGAAAACCTGTGCACGTCGGCGATTCTGCTGGAAGGCGGTCGCGTGATCATGCAGGGCGATTCGCATCGAGTAATCCATCATTATCTGGAGCGCGTTCTCCCGTCATTGGTTGATAATGTCCCCTTGGTGGAGCGACAGGACCGAACAGGCAACGGCAAAATTCGACTGACGGGGTTTCGCATTGAGGACGCACAGGGGAATAAATTGTCCGCTGTGCGTAGCGGGATGGATGTCGTCTTCGTCTTCAGCTACGAATGTCGCGACGGCGAGAAACCACAGGCGGTTGACGTCGGGTTTTCCTTGGGCCATACGAATGACGAACTCCTGACCGTGTTGTACAGTTCCTACGTCGGTCAGACGTTTTGCCCCGCGAAGAAGTGCGGTGAGTTTCGCTGCCATGTGGCGAAATTTCCGCTGGCACCCGGGCGCTACTGTGTCGGCACGCGGTTGCTGGCCGGCGGCGAGGAAGCCGATTGGTTGCGGAATTGGGTCGGCTACATCGACGTGGAGTTGGGCGACTTTTATGGGTCGGGCAGCCCTGGTTTCAACGGGCCGGCACCGGTCTTGATGAGCGGACAATGGAGCATGCAGTAGAGCCGGGGAAACGGACAAAAGACATGGGAAAACACCTGGCAACGACAGCCGCGCAGAAGATCGTATCCGCGCGCAAACGCCTCCAATGGGAGTTGTCGCAATGGCTTGACCCGTCGGAACGGGAATTCCGGCGTATCTGGCCTTCGATCAGCACCGTGGAGGGTCTGCTGGTGTCACCAGACCAGGAACACTGGTTTTTCACGGCCGCCCGCTCGCTAGCCGATCGCGCGACCATAGTTGAAATCGGCAGCTTCAAGGGGCGATCCACTTGTTGTTTCGCGTACGGCTGCCGCGGCACCTCGAAGCACATTTTCGCCATCGACACGTTTGCGGGGAACGACTCGGACTTCAAGGAAGGCGCCAGCTTCCGGGGCGGATCGTTCTTTCATGTCTTCTGGAACAATCTCGAAACCCGGGGACTCGCTGAATACGTGACCCCAATCCGCGGGTTGTCCACCGACGCGGCCCGCACGTGGGACAAGCCGATTGACCTGCTGTTCATCGACGGCTCGCATGTTTATGAAGACGTGCTGGCCGATTTCAACGGTTTCTTTCCGCACGTCAAACCCGGCGGAATCGTGGCATTTCACGATGTGCATGAAACCTGGCCGGGGCCAACGCGGGTGTGGCAGGAAACCGCCGCTCCGCAGTTGACCAAGACCGGCGCGCGCGCCACGCTGACGTTCGGACGAAAGCCGCACCGGTAGCGCGAGGAATCGCGCCGCCCAGCACAACGGAACCAGCAACCCTTACCGCCAGTCAGAGAGTCGCCATGCGATGCCCTCGTCTTTATGAATTGCCGCGGCCGCCCACCGGCCATGTGGGATGGCCGTGGACGGAGGAAACGCCCCCCCTTCCCGCGACCGCGGCCGGCGGCCAACCATGGCCGCTGATTTCCATCGTCACGCCTTCGTTCAATCAAGGCGCGTACCTCGAAGAGGCAATCCGTTCGATCCTGCTGCAGGGTTACCCAAACCTCGAGCACATCCTCATCGACGGCGGCTCCACCGATGGCAGCGTTGCCATCATCAAGAAATACGAGCGGTGGTTCACGCATTGGGTCAGCGAGCGCGACCGCGGCCAGGCGCACGCCATCAATAAAGGGCTCGCGCGCTGCACGGGTGAGGTTTTCAACTGGATCAACTCTGACGACTACCTGACCGCAGGAGCGCTCGGTAACATCGCCGCCACGTTCCCGGGAGCGGATGCCGTGGCGGGCGTTGTGCTCAACTTCGATGAGAAGGGGATTCAGGAGTATTTCGTGCCCGGTCCCTTGGACGCAGAGCGAATCATTCACTCCGATTCCTCCACCCGATGGCACCAGCCTGGCTTGTGGTTCCGTCGCCAGGGCGTGGCGGCCTGCGGAGGCATCGACGAATCGTACCACTACTCGTTTGACTGGGACTTGACGATCCGCTACCTGGGCTTGTTCCCCCAGGTGAATTACATCCACGATGTACTCGTTCACTTCCGTCTGCATCCAGATTCGAAAACCACGTCGTCGTGGGAGCGTTTCATGCAGGAACGGTACCGCATTCTGCAGAAACTGGGCGAGACCTCGTCCCAACGATTGGTGCGGGCCGCCTGTCGGCAGCGAATCCGTCTTCTCGACTGGTGGGACATTGTGAACAGGATCCGCAATGATCGCCAACGCTCAGGCCTGCGGCGCATGCTGCAACTCGGCGGCGCCGCCTGCCGCGATCCGCGCATCCGCCTGACTCGTTTCACGCTGGGAGCCATGCGGCAGGTGTTGTCGCCCACCGTTCCGACCGAAGCCGAAAAGGAAGCAAGCCATGAATCAACTCATTAGTGTCATTGTCCCCATGTTCAACGCCGAGCGCTGGATCGCCGAGACCCTCGCCAGCGTGGAAGCGCAAACGTATCCACGCAATCTCCTCGAGATCATCGTGGTCGACGATGGATCGACTGACGCTAGCGCCGACATTGTCGCGCGCCAGTTCCCGGCCACACGGCTGATTCGCACGCGGAATGGCGGCCCGAGCCGCGCTCGCAACGCCGGCACCAAGATCGCCCGCGGGACGTTCCTGCAATACCTCGACGCCGACGACCTGCTCGTGCGCGACAAGCTCATGCGTCAGGTCCAGGCGCTCGAAAACACTGGCGCCGACGTCGCGTACGGCGACTGGCAGGGGCTTGTTCTCCAAAGCGACGATACGTTCAAACCTGGCGACGTGATGCAGCGCAAGATGGAGGAGGAACCCGAAATCGCGTTGTTGGTCGATTTCTGGTGTCCACCCGCCGCGTACCTGTTCCATCGCGAGATTGCCGAGCGGGTCGGCGGCTGGAACGAACGGCTGCCCGTCATTCAGGATGCGCGATTCGTGCTGGACTGCGCACTGCACGGCGCGACGTTCACCTACTGCTGCGGCACCATGGCCTATTATCGCATCCACTCGCAACACTCCGTCTCGCGTCGCGATCCCGCCGCGTTCATCGATGATTGCCTCCGCAGCGCCCGCGAAGTCGAGAAGTGGTTCCTGGAACATGGCGGCATCACCGCCAAGCGTCGCGCCGCGCTCATTAAGGTTTTCGAACAGGTCGCGCGGGCCACCTACGAGAACACCCCCGACACTTTTGAGACCGCCTACCAAGCGCTCGAACGGCTCAGTCCCGGAGGCTACATGCCGTCGCATCCGAGACATCTCGCGTTGGCCTCGAAGATCGTCGGTTATCGCCGCGCCGAGGCGCTCGCGGTAAGCTATCGGAAAGGCAAAAGCTTCTGGAACGTCGTGTCGGGAACCGGGATTAGGAAATGAAATTCACTTCAGCGGCAAAGCGGGCTGCTCACTTGGCCCACACCGTCATCGGCAAGTCGCCCTTAGCAACGCGCTGGTACTTTGCCTTGCTCAGCGGCGTGCTGCGACCATTGCCAGAGTGCAAGTTTAAGAGACAAATATTGAACAGTGTCCTTGCCGCACGATGGCCGGAGTGTGACCTTCCGTCCCGGCGCGTCATACTCGGGACCAAGACATCGATCGCCCTGTATCCGCGTTTCGGCGAAATTGGTTTTGAAAGCCTGGTCTCTCGCAACCCCCTTTATGAAAGGGAAGTGTTTTTCTTCCTGGAACCCCGACTGGCAGATTACGATACCGTCGTCGAAATCGGTGCCAACGTGGGTCTCTTTTCCCTTTTCGTCGCCACGGCCTTTGAACGTTTACAGAAGTCCGACAGCCAGATCTTCGTCTTTGAGCCGTCACGAAAAGCCTACTTGCGCCTGCTCCAGAATCTCAAACTGAATGCCGTCAGGAATGTCCAGGCGTTCAATTGCGCGGTCGGTGAGAAGACCGTTTTCGCAAGTTTTTTTGAGCCTGAGGATCATCTCAACAATGGCTCTCTGTTGGAGGAGTTTGCCCTGATCTTCAGCAGTTCTCTTCAGGTCAGCCAGACACTCGTGTTGAATGCGGAGTTGCTGGAAACATTGCTTTCTTGCGCCGGGCGGCTGTTGATCAAGATCGATGCCGAGGGGGCAGAGTCCCGGATCTTAACCGGGTTGAGGAGCGTGATCGCCAAAAACAAGCCCGACATCCTTCTGGAGGTTCTGCCCATGTATCAGGACTCTCTTAACAGCATGGGATTTCTCAGGGCTGCAGGCTATCGGTTTTTCAACATCACGGATCGTGGGGCGGCCAAGCACGAGAAGTTTACGGCCAGCGAGTTCAGGGACTGGTTGCTGGTTCCGAATGAATCATCGGTGGAAACACCGCAGCTTGTGGGGCGGAACGAAAGCCGATGAATCCACTGCTTGCCATCAATACTCTGCTGCGCCGCAACGGCGTTTATCTGCACCGCTGGCTCACCGGGTTCGTCTCCTACCCGCGTTACCTTGGCTACGTGAAGCCGCAGTTGATAGACGCGACGGAGGAAGAATTTCGGGTTCGTCGCCAGCTGCTGGCCCAAGCTTGGGAGCCTCGTGCCCTGACAGTACCCGTCGGCAAACGGCTCCTCGTGCTCTGTCCGCATCCTGACGACGAGAGCATTGGCGCGGGCGGCTTGGTCCTTGCCCATCGCAATTCTGCCGAGATCCATCTCGCTTGCCTGTGCACGTGCGTGCCAGCACGGCCGACTCGCTCGAATTGGCCGGACCGGAAGCGTCGGCGGTGATGAAATGAAGGTTATTCAGGTTCCATTCTGTTTCGCTCCCGACCCGATGGGCGGAACGGAGGTGTACGTCGGGAATCTGGCGCGTGACCTCCAGGCACTCGGCATCGAGGCCATGGTTGCCGCGCCAGACGAGACGAGTCGCGCCTACACGGTGGACGGTCTGCGCGTCCGGCGCTACGCCGTCACTGGCAAGGTGACCGACCTGATTCAACTCTATGGCGCTGGCGACCCGCTGGCTGCCAGCGAGTTCGCGAAGAATCTCGATGAAGAGGCGCCTGACGTTGTGCATTTGCATGCGTTCACTCGCGGGGTGTCATTGCGGATGGTCCAGGCCGCCAAACAGCGCCACATCCCGGTGGTGTTCACGTATCACACGCCGACGGTGAGTTGCCAGCGTGGCACGCTGATGTTGTGGGGCGAAGATTTCTGCGATGGACGACTGGAAGTCGCGCGTTGCGCGGGCTGCACACTCAACGGTCTCGGGATGCACGGCCCGCTCGCTGACAAGGTCGGCAGGCTGCCGCCGGCACTGGGACGCTGGCTGGGGGACCGCGGCTTGCAGGGCGGGATCTGGACGGCGCTGCGCATGAGCGAACTAACCCGGGTACGCCACGCAGTCTTCCACAAGATGATGGCAGAAGTGGACCACGTCGTGGCGGTCTGCAACTGGGTTCAGGAAATCATCGTATTGAACAACGTTCCGCCCGCCAAAGTTTCGCTGTCGCGTCACGGCATCAAATGGGAACCAGACCAACCGCCGCCGGTCGCGTCGTCGTTGGCTCCTGAGGCGGGGTACCCAACGCGGATTGCGTTCGTCGGTCGATTGGATCGCACGAAAGGGCTGCATGTCTTGATCGCGGCGTTCCACGCGGCGCCCACAATGAACGCGCGACTCGATGTCTACGGCATTGTGCAAAGTCCCGCCAACGTGGCGTATCAGAAGGAAATGAAGTCTCTGGCTGGCACCGATCCGCGCATTTCGTTCTGCAATCCCATTCCGTCTGGTGAAGTCGTCTCGCGGTTGCGTCAGTACGATTTTCTCGCGGTACCTTCGCAATGGCTCGAGACCGGTCCACTGGTGGCCCTGGAAGCTTTCGCGGCGGGAATCCCCGTCATCGGTTCGAATCTTGGCGGCCTCACTGAACTCGTAAGGCATGACGTCAATGGTCTGCTCATTGAGCCGGATGCTCTCGGGCGCTGGGGGGAGACCCTGCAGCGAGTGGCGAACGACGCCAGCTTGCGCGCGCGACTCAAGGCCGGTGTGCGTCCGCCCCGCGCCAGCGTGGAGGTCGCGCATGAAATGTTGGCGCTCTACCAATCACTGCTGAAATCTGTCCCGACACGCCCGGCGGAACCAGTCGCCGCTCGTGAAACCCCGTAAACGCTCATGGCACGCGCCGCTTACATCCAGTACACCAATCCAGCGGGTTATCCGCCGCTGGAACACAGCTCCCGAATGCTCGCCGACGATGGTTGGCAGGTGTTGTTCCTGGGCACGGATGTCCCCGGCGTCGAATCGCTGCGCTTTCCGCCGCACGCCAATATTACCGTCCGTCAACTTTCCGTGGGCCGCCGCGGCTGGCAACAAAAATTGCACTATGCGTGGTTCACCATCTGGGCCTCAGGCCGGACACTTTGGTCCGGCTGCTCGTGGGTATATGCGTCCGATCTCCTCGCCTGCCCCACGGGTTTGCTGTTGAGTCTCGTGCCGTGGATTCGCATCGTTTATCATGAGCACGATTCGCCCACACCCGGCACTCTCGGGAGCCGCGGCAACACCTCACGTTTTATGCGGATCATTTTATGGACACGGCGGAAACTCGCCCACCGCGCAGCCGTGTGTGTGCTACCGAACGAGCGCCGCGCCGAGCAGTTCACCAAGGACATGGGTCGCGACGTGAAGGTCGTTTGCGTGTGGAACTGCCCGACGAAACACGAAGTAGGCCCGTCGCGCCCATCGCTCAACGGGGGTGACCTCTGGGTCCTCTATCACGGTTCGCTGGTGCCAGCCCGATTGCCCACGACCGTGCTTCACGCCCTGCGGATGTTGCCCGAGTGGGTGAAGCTGCGCGCCATCGGGTATGAGACCGCGGGTCACCGGGGCTATGTCGAAGAACTGCGTACACTCGCAGCAACACTCGGCGTTTCTCACCGCGTCGAGTTCGTCGGCCCGATCCCCCGCGCCGAACTGTTTGCGCGATGCCGCGAGGCGGACGTCGGCCTGGCCTTCATGCCCAAGGCGAGCGCCGACATCAATGAGCAGGCCATGACCGGCGCCTCGAACAAACCTTTCGACTATCTTGCATGCGGGTTGCCGCTGCTGGTGTCCGATCTGCCCGACTGGCGGGCGTTATACGTCGATAACAAGCTCGCGTTGCCCGTCGATCCCGAAGACGCCGCTAGCATCGCGGCGGCGCTCCGGTGGCTGTTGGAGCGCCCGGAAGAATTGCGCACCATGGGCGAACGGGGACGACAACGCATCCTGACCGAGTGGAACTACGAGAAACAGTTCCGCCCGGTGTTCGAGTTGTTCAACGGTACAGCGATATGAGCCGTCTGGCCGTCATCGAGACGCATCCGATTCAGTACCACGCGCCCGTGTACCGCGCCCTGCAGCGCGATTTGGGAATCGCGGTCACCGCGATCTATGGCTCGGATTTCAGCGTGGAAGGCTACCACGACCGCGAGTTCGGCGCGACGTTCGCCTGGGACACGAATTTGCTTTCGGGCTACTCCTCCATCTTTCTCGCGCGTGTCGGCGAGGGTGGGGCCGGCTCCGATGACGAGGTCACCACGCGCGGATTGCGTGGTGCGCTGAACAAGGTTGCGGCGGACGCCGTAATGGTGGTCGGCTACAGTCCGCGCTTTCACAGGCAGGCGTTCCTGACCGCATGGCGGGCCGGTCATCCCATTCTCTTCCGCGGCGAGACGACGGACCATGCCCACCCACGCAACGCACTGAAAACATGGGCGCGCGAGCGCGCGTTGCGCTGGCTGTATCAGCGTTGTGGACGGCTGCTGTATGTCGGCCGGCGTTCGCTCGATCATTATCGCCGACTCGATTGCCCCGCGGACAAGCTGGTGTTCTCCCCCTATTGTGTGGACACCACGTCATTTCGTTGCGATGAAGCCGCGCGGGATCGGTTTCGCGGCGCGGCGCGCTCGACGTTCGGCATTCGCCCTGACCGGAAGGTGATTATCTTTTCGGGAAAACTGAGCCTGCGCAAGGGTCCTGATTTGTTGTTGAGGGCCATCAAAAGGCTCCCCACGGACACGCAGAGTCGAATAGAAGTACTGTTCCTCGGCAGCGGCGGACTGCAAGACGAACTGCAGACGCTGGCGCGGAAGGCCCCGGCGACGACCGCGCACTTTCTGGGGTTTCAGAATCAAACGCAGTTGAGCCAATACTACCACGCGGCGGACATGCTGGTGCTGCCGAGCCTGTTGTCGGAAACGTGGGGCCTGGTCGTGAACGACGCGCTGCACCACGGCCTGCCGTGCATCGTATCCGACGCCGTTGGCTGCGCGCCTGACTTGATTGAAAACGGCGTGACGGGCGCCGTGTTCGAGAGCGGGTCAGAAGAAAGCCTGGCCCGGACCATTAACAAAGTCCTGCCCCTTACTGATCTCACTGAGACCCGCGTCAAATGCCGCGAGAAAGTCGCTGGTTACACTGTGCCAAGGGCGGCGGAAGGCATCGCGCGTGCGTTCCGTGATATCGTCCACAGCGGGTAACGCCATTGTCGCCTATGAGAGAAACGCTGCTACTCGCCGGCAACCCCGACCCGATTCATATCGGGGCGCATTTGAACCAGGCCGCAGAGGCCTTGGGCATTGACGTGGTCATGTGCGACGTGGCCGAGGCGTACGACGGGACATTCTGGCAGAATCGCGTCAATTGGTGGCTGCGCGGGCGTCGCCCTACGCGCTTGGAGGCATTCAGCGCAAAGGTGCTGGAGACCTGTCGCGACGTTCGCCCGAAATGGCTGTTGGCAACGGGCATCGCACCGGTTGAAGAAGCAGCGCTCAGGGAGATCGGTAAACTGCACGTGCGCCGTCTGAACTACCTTACTGACGATCCGTGGAATCCCACTCATCGCGCCCCATGGTTCTTGCGGGCCCTGCCGCAGTACGACTATGTCTTCTCGGCGCGGCGGGTGACCTTGGGCCAACTGCGGGGGCTGGGGTGCCCCAGCGCCTGTTATCTGCCATTTGCCTACGCCCCCAAGTTGCACTTCCCTGAATCGCCCGCAAATGAATTGGAGCGCAAACAGTTCGCATCCGATATTCTATTTGCGGGCGGGGCCGACCGCGATCGCGTGCCGTACATGGCGGCATTGATCCAAGCGGGATTTGACGTGGCGCTGTACGGCGGTTACTGGGAGCGTTACCCGCAGACCGCGGATTTCACGCACGGCCATGTCGACCCGCAAACCCTGCGTAAAGCGGTCAGCGCCGCGAAGGTCTCCCTGTGCCTCGTACGGCGCGCCAATCGCGATGACAACGTCATGCGCAGTTTCGAACTGCCGGCCATGGGCGCGTGCATGTTGACGGAAGACACGGACAAGCATCGCGAGATTTTCGGCGATGACGGCGAAGCGGTGGCCTTCTTCCGCACGCGCGAGGAAATGGTCGAGAAACTTCACTGGCTGTTGGCCCATGACGAAGAGCGGAACCGGCTGAAGTCTGCGGCGCACCGGGTCGTCACCACCGGCGGCAACTCCTACGGCGACCGCCTGCAGACGATGCTCCAACAGGCCTCCGAATGAGACGCAAGATTGCCATCGTGGTTCATGGGCGGTTTTATGCGTTTGATCTGGCGCGCGCGCTCTTGGCGCGCAATCATGACGTGCATCTCTTCACCAACTATCCAAAATGGGCGGTCGCGCGGTTTGGTTTTCCGGCCGAGCGGGTCAGGAGTTACTGGATCCACGGCGTCCACTCGCGCGTTCTTGGCTCTGTCAGGGACAAGTTACACACACCGTTTCCCGAACCGTGGTTGCACGAGAGCTTCGGACGCTGGGCCGCGCGGATGGTTACCCGCGAACCATGGGACATCGTTTATTGCTTTAGTGGCGTGGCGGAAGAATTGTTCACGGCACTGGACGGCTCGCCGTGCGCGCGCTGGCTGATCCGTGCGTCAAGCCACATCCGCGTACAAGCCCAGATTCTCGAGGAAGAAGAGCGCCGTGCCGGCGTGAGAATTGACAGACCCAGCGACTGGATGATTGCGCGGGAAGAGAGAGAATATCGTCTGGCCGACGTCGTTCTCACGGTGTCCAGTTTCGCCAAGGAAACCTTTCGAGGAACCGAAGCCTTCGGGAAAGTGGTGTCCATCCCGTTGGGAGTCGATTGGGGAGATTTCCGGGCCACGCCCGCAGCAATCGCGGCTCGCCGACAGCGAATCTCCAACGGATCAAAGCTCCGGGTGCTTTTTGTGGGGGCCAAATCGTTTCAGAAGGGTATGATTGATTTGAGCAAAATCGCGTCCAACCTGGCCGGAAGATTTGAACTCAGACTGGTCGGCGCCACCGAGCCGCAGGCGCGCTTTCTCTTAAGCGAACTGAAGTCAGCTGTGGAGTTGGAGCCGAGTGTGCCCCAGGCAGAACTGCCCGCGGTATACGCATGGGGTGATTTGTTCATCTTCCCAACCATCCAGGACGGCTTCGCTATGGTGCTGGCGCAAGCGAACGCCAGCGGGCTCCCGATTCTGGCAACGACCAATTGCGGTGCTTCCGATTTCGTTCGGACCGATGAGACCGGGTGGATTCTCCCAATCCGCACGCCAGAAGCTTTTATCAAGCGGCTGGACTGGTGCGACCGCCACCGCGAGGAACTGGCGGAAATGGTGACACGAATTCACGGGCAGTTTCAGCCGCGCACATGGGACCACGTGGCGCAGGACTATGAGGCGGCTATCAACCAATATCGTCCCGCCGAACCGCAGAAGGCTTGTCGTTGTGACTGATAACGCGTATCTACTGTGTCTGCTTGCGTGGGTGCTGGTCGGCCTCGCCGCCGCATTGAAATTCCGCGATCCTGCACGCCACGGCGTCGGCTTGACACTGACCTTCGTTCTTAACATGACCATGAACCACTGGTTCGGCGCAGTGGTGTGCCTCCTGCCGTGGTACCTGCCTTCCGGCGCCGACTTCGTTGCGACCGGTTTCGAATTGAGCACGCTTGGGATTATTGGATTTGCGGTCGGCTGTTTCGCGGTCGCGCCATTCGTGGTGCCCGACCATGATGACGGCGCGGCCGAACCCGTCAACATCTGGCCCTGGCACCCGCGCGTGTTGCGCATGTACGCGCTGGTTGGCATTGGTTCCTATGTGGCGATGGCTTTGGGGGCGGGCCGGGTGCCGTCGCTGACGGCGGTGCTCTCGGTTGGATTCAACTTTGTGCTCGTGGCCTTATGCCTTGCGATGTGGTATGCGCAACTGCGCGGCGAGCATACCCGCCAACACCTGCTCTTGGCTGCGGCGTTCACGTTGCCGTTTTTCACGATGGTGACGCAAGGGTTTCTGGGCTACGGCATCGGCTATTTGATCCTGGTGTTTTCCTTCTATCTGCTGCTCAGCCGCCATCGGGTGAAACTGCTTCTGGTGTCGCTGCCGCTAGCGTTCCTCGGATTGTCGTTCTATGTGACCTACATGCGCGACCGCAGCGAGATTCGCGAGACGGTCTGGGGCGGGCAGGCCTACGAGTCGCGCGTGGACGCGATCTGGCGCATGTGCACCACCATGGAAATCTTCGATCCGTTCGACACCAAACATCTCGGGCGCATTGACGGGCGACTCAACCAAAACCGGCTCGTGGGCGCCGCGGCGATGCATCTGCAAAACACGCACGGCTACGCGCGCGGCGAAACGATTTGGATGGCACTCCTCGCGATCATCCCGCGCGCGATTTGGGCTGAAAAACCGGAATACGCGGGCAGCATGAATTTGGTAAGCAGGTACACGGGGATCATGTTCGCCGAGGGCACGAGCGTCGGCATGGGACCGATCTTCGAGTTGGAGATCAATTTCGGGCGTGTCGGCGTCTTTCTCGGGATGTTGTTGCTCGGCGTCATCATCGGGTGCGCCGACCGCAAAGCAGGCGCGGCGCTGCGCTTCGACGACCCGCTGACGTTTGGCAAATGGTTCCTCATCGGCATCATCATGCAGAATGCGATCGGCTCCTTCGCCGAGACGACGGCCAGCCTCGCCGCCGCGCTGATTCTGGCTTCCCTCGTAAACCATTACTTGCGGTCGCGTCCCGGCCCGGATCTGCCGGCGGCGATGGACGAGCACCCCGTCAATTCGTGGAACCCATGAGAGTCCTGCACGTCATCCCCGCGGTCGCCCCGCGTTACGGTGGCCCAAGCCAGGCCGTCATCGAGATGTGCCTTGCCCTGCAGCGCGCGGGCGTTGACGTGGAGTTGTGCGCCACCGATGCTGACGGCAATGGGCGCCTCGACATCGAAATCGACAAGCCGACTCTCTATCGCGGCGTGCGCGCCCATTTTTTCCGGCGCGATTGGAGCGAAGCGTTCAAGTTTTCGCGTTCGATGGATCACTGGCTTGACGGGAACGTCGCGGGTTACGATATCGTTCACATTCACGCCGTTTTCTCGCACGCGACCCAGGCTGCGGCGCGGGCGTGCCGCCGGCACCGCGTGCCGTACATTGTGCGTCCACTGGGCACGCTGGAGCCATGGAGCATGCAGCAGAAGCGTCCACGCAAGCTGATTGCGTGGCATTTCTTTTTTCGTCGCGTCCTTCTTGAGGCCAGCGTGGTACATTACACGACCGAACAGGAGCGTGAATTGACGGAGCGATCGCTGAAACTAAATGGCGGCATTGTGATTCCGAACGGCGTTGACGAAGAACTGCTGGAAGTCCAAGCGAGCGGCAACTTTCGCAAGCGACACGGCATCCCTGCCGATGCGCCGTTCGTGCTGACGCTGTCGCGCCTGCACCCCAAAAAAGGAATCGACCTGTTGCTGAACGCATTTATCGGCTTGAAGGCGCAGAACAAGCTGGCCGAGTGGCACCTCGTGGTCGCGGGTGACGGCGAGGCTGATTATGTCGAGGGACTGCGCCGGATCGCGCGCGGAACTGCCGCCGAATCCGCTGTTCATTGGGTCGGTTGGCTGGAAGACGCGGCGAAGTTTGAAGCGCTGGCGGAAGCCGACCTGTTCGTGTTGAGCTCCTTTCAGGAAAACTTTGGCATCGGCGCAGTGGAATCGATGGCCTGCGGTGCGCCGGTACTGTTGAGCCGCCAAGTCGGTCTGGCCTTGGAGGTGCGCAACGCTGGAGCCGGCTGGGTCGTCAGTCTCAATGGGGCCGGGTTGCGCGACGGCCTAGTTGAGGCGGTTGACAATTCAACGGAACTAGCAACCCGCGGCAACGCCGCCCGCGAGTTGGTTCGCGAACGTTTCACGTGGCCACGGATTGCCGCGGAATGGACAGCCGTGTACGAGAAACTTTCATTAAGGAGAGGGGCCTGCTGCTGCCTATGAGCGCCCCGCTAGCCACTACAGATTCCGCACAAGCGCAGTCGTCTGCCCCGCCCCCGGAACAGGTGCGCCGCGTGATCCTGGTTTGTCCGGACTTGCATGAGGTGGGCGGCATCGGGATGGTTTCCCGGTTAAGCCTGCGCGCGCTGCAATCGTACAGCGCCGCGACAGGTTGTCACGGTGAAGTATGGTCGTACAGCAAACCAGCGCCGGACGATTCGATTCCGCAAACCCCGAATTGGCAGGTGCGCTACGCGCATGGTCGCAAAACTAGGGCGACCCTGTGGGGATTGAAGGCTGGGTTGGGCGACGCGCGGCACACACTCGTCGTCGTGATGCACCTGCACCTGGCGCCCCTCGCGGTGCCGCTCGTCAAGCGCGGCGCGCACCTCGCCGTGTTCCTGCACGGGATCGAAGCCTGGGTCCCGCTGGGCGGGTTGCGAACGCGAGCGCTGGAACATTCTGTGCTGGTGCTGGCCAACTCGCGCCATACGATTCAGCGCTTCAAGAAAGCCAATCCGGGGTTTGCGGATACGGCGATCCGCATCTGCCCGCTGGGCGTGCCCGAGAGCGCGTTCGAAGCCACTCACCCACCCGCGAGCCAGCCGTTCGCGCTGATCGTCGGTCGATTGTCGTCGCAGGAGCGTTACAAGGGACACGACACGTTGCTGCAACTCTGGCGCGAGGCGACGAAGGTATGCCCTGCGGGCCGGTTGGTCATCGTCGGTGATGGCGATGATCGCGCGCGGTTGGAGAATCGGGCGAAGGAATTGGAGGTGGCGAACGCAGTCAGTTTTCTGGGCAAGGTGACGGGCGAGAAATTGGAGTCGTTGTACCGCGATTGCGATTTCTTTGTAATGCCCAGCAGCGAGGAAGGCTTTGGACTGGTGTTCCTCGAGGCCATGCGCGCGAGCCGCGCCTGCATCGCAGGCAAAGGCGCCGCGGACGAAGTCGTCGAGCATGGCGCGACAGGCATGGTCGTTCCCTCGCACGACCGCACGGCATTGCTCGCGGCCATCACCCGGCTATTTCGCGATCCTGAACTTTGCGAACGGATGGGACACGCCGGACGCGAGCGCTATCTGGCGCACTTCACCCAGGCGCATTTCGAGCGGCGACTGCTCGCCGCGCTGGATCTGCAGGCACCAATGGAGACACGGTAACCATGTGCGGCATCGCAGGAGTCTGCGGCCAGGCGGGACGGTCGACCTCCGAGATCGAGGCGGCCATGCGACGCATGATTGCGGGCATCAAACATCGCGGCCCTGATGACGATGGGTTCAAGATCCTTTCCACGCGACGCACCGATGACGGCATCACCGCGATTGCCAATACGCGGCTGGCGATCCTCGACCTAAGTCCGGCAGGCCACCAACCGATGTTTGACTCGGGGACGGGCAACTGGATCGTTTTCAACGGCGAGATCTACAACCACCTCGAGATTCGCGCGGAGATCGGTGGGCGCGTCGGACAGTGGCATTCGACGAGCGACACCGAAACGATTCTGCAGGCGTATCGCCTATGGGGCCGGGATTGCGTCCAGAGGTTGCGCGGGATGTTCGCGTTCGCGATCTGGGACGCGGCGGGCGGAGAACTCTGGTGCGCACGCGACCGTCTCGGCATCAAACCGTTTTACTACTGCGCACAGCCCGATGCGCTGCTCTTTGCCTCCGAAGTCCGTTCGATGCTGGCCAGCGGCTGGCTGCGGGCGGAACTGGACCACATTGGCCTGGCCGGTTACGTCCGTTTCGGCGCGGTCCCGGAGCCGTACACGCTGCTCAAAGGCGTTCAGTCCCTGCCCGCGGGCCATTGGATGACCGTCCACGCGGGCCGCATCGAGAAGATCGAGGTGTATTGGAGACCCGAACCGCGACACACCCCGGTCGGACGTGAATCGGCCGTGGGAGAAACCCGCAGGGAACTGGAACGCGCCGTGCACGAGCACCTGATCTCGGATGTGCCGGTGGCGTGTTTCCTGAGCGGCGGCATCGATTCATCCGTGATCACCGGCCTCGCCGCGAAGGAACTCGGCAACCGATTACAAACCTTCACGCTCGGGTTCCATGAAACCGCATCGGATGAATCCGCGTATGCGGAGGCGGTCGCACGAAAGTACGGGACGACGCATCACCTTGTGCGACTTTCTTACGATGAAGTGGCGGCGCAGGTTCCGGTGGCCGTCAGGGTGATGGATTTGCCGACGATGGATGGGGCCAACACATTCATCATCTCGAAAGCCGTGGCGGACCGCGGCTTCAAAGTCGTACTCTCGGGCTTGGGCGGCGATGAACTCTTCGGCGGGTACCCGACCTTCCTGCGAGCCGCTTGGGCGGAATGCTGGGCGCCGTGGCTGGGGTTGTTGCCAAGCTCGGTGCGCGCCTTGGCGGTGGGTGGCGGGAACAAAGGACGTCGTGCCGCAGAACTGCTCGACCGCTACGCACCTCTCTCGGCCCGATATGCCAGCCTGCGCGCTCTCTGGTCGCAAGACGATCTGGAGAGAATGGGGTTGGCCGACGCGCCGGATTGGGGCGACGCGGTGAATGGCGATGCGCCGCTGGCGTCGCGCGTGAGTGTGCTCGAGTTGAGTGGCTACATGCGCAGCGTGCTGCTGCGCGACAGCGACGTGTTGAGCATGGCGCACGGATTGGAATTGCGCGTGCCGTTTCTCGATCATGAACTCGTCGAGACGTGTCTCAAGTACGATCTGGCCGATCAGGATGGCTCGGCCCTGAACAAGGCGTGGCTGTTGAAAACGGCGGGCGATCTGCTGCCGCGCGGAATCGCCGATCGCCCGAAACAAGGATTCATCCTGCCCATGGCCGAATGGATGCGCGGGCCGTTGAAGGGATTCGTTGGCGAAGGACTTGCTGTAATTGAAGGTCTGGAAGCCTTGCCGAAGATCAATACCGTCCGGCTGTTGGACGATTTTGGACGTGGACGGCTGCACTGGTCACGGGTGTGGCAGTTCGTGGTGCTCGGCCACTGGCTGGACGAAAACTTTTTACGACAACCATTGCTTCCGGATTCACGGGAGCGAGCAACAACGACGTGAGGGATTAACATGGCGGTCATACTGGGAATCAACGCATTTCACGCCGATTCCGCGGCGTGCGTGGTCATCGATGGCGAATTGAAATTCGCTGTCGCGGAGGAACGGCTCGGAGAGCGCGAGAAGCATTGTCCGCGCTTTCCGGAGAACGCGATTCGTCGCGCACTGGAAGAGTCGGGGGTTCGCCTGAAAGACGTGACCCACGTGGCCATCGCGCGCGACCCGAAGGCCAACTACGCCGCGAAGATGGCCTATGTCGCGAAGCGCCCGGTGAAAGCAGCGGGCGCGGTCGTCGAGCATTTTCGCCGTAATACGCGCACGGAAAGCATGCTGGAGCAACTGGCCTCGATCTGCGGTGAGGACGCCTCGCAGGTCAAGTTTGAAACCGTATGGGTCGAACATCATCTCGCGCACATCGCCAGTGCGTACTACGTTTCGCCCTTTGAAAGTGTCACGGCGGGGTTCTCTTATGACGCGTCGGGTGACTTCGTGAGCGCCATGGCCGCGCGCTGCGAAGGTTCGCACATCGAAGTGCTCGACCGCGTGTTTCTGCCGCACAGCCTCGGCTTCTTTTACACGGCGCTCTGCCAATATATCGGCTTCGACGAATTCGGCGAAGAATACAAGGTCATGGGCCTAGCGCCGTATGGCGAAGACAAGCACGCGGATTTGATGCGCGAACTCCTGTCACTGAATGGCCAGAACTGGTTCCGGCTCAAACCCGGGTATTTCGGGATGCACCAAGGCGGCGAGAGCGGCGCGGTGGATGAGCGCAACCACATTATCATGGGCCGGCTCTACACCGATGAGATTGTGAAACGGCTCGGCCCGCCGCGGAAACGCAGCGACGCTATCAGCCAACGCGAAAAGGACATCGCGCGTTCCGTGCAGGTGCGGTTTGAGGAAGCGGCGATGCACTGCATGCACAAGCTCGAGAAGCTCGTGCCTGGCACCGACCAATTAGTGATGGCGGGTGGCTGCGCGCTCAACGGCGTCGCCAACGCCCGCATCCTGCGCGAGACGCAATTCCGAAAGTACTACAATCAGTGCGCCGCGTCGGACGACGGCACCTGCCTGGGAGCAGCGTACTATTGCTGGCATGAAGTGCTGGGGCAACAGAAACGGTTCCATATGAATCACGCCTACTGGGGTCCCGAGTATTCCGAGTCGCGCCTGAAGCACGCGGCGGAATCCTGCAGCCATTTGGTGCAACATTATCATTATACTGATGACGCGCAACTCGTCGAAGCGGTGGCCGACTTGGTGGTTCAGGGCAAAGTGCTGGGCTGGTATCAAGGCCGCAGCGAATGGGGTCCGCGCGCGCTCGGCAATCGGTCGATCCTGGCGAATCCGTCGATTCCGAACATGAAAGACATCATCAATGCGAAGATCAAACGGCGCGAATCGTTCCGGCCGTTTGCGCCGACGGTCCTGAAGGAATACGTCGGCACGTATTTCGAGCAGGACATTCTCAGTCCATTCATGATGCACGTGGTGAAAATCCGGCCCGAATGGCGCCCCAAACTGCCTGCGATCACGCACGTCGATGGCACAGGCCGATTGCAGAGCATCGATCGATCACACAATCCGCTGTACTATGACTTGATCGATGCCTTCCGCAAACGCACGGGCATTGGGACGGTTCTCAACACGAGTTTCAACGAGAACGAACCGATCGTGGATACGCCCGAACAGGCGGCGGATTGTTTCCGGCGCACCGACATGGACGTGTTGTGTTTGGGACGGCATGTAATCTGCAAGAGTTGATCTGTGATTTCCATCCTCATTCTGACGCTGAACGAAGAACAGAATCTTCCGGAGTGCCTGGACTCCGTGAAGTGGGTGGACGACATCGTCGTCCTCGATTCCTACAGCAACGATCAAACGGTAGAGATCGCCAAGGCGGCCGGGGCGCGAGTGGTGCAGCGGAGATTTGATAACTGGGCGGCCCATCAGAATTGGGCGGTGGAGAACATTCCGTTCAAACATCCGTGGGTTTTTTATCTGGACGCGGATGAACGGATGACGGCGGGACTCAGGCAGGAAATCGAGGCGATTGCGAATGACCCCGGCGAGAAGCGCGTCGCTTTTTATTGTGGCCGCAAAAACTTCTTCATGGGTAAATGGCTGAAGCATTCATTTCGCACCGAAGCCATCATGCGATTTTTCAGGCCCGACAAGATCCGCTTCGAACGGCTCGTCAACCCCACGCCGGTCATTCACGGCGCACACGGGCATCTGCGGGCGCGCTTGCTGCACTACAACTTCAGCAAGGGTTTGACGGAATGGATAGCCAAACACAATCAGTATGCCCTGTTCGAAGCGATGGAGGGGATGAGAATCCTGCGTGGCGAGGCCGGCCCGTCGCCTTCGTTATTCAGCCGAGACAAGGTGCTGCGCCGCAAGGCGCTGAAACGCCTTACCTTCCGGCTGCCATTCCGCCCGACGCTTCGGTTTTTCTACATGTACGTGTGGCGCCTTGGGTTTTTGGACGGGCGGGCCGGGCTGGTGTACTGCCGGCTGCTGTCCATGTATGAGTACATGATCGTCCTGAAGATGGAAGAGTTGGAGCGTTGCGGGCGATGAAAGTCTTGTTGCTGAACCAGTGTTTTCATCCCGACGTGGCGTCCACGGCACAGCATCTCTCTGATCTGGCGGTGGGTCTTGCGGAGCGCGGCCACGACGTGACGGTGGTGGCAAGTCGGCGCTGCTATGATAAGCCGACGGCTCGTTTTCCGAGGCGCGAACGGTGGAAGAACATTAATATCATTCGCATTCCCAGTCTGGGTTTCGGAAAGAGCGCGAAGTGGCGGCGGGCGGCTGATTTTGGAAGCTACCTGCTCAGTTGCGGGGCGCGGCTCGCCGTCCTGCCGAAGTTCGACGTGGTGGTTGCCCTGACATCGCCGCCGCTGATCTCCTTTCTGGGCGCGTTGTTTGTTCGGTTGAAAGGTGGACGGCTCGTATTCTGGGTGATGGACCTCAATCCCGACGAGGCGATCGCGGCGGGCTGGTTGCGAGAGAGTTCACTTGTCGCGAGGATTCTGGACAGCATGTTGAAGTACAGCCTTCGTCACGCGGACCGCATCATTGCATTGGATCGGTTCATGAAGGAGCGCATCGTGCGGAAGGGAATCATCCCGGGAAAAATCGAAATCATCCGTCCGTGGTCGCATGATGATGTGATTCGCTTTGATCACGAGGGGCGACGGGCGTTTCGCGAGAGTCACGGGTTATCAGACAAGTACGTGGTGATGTACTCGGGCAATCATAGTCCCTGCCATCCGTTGGACACGCTGTTGCAGGCAGCGGAGCGGTTGAAGGAGCACCCGAGAATCGCCTTCTGCTTCGTGGGTGGCGGAAGCGAATTTAAGAAAGTGCAAGCCCGGGTCAGCGAATGGCATCTCAAAAATATCACGTGTCTGCCGTACCAGCCGCTGGACCAGCTCGCCGCCTCATTGTCCGGCGCTGATACGCATGTGGTGGTGATGGGCGACGCGTTCACGGGAATCATTCACCCCTGCAAGATATATAATGTCCTAGTCATCGGCTCGCCGGTGCTGGTGATTGGGCCTGAAGAGAGCCATATCACCGAGCTTCTTCGCGAAACAAACTGCAACGGTCAGGCACTCGTGGTCAGCCACGGCGACGTTGAGGCCGTGATGAAATACTTGACGGATGGGGCGGACGGTACGAGGCTGGCCCGCCAGGAATGCAGCGGCGTGATGGCTGATCACTTTGCCAAGTCAGCATTGCTGCCGCAGATGATCACCGTGGTGGAAGCAACAAAATAGGAAGCCAACACGAACAAGAAAACAACGGTTCTGGTGACAGAGGCCGGTGGGTTTATCGGCCATCAGCTCATAACCTTCTTGAAGAGCGAGGGCATACCGGGTACGGGGCGTGGACTTGAAACACCCTGAATACGCCTCGACAGACGAGAACGAATTGCTGAAAATCGGCGTGGCGTGGCAAATGAAATTGCATACTTAAGGGGACTGCATGAAACGAGCACTTATCACCGGCATCACAGGGCAGGATGGGTCGTATCTGGCGGAGTTGCTTCTGAAAAAAGATTACGAGGTTCACGGCATTATCCGCCGTGCCAGCAGTTTCAACAGCAGTCGCATCGATCATCTGTACCAGGATCGTCACACCCGTGGCGTCAAATTATTCCTGCATTATGGGGATCTGAGTGATTCGGTAAGTCTGGTAAAACTGTTATATGAACTGAAACCCGACGAGATTTATCATCTCGGCGCGCAGAGCCATGTGCGCGTCAGCTTTGACATTCCTGAGTACACGGCGAACATCACAGCAGTGGGAACGATTCGCATTCTGGAGGCGATTCGCGAGGCCGGCCGCGGCCCGCGTTTCTATCAAGCTTCTTCGAGCGAGATGTTCGGCAAGGTGGCCGAAATCCCGCAACGGGAAACCACCCCGTTTCACCCGCGCAGTCCGTACGCGGTCTCGAAGGTGTTTTCTTATTGGGCGACAGTCAACTACCGCGAGAGCTATAACATGTTTGCCTGCAATGGGATAATGTTCAATCATGAATCGCCTCGCCGAGGGGAAACGTTTGTCACGCGCAAGATCACGCGCGCCGTCGCCCACATCAAACTGGGCCTGCAAGAAAGGGTTTACCTTGGCAATCTCGATGCCAAACGCGATTGGGGATATGCTCCCGAGTATGTCGAAGCCATGTGGTTGCTCATGCAACAGGAGCGACCGGATGATTATGTCATCGCGACCGGGGAAACCCACTCCGTGAAAGAGTTTTGTGAAGAGGCGTTCGCGCACGTGGGACTGGACTGGCGCAAGTACGTGGAAATCGATAAGTTGTACTGCCGCCCCGCCGAAGTGGATTTGCTGATCGGCGACGCCTCGAAGGCGAAGAAACTCCTGGGATGGGAGCCGAAGACGCGATTCAAAGACCTGGTGAAGTTGATGGTGGACGCGGACATAAAAATGCTGGAGGACCAGCTCTCCGGCAGGGTTGCCAAGGTGGATGTCGGACAACACTGAATCCTGGCCGGGGAGAACGCGGCAACGGCTATGAATTTCTGGCAAGAACAACGGGTCGTCGTCACCGGTGGCGGAGGGTTCCTCGGCTCGTTCGTGGTGGAGAGGCTCAAGGCGCGGGGTTGCCACAACCTCTTCGTGCCGCGAAGTCGCGACTGCGATTTGCGGGACCGCAACGCCATCAGCCGCCTGTTCAAGGACGCGCGGCCAACCATGGTTCTGCACCTCGCGGCCGTCGTTGGCGGCATCGGCGCCAACCGCGACCACCCCGGGAAGTTTTTCTACGAAAACGCCATCATGGGCATCGAATTGATTGAGCAGTGCCGGCAGTTTCGAATCCCCAAGCTTGTGGTCGTGGGGACCATTTGCGCGTATCCCAAGTTCACGCCTGTGCCGTTTACAGAAGAGGACCTGTGGATTGGCTATCCCGAAGAAACCAACGCCCCCTACGGCATCGCCAAAAAGGCGTTGCTGGTGCAATGCCAGGCGTACCGCCAGGAGTATGGCCTGAACGCCGCGTTTCTGTTGCCCGTCAATCTCTACGGGCCGCGCGATAATTTCGACCCGCAATCCTCGCACGTGATTCCCGCGCTGATCAAGAAGTGCATCGATGCCCGTGAACGAGGTGACAAATTCATCGAATGTTGGGGCACCGGCAATCCCACCCGCGAGTTTCTCTACGTGGAGGATGCCGCGGAAGGCATCCTGCTCGCCGCCGAGCGCTACAACAAGGCCGACCCCGTCAACCTCGGAAGCGGACGGGAGATATCGATTCGCGACCTCGTCAACCTCATTGCCACGCTGACCCGGTTCTCGGGAGAGATCCGGTGGGATGTGAGCAAGCCCGACGGCCAGCCGCGCCGTTGTCTCGACGTTCAGAAAGCTGTCAGGGAGTTTGGGTTCCGCGCCCACACGAACTTTGAGGACGGTCTTCGCGCCACGATCCAGTGGTACGAGGAGAATCTGCAAAAAGTTTGATTGCCTTGGAGCCCTGTTTCTGTTAGGCTTTGAGGGCAGTAAGTTCACGCTGAGTCCTGGGGGTGCATGGGTAAGTATTTGTTATTGTTTTTGGGCGGCTTCGCCGTTTCGTTTGCCCTGACGCCGGTGGTGCGGTGGCTGGCGATCCGAGTGAATGCCATGGATATTCCGAACGAACGGAAGGTCCATGATCGTCCCATCCCCCGGCTCGGCGGCGTCGCCATCTTCGTCGCCTTTACGTTGATGGTGTTTCTCGCGTTTTCTCCCTTTGCGCTGGTGACGAACCCGTTCTTCACGGTGGGAAAACACTGGTGGACGGGCTACCTTTCCGCCGCGTGCATCATCGTCGCCCTGGGGGTGTTCGACGACTTGCGGCCGCTCGGCGCCCGCGTGAAATTCCTGACACAGGCGCTGGCCGCTTGCTGCGCGATGTATTTTGGATACGTCATCGACAAGCTGGATATTCCATGGGTCGGATCCATTCACCTCGGCCTGTGGGGCGTGCCAGTCACCCTCGTGTGGATTGTCGGGCTGACCAACGCGTTCAATCTCATCGACGGGCTGGATGGCCTGGCCAACGGTGTCGCGCTTATTTCCTCGCTGACGTTGATGGGCATCGCGCTGCTCGGGCAGAATGTTGAACTGGCCCTGATGTGCTCGGCGTTGGCCGGTTGCCTGCTCGGATTCCTGCCTTACAATTTCCATCCGGCCTCGATCTTCCTCGGTGACTCGGGCAGTTTGTTTTTGGGGTTCACGTTGGCGGTACTCAGCATCACCACCTCACACAAGAGTACCGTCGCCGTGTCGGTTTTGATCCCGATGATGGCGTTCGGGTTGCCAATTATGGACGCGCTCCTGGCCATGATCCGACGGTTCCTGCGCGCGATGCACGTGTGGGAAACCACGGGCCAGGGAACCTACCGCGTGTTCTTCCTGGGTGGAAAAGCCATGTTTGAGGCTGACCGCGATCACATCCACCATCGGCTGATGCGCCTGGGCATTTACCACCGCAACGCCGTCATGTTCCTGTACGCCATTTGCGCGGCGATGAGCGTCGCGGCGCTGTTTGCGGCGTCGTATCGCAATGTCAATACCGGGGTGGTTCTGGCCGCGATCGGCGTCGCCGTTGTGGTCGGCATCCGCAAATTGCGCTATGAAGAACTGCAATTCCTCCGCAACGGGTCGCTGGTTCCGCTTTCCCGCTTCCCCGTGCTGGGATACGAATCGTTCCAGATCCCCATTGACCTGGTGATGGTGTCGCTGGCGTATTACGTGACGTACTGGCTGCGCTACGAGGGCGTGTTCGAAGGCGAAGCGAAAGCCACGTTCATTGCCACGCTGCCGGCAGTGCTGCTGACGAAGGTCGTCATGTTTCATCTGACGGGTCTGTATCGCATTCGCTGGGGACAGGCCGGCGTTCCCGAAATGATGCGCGGCGTTCGTTCGATGGTCCTCGGCAGCGTTGCCGCCGCCGTCGTGCTGGCGTATATGGCCGTCGGCAGGATTAGCGTGGCGACTCTGATCATTGACTTCTATGTCATGAGCTCGTTTCTCCTCGGTTCCCGGTTCTCCGCGCGGTTGATTCATTACTACGCGCAATCCAATCCCGCCCACAAGAAACGGGTGCTCATTTACGGGACCGGACCAAGCGCCAGTCTGTTGATCTGCGAGCTTCTGGCCAACCAGCATCATTCTCTCGCGCCGATGGGGTTCATTGACGAGTCCCACGGAAAGAATCGCAAGATTCTGCACGGATATCCGGTTCTCGGATCGTTCATGGTTCTTCCCGAAGTCCTCCGCGAGGGCGGCATCGAAGAGTTGATCATCGCCACGCCCAAGCTCCCCCCTCAACGACTCGAACAGATCAAAGAGTTGTGCCGCCTCTTCGATGTGACCGTGCGCCAGTTCCGCGTCTCGCTCGAGGAAATCCCCGGCTCGTCCCAGGATTTGCCGATTTACACGCCCCGCTAGATCCGGCGCTCTCCTCCCCTTCCCCCCTCCGCCCACGTTGGGCATTCTTGTCTCCATTTCCACCCGGGATCCTTCCCATCCGCCGCCGATCTCGGCGACAAATTGGGTTCGTTTGCGTTCGTTCGTGCGCAAAACCACCCTCCCGGAGCGGTATTTTGGTGCTTTTCCCCCCATTTTTAGGTTGTTTTTGCAAAACGAACCCAACTCCAATTCCTCCCTAACAATTTCATGCTACGACGCTTACGCATTTTTCAGTTGGGTTCGTTTGGTAAAAACACTCTTCTCTATAAAGAGCCAACTCCGACAATTCCGCGAATTGTCGGAGGAGACGCAACGCCGCAGGCGTCCCTTCAGGGCGAGCCGAGCGGGCGCAAGCGAGTGCAACCGAGTTCACGACGCCACCTATTTCAAAGAACCGTAGTGATCATACCACCCCCGGCTCACTACGTCCAGCAAAAATATCGATTCCCGATAGCAGAGTCTGACGACACGCCGCACGCCGTACTCCCGCAGCAATCCCCAGCCCATCCGTCCGCCGCCTCATTCGTCCCATCCGTCCTATTGGTCCCTTCTGCCCCATGCTGTTCCCGCCCCGAATCCCATAACCTCGTGCCGTAATTGACGCCCGCACTCCGAAATCCTACGATGCCGTCATGCGGACGGCGCTGGAAAGGCTTGGGTGTATCGATCATGGATATGGACGCTAAACCTGTTATGAGGCGAACGAAAGCAGCCAGGTCAATCCTGACTATGACGACAGCACTTGGAATCACAGTGATGGTCGTTCTGAGCGGTTGTGATCCCATCCGGCTATACAGAGAACACGCTGAGTTCGACCGGGTCAATGCAGAGATTGCGGTGCTCAATGATCGTTACAGGAAGGGCGACATCGCAGAAGCCAGGCAAAGCCTGTTGAAGGTGGAGCAGATCTTAAATCAAGTTCACACCAAGAGTTTGGCGTTCATGGGACATCGCCTTAACTATTCACGTCTGTACGCTCTGGAACGAGCCGTGGGAAACGAGGACCTCGCGAACATGTACCTCGTAAAACTGGAGTACTGGATCATACTCGAGTTGGAGGCTAGGGGCATCCCACCGGAAAACGTGGCTTTCAACTTCCGGGGCGTGACGGGGAACGGAGCCGTGAGATTCATCCGCGACTGGGATCGAGGTGTCAACGGAGGGAAGGACCCCGAGTATTTGAATCACATCAAAAAGACGCCGTCAGCATCGGCGCCCTGATTTGCACACTCCCTAGACCGGTTGTCGGCGTCAGACCTGTCTTCCCGCCAAATTGACCCGCTCAATTCCTGCAACAAGAATGCTGTGGCCGTGTTCGGGCGGCTGGGCGATTAACGCCCGCCATCCGGAAGCGCCTCGGGGTCCCACCTCTGCTCTCTGCCGTCGTTCATCCCGCCACC
>Ga0187861_10000417_pt1 | contig 50561 bp, 44 predicted proteins | sample June2016WEW_10_1_3_FD_132986 | JGI IMG/M metagenome (GOLD analysis project Ga0187861, IMG submission 132986) | Peatland microbial communities from SPRUCE experiment site at the Marcell Experimental Forest, Minnesota, USA - June2016WEW_10_100 | ecosystem: Environmental > Terrestrial > Soil >...
ATCACATCGCCCAGACGCCACCGCTTCAACTTGCTCAGCGGTCGTGACTCGACAATCCGCACCTTGTCGCCCACACCCGCTTCGCTCTTCTCGTCGTGGGCGTAGAACTTCTTGTACAGCGTCATGACTTTCTGGTACCGCGGATGACGGACACGCCGGGCGACCTCGACCACGATGGTCTTGTCCATCTTGTCGCTGACGACTTCGCCCACCAGCTCCCGCTTCCTGCTTTCGATTGTTGCTTGGTCCGCCATATGAATCCGAAATGTTTCCGTCGGTCAGCGCCGCTACTTGGCCGCTGCCGGCGCCGTCTGGAGTTGTCGCTCCCGTAAGACGGTCTCAATGCGCGCCATGTCACGCCGCACTTCGCGGATGCGACTGGGTCGCTCAAGCCTCGCCGTCTGCTGTTGAAGCCGCAGGTTGAACAATTCCTGCCGAAGATCACGCAGTTTGGACTGCGCCTCCGCTTCTGTCAACTCACGGATTTCCTTTGCTTTCATGTCGCCGCCTACCGTCTTGCCAGAAACCGCGTCGAGATCGGCAGCTTGGACGCCGCCAGTCGAAACGACTCGCGCGCCAATACCTCCGTCACGCCGCCCAGTTCAAATAACACATTCCCCGGTCGTATCACCGCCACCCAGGTCTCGGGCGGGCCCTTGCCCTTGCCCATGCGCGTCTCCGGCGGTCGCTTCGTGATCGGCTTGTCCGGGAACACCCGAATCCACAGTTTCCCGCGTCGCTTCATGTTGCGCGATAGCGCGACTCGGCACGCCTCAATTTGCGTCGTCGTCACCCACGCGCGTTCCAACGCTTGCAGGCCATATTCGCCAAACGCAACCGTGGCCCCCCGCCAGGCCGTGCCCGTCCGGCTGCCGCGGTGGGCTTTCCGATACTTCACTCTCTTTGGCATCATTGGCATGACTTCGAAATTCCTCCGGTACCTCGTCCGCGCTACCCTGACGACGCGGGGCCGACGGGCATCGGCGCGGGTTGCGCTGGCACGGCGGCCCGCAACGGCCGCTCACCCTTGCACACCCACACCTTCACCCCAATCTTGCCGTACACCGTCTGCGCTTCCGCCAGGCCGTAATCAATGTCCGCGCGCAACGTGTGAAGCGGAATCTTGCCGACCCGATACTTCTCGTGCCGCGCCAGCTCTGCGCCGCCCAGCCGGCCACCGCACGCCACCTTGATTCCTTGCGCGCCAAAATCCATCGCCGTCTGCACGGCCTTCTTCATCGCCCGCCGGAAGCTGATGCGCCGTTCCAACTGCAGCGCGATGTTCTCCGCCACGAGCTGCGCGTCCGTCTCGGGCGTCTTGACTTCCAGGATATCCACGTAGATTTCCTTGCCGGTCAACGCGGCCAGCTCTTCCTTGAGCTTGTCGATTTCCGCGCCCTTGCGGCCGATGACAATCCCCGGACGCGCGGTTGAAATCGTGATCCGCGCCCGGTTCGCATACCGCTCGATGGCAATCTTCGGGACCGCGGCCGAGGCCAGCTTTTTTTTCACAATCTCACGAATCTTGATGTCTTCGAGCAACAGTGGCGCGTAATCCTTCTTGTCGGCGTACCACTTCGACAGCCAGTCCTTGGTGACCGCCACGCGAAAACCAATTGGATTCGTTTTTTGTCCCATAGCTTATTGTCCATCCGTCAATATGATCTGGATGTGCGAGGTCCGTTTGATAATCGGGCCCGCACTCCCCCGCGCCTTGGGCTGCCAGCGCTTCAACCGCGGCCCTTCGTTGGCCACGGCTTCTTTCACGATCAACACATCCGCCGCCAGGCTCGCGTTGTTCGTCGCGTTGGCGATCGCCGACTTCAATGTCTTTTCGATCATCCGCGCCGACTTGCGCGGAATCACCCGCAGCACTTCCAGCGCGCTCGAGGCGCTCAATCCCTGGATCAGCCGCGTCACCTCGCCCACCTTCGACGGGCTCATCCGCGCATATTTTGTGATCGCTGTTACTTCCATAAATCCATCGTTACGAGTTCTTCGCCACGCGCGCGACGTCTCCCGTCTTGAGCGTGACCTGCTTCTCCGTCCGTTCGATCAACGCGCCGCAAATCCGCTGGCGCACGTCCACAATCTTCAATTCCGCAATCACGCGGTCGCCGCGCAACACAATCAACGGCATCCCAATCCGCGCGCCCTGCAGCAAACCAACGTTCAGCACCACCAGCCGCAGGTCCGGGTTCACATCCAACACCGTGGCCGCCCCCAGCGTGCCCCCCGCCTGTCCGACCACCCCACCAGTCTTCCCCGCCTCGTTGGCCGCGGGTTTCTCCGCTGCCGCCAAGAGCGCCTTCGTCCGCGCCAACTCCCCGGCGATATCGCCCTGCTTCTGGACGGCGTCGAGCAACCTCTGCAGTTGCTCCACCAATCGTTGCCGTTCCACTTCCGCGAGGTACAGCGCCCGCACGCTCTCCACGAGCTGGCGTTGCGTCTGCCTCGCGCTGTCATCGGCAAAGTTGACGCCGAGCGCCTGGGCCCGCAACTGCGCTTCCCGCCACTGCTTCTGGAACAACTCGCTCTCCGTCCGGGCCACCGCCAGGTTCTCGGTGAGCAGGCGAATGACCGTCTCGCGCTGATCGAGTTCCGTCTTGAGACGCTCGTTGTCGTTGGTCAGCCTCTCCACCAACACCCGCAACTCATCGGTTGCGGCCGGCGCCCCTCCGACGGCCAGCGGCCCTGTTACTGCAAAGAACAAACCAACTGCACACACTCTCGTTCGCGCGCCAAGTACCGCCACAACTGGCTCCAGGCCGCGTTACTTCGCGACCGCCTTCTCCGTGTGGGCGCCGTGCGCCCGGAACGTACGGGTTGGCGAGAATTCGCCGAGGCGATGTCCCACCATGTTCTCGGTCACGAACACCGGCGTGTGCACCTTGCCGTTGTGTACCAGAAACGTGTGTCCCACGAACTCGGGGACAATCATTGAGCGTCGCGACCAGGTCTTGATCGGCTTCTTGTCGCTGACCTTCATTGTCTCGACCTTCTTCATCAAATGGTCGTCAACAAAGGGGCCTTTTTTCAGGGACCGTCCCATTTATTTCTTCCTTCTCTCTACAATCATCCCGTTCGAGTATTTCTTCTTACGGCGCGTCGTGCCGCCCTTGGCCAGCTTGCCCCAGGGCGAGACCGGATGATGCCACCCACCGCCGCCCTTGCTCTTGCCCTGGCCGCCGCCCATCGGATGATCCACCGGGTTGCGCGCCATGCCGCGCGAAATACCGCGCCGGCCCAGCCAGCGGTTTCGTCCCGCTTTCCCCAGCATGATATTGATGTGATCCGTGTTGCCAATCTGTCCGATCGTGGCGTAGCACTCACGGTTGATCAGCCGCAGTTCGCCGGAGGGCATCTTCACGGTTACGTAGTCGCCTTCGCTGGCCGTGATCTGCGCCGCCATCCCCGCGCTGCGGCAGATCTGCCCCCCATGACCCCGGTGCAGTTCGATGTTATGAATCGGCATCCCCGGTATGATCTTCTTCAACGGCAGCGCGTTGCCGATCGCCAACTCGGCGTCGGGTCCACTCATCAACTTCGCACCCACCTGCAGACCGAGCGGCGCAATGATGTAGCGCTTCTCGCCGTCCTTGTACTTCACCAGGGCGATGCGGGCGGAGCGGTTCGGATCGTACTCGACCGCTTCCACCACCGCCTCAACGCCGACCTTGTCCCGCTTGAAATCGATGATGCGGTAGCGCTGCTTGTGGCCGCCGCCGATCCCGCGCGACGTCATGCGCCCGTGATTGTTGCGACCACCCGTCCGGCGCTTCGCCTCCGTCAGCTTCGCTTCCGGCTTGCTCTTCGTGATTTCCGAGAAATCAGAAAGCACCGTGCCGCGCAGCGACGGCGTCAACGGCCTGAAAGTCTTGAGTCCCATAAATCGCTAACCCAATTCGATCTTGTCGCCCTCTTTGAGGGTGACGATTGCCTTCTTCCAACCGGGCGTACGTCCAAATTGCATCGTCCGCTCGCGGCGCGCCTTGCCGCGCACGTTCATCGTGTTCACCCGGACCACTTTGACCTTGAACAAATGCTCGACCGCCCGCTTGACATCCAGTTTGTTCGCCCGCTTATCCACGACGACCTGGTATTGATTCGACGCCTCAGTCTGCGCCGTCCCCTTTTCGGTGATGCGTACGGTCCTGACCACTGAATATGGATCTTTCATCGGTCTTACCCCACGCGCGCGCCCAGCTTCTCCAGCCCGGCTTTCGTCGTGACAATTTTTTCGAACCGCAACAACTCATACACGTTCACGGAATCCGCCGGTTCGACCTGTACGTTCGGCATGTTCCGCGATGCCAACCTCAAATTCCCGTCCACCCGGTCCGTCACAACCAGCGTCGGCGCATTTTTCGCCCCGATTTTTGCCACGATGCCCGCAAACTCCTTCGTCTTGTGGCTCGCCAGCTTCAATTCATCCACCACCACGATGTCTCCCGCCAGCAATCGCTCACTCAGCGCCTTGCGAAACGCCAGCGCCTTCACCTTCTTCGACACGTTAATCGTGTAATCCCGCGGTTTCGGCCCGAACACCACGCCACCCCCGCGCCACAACGGTGAGGCGAACGACCCCGCCCGCGCCCGTCCCGTCCCCTTCTGCTTCCACGGCTTCTTGCCGCTGCCGTGGACTTCGCTGATTTGCTTCGTGCTGGCCGTGCCGAGGCGCTGGTTCGCCATGTACGCCGTCACCGTGTCATGCACCGCCTGAGTGCCTTTGCCGTCCTTGATGAGCAACCCGTCGGCAAACTCGACTTCGCCCTTCCCTTGACCGGACATTGTGACGACCGGCAGCTTCATGATTTCGCCGCCTTCGCCGCGGGTTGGGCCTTCTTCTTCGCGTGGCGAACCACGACAAACGCGCCGGTCGCACCCGGCACCGCTCCCTCGACCAGCAGCAGGTTCTCCGCCTCACGCACCTGCACCACGCGCAAATTCTGCGTGGTCACTTTGACGTCGCCCATGTGGCCGGGCATCCGCATGTTTTTGAACACGCGGCCCGGAAACAGACGTTGGCCAATCGCGCCACTGCGGCGATGCCAACCTTTCGCGCCGTGCGTCATGTCACCGCCGGCGAACTTATGCCGTTTGACGACGCCCTGAAAGCCCTTGCCCTTGCCGGTGCCAATCACGTCCACATACTGCCCGGGCTGAAATTCTTTCACCGTGATCTTGTCACCGACATTGAACTGCACCGGCTCTTCCGTACGATACTCGCGAATAAATCGCGCTGGCTCGGTGTTGGCCTTCTTGCAGTGGCCGATGAGCGGCTTGCCGGCGTTCTTTTCCTTGCGTGTGCCCAACCCCAGTTGCACCGCATGATACCCATCATTCTCCGGCGTCTTCTTCTGTAACACCGTGCAGGGTCCCGCCTCGATGACGGTGACGCCCACGAAATTACCGTTCGCGTCGAACAATTGCGCCATTCCAAGTTTTTTGCCGAGAAGTTCCATGGCTAAATCTTGATCGTGATGTCGACACCCGCCGGCAGGTTCAGCTTTTTCAACTCATCCACCGTTTTCGCTGTCGGGTCGATGATGTCGAGCAAACGTTTGTGCGTCCGCATCTCAAATGACTCCATCGACTTCTTGTCCGCGTGCGGCGAGCGATTGACGGTGTGCCGCCAAATGTCGGTCGGCAACGGGATCGGCCCGGCCACCTTCGCGCCCGTGCGCTTGGCCGTTTCGACAATGTCATGCGCCGATTGATCGAGCAGGCGGTGGTCGTACCCTTTGAGGCGGATTCGTATGCGTTGGTTGCTCATTGCTTTGGTTGTCCCGCCCTTGTGTTGCCACCGCCGTTCTTGTCCAGAATCGCTGCCAGAACGCTTTCCGGCACCTTCTCAAACGCGGCTGGCTCCATCGAGTAGCTCGCGCGGCCCTTGGTCAATGACCGCAACGCCGTGGCATAGCCGAACATTTCGGCCAGCGGCACGGTCGCATGGACGATGGTTGAACTCGCGCGCGATTCGATGTGACTGATCTTGCCGCGCCGGCTGTTCAGATCGCCAACGACATCACCCATGTGCTCCTCGGGCGTAATGGCTTCCACGTCCATGATCGGCTCCAACATGATCGCGCCCGCTTTGCGGGCGGCTTCCTTGAAGGCGAAGCTGCCCGCCATCTTAAACGCAATTTCCGAGCTGTCCACTTCGTGGTAGGTGCCGTCAATAATCTGAATCGTTATATCCACCATCGGGTAGCCGCCCAGCACACCGGTCTGCGCGGCTTCGATAATACCATCTTCGACCGCGCCAATGAATTCCCTCGGGATCGCGCCGCCGACAACCTCGTCCTCGACCACGATGCCGCTGCCCTTTTTGCCGGGCGCAACGGTAACGACCGCGTGACCGTACTGACCGCGACCGCCCGATTGACGGATGAATTTGCCTTCGGCTTCGGCGGACTTCGTAATCGTTTCGCGATACGCCACCTGCGGCCTGCCCGCGGTGGCCCCGACGTTGAACTCGCGAAACATGCGATCCTTGATGATATCGAGGTGCAGTTCGCCCATTCCGGAAATGATGGTCTGGCCAGTCTCCTGATCGGTCGTGAGACGGAAGGTCGGATCTTCTTCGGCCAGTCGTTGCAGGGCGGTGGACATCTTGTCGCGGTCGGCCTTCGTGTTGGGTTCGATGGCCATGGAAATAACAGGCTCGGGGAACGTGATGGATTCCAGCAGGACCGGATGGTCATCATCCGAAACCGTGTCGCCCGTCGTGACGTTCTTCAGGCCGACGAGTGCGCCAATGTCACCCGAGTAACACACTTCGATTTCCTGCCGATGGTTGGCGTGCATTTCGAGCAGGCGGCCGATCCGCTCCCGTTTGTTGTTGCGCGGATTATACACCGTCATGCCTTTGGTGACTTTGCCGGAGTAGACCCGGAAGAAAATCAGTCGGCCGGCGTACGGATCCGTCCAAATCTTAAAGGCCAGCGCACAAAACGGGCCGTTATCATCGGCGGAGCGGGTCTCGGGTTCCTTGCTATCAGGGTTGATTCCAACAATATCGGGGACATCGAGGGGCGAAGGCAGGTAATCGACCACGGCATCGAGCAGGGGTTGCACACCCTTGTTCTTGAAAGCGGCGCCACAAATCACCGGCACCAATTCGTTCTTGATTGTCAGCCGACGAATCCCCGCCTGAAGTTGTTCCACGTTGATCGCCTGGCCATCGAGGTAGAGATGCATCAACTCCTCATCCTTCTCAGCGACCGCCTCGACGAGCTTCGCATGTGCGGCATCCGCGGCGGCTTTCAAGTTGGCGGGAATGTCCACGGCGTTAAAGGTCGCGCCGAGCTCCTCACCCGACCAGAGGACAGCCTTCATCTTGACGAGATCAACGACCCCTTTGAAGTCAGCTTCCTTGCCGACCGGAATTTGAATCGGCACGGCATTCGCCGCCAGCCGTTCGCGCATCTGGGCGACGGCGGCTTCAAAGTCCGCACCCGTGCGATCCATCTTATTGACGAACGCGATCCGCGGAACCTTGTACTTGTTAGCCTGTCGCCAGACAGTTTCGGACTGGGGTTCAACGCCACCGACCGCGCAGAACACGGCGCAGGCGCCATCGAGTACCCGCAAGCTGCGCTCGACCTCGACGGTGAAATCCACGTGACCGGGCGTGTCAATGATATTAATGCGATGGTCGTGCCAAAAGCAGGTCGTCGCGGCGCTCGTGATCGTAATCCCCCGCTCGCGCTCCTGCTCCATCCAGTCCATCGTCGTCGTGCCTTCGTGCACTTCGCCAACCTTGTAGACTTTGCCGGTGTAAAACAGAATGCGCTCGGTCGTCGTCGTCTTGCCGGCGTCGATGTGCGCACAAATCCCGATGTTCCGGGTGCGCTCCAACGGCACCAGCCGGTCCGTCGAGGATCGCTCCTTCTGCTGCCCTGTCTGTTTCGGTTGTTCTAACACAGCCTGCATTTTCTGATTACGAATGCTAATTGTTACACCAAAATCTCACGACAACACAACCGTGGCTCGTCCAAGCGGGTGAATTCACCTCCGGACTACCAGCGGTAGTGCGCAAACGCACGATTGGCCTGCGCCATCTTGTGCGTATCTTCGCGCTTCTTGACGGACGCACCCGTATTGTTTGACGCGTCCAAAATCTCTGACGCCAGGGCGTCCGTCATCGCCGTGCCTTTACGGGAGCCGGCATACTGGATCATCCAGCGCATCGCCAAGGCTTCCTGACGATCGATGGACACCTCGACCGGCACCTGATAGTTGGCGCCGCCAACCCGGCGTGACTTCACTTCCAGCCTCGGCTTCACGTTTTCCAACGCCGCGTGCAGCACGTCCAGCGGACTCTTGTCCTTGGCCTTCTCCGCGATACGCTCGAACGCGCCATACACAATCCGCTCGGCCACGGACTTCTTGCCGCTCTTCATGATGCACGTGATGAGCCGCGTGACAGTCTCGCTGTTAAAGCGCACGTCACGTACTCTCGGCCGTCGATCTGCTCTTCGTCTCCGCATGCTCGAATTCTCTCAAATAGATCAGGCGTCCTTCGGAGCCTCGGCCTTTTTCGGGGCCGCGTCCTTCGGTCGCTTCACACCGTACTTGCTGCGGCTGCGGCGGCGTTTCTCCACGCCCATCGCATCCAATGTGCCGCGCACGATGTGATAGCGCACGCCCGGCAAATCCTTCACGCGTCCGCCGCGTACCAGCACAATCGAGTGCTCCTGCAGATTGTGTCCCTCGTCCGGGATGTACGCAATCACTTCGATGCCATTGGTCAGACGCACCTTCGCCACCTTCCGCAAGGCCGAGTTCGGCTTCTTCGGCGTGCGCGTCATCACCTGCAGGCACACCCCGCGACGTTGCGGGCATGACCCCAGCGCCGGCGCCTTCGACTTCGCCTTCAGTTGGCGACGACCCTTACGAACCAGTTGGTTAATTGTTGGCATTTCCTAACCCGTTGACTGCCATCTTCTTGGTGGCACAAGGAGCGCGAAAATTAACACACGCTCCGGTGCAACGCAAGCCCTTTTGGGAGGCCTTGCTTCAGATAACGGCCTCCTCTGGTTGCATCTCAATCTTCTCCTCCCGTACCGGCTCGACCGGCTCCCCTAACGGGACCAATTTCAATCCGCGATGCTTACTAAAACCAGTCCCGGCGGGTATCAAGTGACCCATGATCACGTTCTCCTTGAACCCACGCAACGTGTCAACACGACCGAGCGTTGCCGCTTCCGTCAACACCCGCGTCGTATCCTGGAACGATGCGGCGCTGATAAACGACTCCGTCTCCAACGACGCCTTCGTGATTCCCAGCAGCACCGGTTGCGCTTCCGCCGGCTTGCCGCCCGCTTCCGCGACCCGCTTGTTTTCCTCTTCGAACGTCACCTTGTCGATTTGATCGGCCCAGAGGAACCGGGTATCGCCCGGGTCGACGATCCGCACCTTGCGCAGCATCTGTCGCACGATGATCTCGATATGCTTGTCGTTGATCTCGACGCCCTGCAGGCGATACACCTCCTGCACGTCGTTAACCAAATACTCCTGCAAGTCCTGGGGACCGCAGACTTCCAGAATCTCGTGCGGCACCACCGGACCTTCGGTCAACTGCTGCCCCTTCTTGACCGAATCTCCCCGGAACACAATGATGTGCTTGGAGTGTGGAATCAGGTGCTCTTCTTCCGCGGCGGTCTTCGGGTCCTTCACCAAAATCCGCCGTTTGCCACGAACCGTCCCCGCGAAGTCCACAATGCCATCGATCTTCGCAATCTCGGCTGCGTCCTTTGGCCGGCGGGCCTCGAACAACTCCGCCACGCGCGGCAGTCCGCCCGTGATGTCCTTGGTCTTGAAAATCTTTCGCGGCGTCTTGGCCACCAGCGCGCCCGGCTCCACGCGGCTGCCCTCTTCGACCACGATGTGCGCCCCCGCGGGAATTGAGTAGAAAGCGATGACGTCGCCACTGTCATTCACGAGGTTGATTTGCGGATGCAGGTCCTCCTTGTGCTCGATCACGACCGTGCCCATCAAGCCCGTCGCTTCATCCAACTCGCGTTTGACCGTGATGCCTTCGATCAAGTCGTTGAACTTGACCGTGCCCGCGATTTCCGACAGTACGGGCACGTTGTACGGATCCCACTGCACGAATACATCGCCTTTCTTCACTGGACTACCGTCGGCCACGGCGATCTCAGCGCCGATCACCACCGAATACCGCTCCAGCTCGCGGCCTTCGTCGTTGCTGACGAGCACCTGGCCGTTCTTGTTCAGCACAACCCAGTTGCCTTCCGCGCGTTGCACCGCGCGCAAGTCCTGATAGTGAACCACGCCGTCATTCTTCGCCTTGATCTGCGGCTGCTTGAACACCTGGCTCGCCGTGCCGCCAATATGGAACGTACGCATGGTCAGTTGGGTGCCCGGCTCGCCGATCGACTGCGCGGCAATGATGCCGATCGCCTGGCCAAGCTTTACCATCTTCCCCGTGGCGAGGTTGCGTCCGTAGCACATCCCGCAAACACCGCGGCGCGACTCACACGTGAGCACCGACCGGATCTTGATGCGCTCGATACCGAGCTTGTTGATCGCCTCTGCCGCCGCCTCGTCGATCTCGGTGTTCGCCGTGACAATCTTCTTCTTGTTGATCGGATCCACAATGTCTTCCGCCGCGATGCGGCCGATAATGCGCTCGCTCAGCTTGACGACTTCGTCCTCGCCTTCATAAATCGGCTTGACCCAAATGCCGTTGACTGTGCCGCAGTCTTCTTCGAGCACGATGACGTCCTGCGCCACGTCGACCAGTTTGCGGGTGAGATAGCCCGAGTCAGCCGTCTTGAGCGCCGTGTCCGCCAAGCCTTTGCGCGCTCCGTGGGTGGAGATGAAGTACTCCAGCACGCTCAACCCTTCGCGAAAGTTGGACAGGATCGGGCGCTCGATGATTTCGCCGGAGGGCTTGGCCATCAACCCGCGCATGCCCGCGAGTTGGCGAATCTGCTGGCGCGAACCGCGCGCCTTGCTATCGACCATCATGAACACGGGATTCAGTTCCGCGCGGCCCTGGTTGTGCTCCATCGCGGCGTACATGATGTTGGAAATCTTGTCCGTCGCGTGCGTCCAGATGTCGATGATCTTGTTGTAACGTTCGCCGTCCGTAATGATCCCTCGACGGTATTGCTTTTCCACTTCGGCCACATCCTTGAGCGCATCGTTGATCACCACGGTCTTTTCCTTGGGAACAATCATGTCCTCGATGCCGATGGAAATTCCCGCCAGCGTGGCGTGCTCGAAACCGAGCGCCTTGAGCTTGTCCAACACCTCAACCGTCTTGTGATGTCCCGCCGTGCGGTAGCATTGCCAAATGATGTCGCCCAATGACGACTTATTGACGTTCCGGTTGATGAAACCAAGTTCCGGCGGCCAGATTTCGTTGAAAATCACACGGCCGACCGTCGTTTCGATGACCTTGGAAACGGGGTCGCCGTACACCGTCTGGCGGCCATAATCCGGATTCTTCAAGCGAATGCGCTCGTGAATCGTCACGTCACGCTCGTCGTGGCAGAAGAACACCTCCTGCTCGTCGGAGAACAGCTTTAGCCGCTTGCTCTCACCACTGGTTTCCTTCTTGCCGCCATGCGTGAGATAATACATGCCGAGGGCGATGTCCTGCGTCGGCGTCGTGATCGGCTTGCCGCTGGAGGGCGAGAAGATGTTGTTCGGCGCCAGCATGAGCAACCGCGCTTCCATCTGCGCCTCGACCGACAACGGGACGTGCACGGCCATCTGGTCGCCATCGAAATCCGCGTTGTAGGCCGTGCACACCAGCGGGTGAATACGGATCGCGTCGCCTTCGATGAGCTGCGGTTCAAACGCCTGGATCGACAGCCGGTGCAGCGTGGGCGCGCGGTTCAGCAGTACGGGATGCCCCTTGCTCACCTCTTCGAGAATGTCCCACACTTCGGGCGATTGACGTTCGATGAGTTTCTTCGCCGAGCGAATCGTGTGCACCAAACCCATCTCCCGCAGGCGACGAATGATGAACGGCTCGAACAGCACCAGCGCCATCTTCTTTGGCAAACCGCATTGGTTCAGTTTCAACTCCGGACCGATGACAATGACCGAACGGCCCGAGTAATCGACGCGCTTGCCGAGCAGGTTCTGGCGGAAGCGACCCTGCTTGCCTTTGAGCATGTCGGCCAGCGACTTCAGGGAACGGCTGCCCGCACCCGTCACGGGACGGCCATGCCGACCGTTATCCAGCAACGCGTCCACCGCCTCCTGCAACATGCGCTTCTCGTTGCGAATAATCACGTCCGGCGTGCGCAACTGCAGCAGGTTCTTGAGGCGATTATTCCGGTTAATGACGCGGCGGTACAAATCGTTGAGATCGCTCGTGGCAAAACGCCCGCCTTCCAGCGGAACCAGCGGACGCAGATCCGGCGGAATCACCGGCAATACTTCGAGAATCATCCACTCCGGCCGCATCTTCGCATTGAGGAAGCCTTTCGCGAGCTTTAGCCGCTTGGCGATCTTTTTGCGAATCTGTTTGCTCTTGGTCGAGTCGAGTTGATGCTCCAACTCGTGCGCGAGTTTGCGCAGGTCGATCTTGCTCAAAACCTCTTTCACGGCTTCCGCGCCCATCTTGGCAACGAAGCCGTCGGCGTACTGCTCGCGGGCTTCGCGGTATTCCATTTCGGTCAGCAGCTGCTTGTCTTTCAACGGCGTCTTGCCCGGATCGATCACCATGTAGTCTTCGTAGTAGAGCACGCGTTCGAGGTCGCGCGCCGTCATGTCCACCATCAAGCCCGTGCGTGACGGCATGCACTTGAAGAACCAAATATGGCTGACGGGAACGGCCAATTCGATGTGCCCCATGCGCTCCCGGCGCACGCGGGCCAGCGTCACCTCGACGCCGCAACGATCACAGATCACGCCGCGGTGCTTGATGCGCTTGTATTTGCCGCAATTGCATTCCCAGTCCCGCACCGGGCCGAAAATACGTTCGCAGAACAGACCGCCCTTTTCCGGCTTGAACGTGCGGTAGTTGATCGTCTCGGGGTTTTTCACCTCTCCGTGCGACCACGAGCGGATCATATCGGGCGACGCCACACCAATGCTGACTTGGTCAAATGCGTCCGCCTTTTCCAAACCAAGCGCGGCGCGCGCGGCCGCCGTGGCGGCTGCGGTGGCGGGGACTGAGGCTCCAGGCTTTGCTGCAATCATAATTTGTGCTCGCCTCCGTTCTTCCCGACGCGAACGTCGAGGCATAGGCTCTGCATTTCCTTCATCAAAACATTGAACGACTCGGGCGTGCCCGCTTCGAGCGTGTTGTCGCCCTTGACGATGGACTCGTAGATGCGGGTGCGGCCCTGCACATCGTCGCTCTTGACGGTGAGCAACTCCTGCAGCGCATACGCCGCGCCGTAGGCTTCCATCGCCCAGACTTCCATTTCACCGAAGCGTTGGCCGCCATACTGCGCCTTGCCGCCCAGCGGTTGTTGGGTGACCAGCGAGTACGGGCCGACGGCGCGCGCGTGAATCTTGTCCGCCACGAGATGGCCCAGTTTCAGCATATAGATGTAGCCGACCACGACCTCCTGATCGAACAACTCGCCCGTGCGGCCGTCATACAACGGCGACTTGCCGTCTTCCTTTACCCATAAGTACCCATCCACCTTCTTGGCCTGACCGATCATCTCGTGGATTTCCTTCTCTGTCACCCCATCGAACACCGGCGACGCGATCTTCAACCCGAGCGCTTTCGCCGCCACGCCGAGGTGCGTTTCCAGTACCTGGCCCACGTTCATACGGCTCGGCACACCGAGCGGGTTCAATACGATGTCCACGGGCGTCCCGTCAGCGAGGAACGGCATGTTCTCTTCCGGCAGAATCTTGGCAATGACCCCCTTGTTACCGTGGCGACCCGCCATCTTATCGCCGACGCTCAGCTTGCGCTTGCTGGCAATGTACACCTTGACCTGCTTGATGATCCCCGGGTCGACGTCTTCGCCGCTTTCGATACGGTCCAGTTGACGGTCGCGTTCCATGTCGAGTTCGCTGAAGCGATGTTCGAACTCCCCGATGATTTCGCGAATCTTGATGCGAATCGGGGACGGATCAATTTCAATGTGGTCGTACACCGTCGCCAGCTTGCGCAGGAGCGTCTTCGTGATCTTGCGGTTGGCCGGGATGATGATCTCGCCCGTCTCCGCATTGACAACGTCCAAAGGAATCTTTTCGCCGAGCAGAATGTTGCTCAACTTCTCGGTGAGTTCCTCGCGCAACTCGGTGGACTTCTTCTTGTGGTCCTCTTCAATCTGCTTCTTCTGGCGTCGAATCTCCGTCGGCGTCAGGTTGGGACGCGTCGGCTCCTTGCGGGCGGACACTTTCACGTCCATCACAATGCCGTAGGTGCCGCTGGGCACGCGCAATGACGTGTCCTTCACATCCGCCGCCTTCTCGCCGAAGATGGCGCGCAGCAGTCGCTCTTCCGGGGCCAGTTCCGTTTCGCCTTTCGGCGTGATTTTGCCGACGAGAATGTCGCCCGGCTTCACTTCCGCGCCCACGCGGATCACGCCGTCGTGGCCGAGATCCTTCAAGGCTTCTTCCCCGACGTTGGGGATGTCCCGTGTGATTTCCTCGGGGCCGAGCTTCGTGTCTCGCGCACCCGCCTCGAACTCATCCACGTGAATCGACGTATACACGTCCTCCTTCACGAGACGCTCGTTCACGAGGATGGCGTCTTCGAAGTTGTATCCGCACCAGGGCATGAACGCGACGAGCACGTTGCGGCCGAGCGCCAGTTCGCCGCTTTCGCAGCACGGGCCGTCCGCCAGTACCTGCCCCTTCTTGATCTTCTCCCCGCGAGCGACGATGGGCCTCTGGTTGAAACAGGTCCCGGCATTGGAGCGCATGAACTTGCGGAGTTCGTACACCCAGAGGTGGTTCTCGGGGTCGGTGACGAGCTTGCGTTTGCCTTCCGGCATTTCACCGTCTTTGGTCACGACGATGCGGCGCGCGTCCACGCTGGCGATGGCGCCCGCTTCTTCCGCGACAATACACACCTTCGAGTCGCGGGCGATGCGTCCCTCCAAGCCCGTGCCGACGAGCGGCGAATCACTTTGCAGCAGCGGCACCGCCTGGCGTTGCATGTTCGAACCCATCAACGCGCGGTTGGCGTCGTCGTGTTCGAGGAACGGGATGAGACCCGCGGCTATCGAAACCAACTGTTTCGGCGACACGTCCATGTAGTGAACGCGCGCGGGTTCGACTTCGATGAAGTCGCCCTTGTACCGACAGGAAACCTTCTCGATTTGGAAGTGACCGCGGCCATCGATCGGCGCGTTCGCCTGGGCGACGACGTAGTTCTCCTCCTGGTCGGCGGTGAGATAATCCACCTGCTCCGTCACGCGACCATCTTTCAACTTGCGGTAGGGTGTCTCGAGGAAGCCGAACTCGTTGATCCGCGCATAGAGACTCATCGCGCTGATCAAACCGATGTTCGGACCTTCAGGCGTTTCAATCGGACAGATGCGCCCGTAGTGCGACGGATGAACGTCGCGAACTTCGAATCCCGCGCGCTCGCGCGACAAACCGCCCGGCCCCAACGCGGAGAGACGGCGTTTGTGCGTCAGCTCGCTCAAGGGGTTCGTCTGATCCATGAACTGGCTGAGCTGGCTGCGACCGAAGAAATCCCGAATGACCGCCGACAGCGCCTTGGGGTTGATCAGCTGTTGTGGCGTCATGGTGTCGGTATTGACGTCGAACAACGTCATGCGTTCCTTGACCACGCGTTCGGTGCGCGCGAGACCGATGCGGCACTGGTTGGCGAGCAACTCGCCCACCGTGCGCAAGCGGCGGCTGCCGAGATGGTCGATGTCGTCCACCGAGCCTTCGCCCTTGCGCAGGTTCAGCAGATACTTGACCGCCTCGATAAGATCCTCCTTTTCGAGGACGCGGCTTTCCATGTCCGCGCTGCGGTTCAACTTCTGATTGATCTTGTAGCGGCCGACGCGACCGAGGTCGTAGCGGCGGGCATCAAAGAACAGACGCTTGATCATCGCGTTGGCGTTGGCAATCGTGGGCGGATCGCCCGGACGCAACCGGCGGTAAATATCCTTCAGCGCTTCTTCCTGATCCTTGCAGGTGTCCTTGCGCAGGCACTTGATGATGCAACCGTCGTCCACGGAAATATCGACGACCTTGACCTTGTCCACGCCGAGATCGATCAACTGGCGCGCCACGCTCTTGTTGAGCGGCTCGAACGCGCGCCCGACAACGAGTTGTTTTTCCGTGTCCATCACGTCGGCGATGAGCACCTTGTTGGCCGTCTCTTCGCCGCTGGTGAAATCCTTCAGCTTTACGTCCTCGATCTGATAGAACAGCTTCAGGATGTCTTCGTCCGTGCTGTAACCCAGCGCGCGCAGGAACGTCGTCGCCAGGAACTTGCGGCGGCGATGACGGCGATCGAGGTAGATATTGAGCAGATCGCTGTTGTCAAACTGCACTTCCAGCCACGAACCGCGGTCGGGGATGATGCGGAAGCCGTACAGCACCTTGCCACTCGTGTGAATGGATGATTCGAAGCAAATACCGGGCGAACGGTGCAACTGGCTGACGATGACGCGTTCGGCGCCATTGATGACGAAGCTGCCCGACGGGCTCATGAGCGGGATTTCGCCCATGTACACCTTTTCTTCCTTGGTGCCGTTCGTGTCCTTAAGACGGAACGTGACGTGCAGCGGGCCGCTGTAGCTGATGCCCTCGCGCAGGCAATCCAGCCAGGAGGTCTTGGACTCACCGATCGTGTATTCCACGAAATCGAGAACCGCCTGCCCGTCGTAACTCTCGATCGGGAAGACTTCCTTGAACACGGCCTGAAGACCGATGTTCTTGCGGCGGGTCGTCCCCTCCGCCTGCAGAAACTCTGCATAGGAATCCGTTTGAGCCTCGATCATCGGAGGGGGCTCAATCACGTCACCCAATTTGCCGAAGTATTTTCGTTCAGCCATGAATTACTTCCCGGGCATTCCTGCCCTCTCTGTCCGCGTTGTTGATGGTGTCGAGGCGCTCCGCGAAGCGCCCCGTCACCCAATTGTTTCTGCGCCCCGAAAACCTTTGGGGCGCAGCCACACCAATTATTTCAACTCGACTTTGGCGCCGGCCGCTTCGAGCTTCTTCTTGATTTCCTCGGCCTCTTCCTTCGTGGCGCCTTCCTTCACGGTCTTCGGAGCGCCTTCGACCAGATCCTTGGCTTCTTTCAAGCCGAGGCTGGTCACCGCCCGCACTTCCTTGATCACGCCAATCTTGTTCGCGCCCGTTTCCTTCAGAACCACGTCGAAAGTCGTCTTGACTTCCGCCGCCGGGGCTCCACCCGCCGCGCCGCCCGCCGGGGCTGCCGCCATCGCGACTGGGGCCGCTGTACTCACGCCCCACTTCTCTTCGAGCTTCTTCGAAAGGTCCGCGGCTTCGATCACCGTGAGACCGCTCAGTTGTTCTACGATTTGATCCAGATTTGCTGCCATGTTCGTATCCTTCCTCTCGGTATCGTCGCGCCCCGAAGCTTCGGGACGTTTACAGCCGACAGCCATCGGCTCGACGAGGAACCATTTGTTTACGCTCCTACGCGGGAGCCGCCTCGACAGGTGTCGCGACCGCCGCTCCCTGCTTGTCGGCGTGCGCCTTCAGCACGCGCGCAATTTGACTTGCGGGCGCGCCGAGCACGACCGCGATCCGGGTGGCGGGCGTCTGCAACAGGCCTACCAACTGCGCCCGCAGCGCATCCAACGAAGGCAAATCGGCCACCGCGGAAATCTCGTCCGCGCTCAGCGCCTGCTTGCCCAGCGACCCGACCTTGAACTTCGGTTTCTCAAATTCCTTGCCGAACTGCTTCAGCACTTTTGCGACAGCGCCGATGTCGGACTTGTCGTTGCCCACCACGACGGCGGTCATCCCGCCGAGGTTGCGGTCCAACTCGGGAAGCTCGGCGGCCTTCATCGCGTGACGCAACATGGTGTTCTTGGCCACGTGATACTCGGCCTTCGCAGCGCGCAGCCGCTTGCGCAACTCGCCGAACTGTTGGACCGTCATTCCCTTGTATTCCGTCAGGATTACAAACGGCGACGAGCCGACCTGCTTTTTCAAATCCTCAACAATCAGTTGCTTTTCTGGTCTCATGAAAATCCATGCCCCTCTACGTCAACTCGCCGAAAACTCGTGATGGTCAATCTTGATGCCCGGGCTCATCGTGCTCGACATCGTGCAGCTCTCAATAAAATGACCTTTCGACGTCGCCGGCTTCGCGTGCGCCACGGCGCTGATGACCGCCCGCGCGTTTTCCTCAATCGCCTTCCCCTCGAACGAGAGTTTGCCGAACGAGACGTGCAGGTTCGCCGCTTTGTCCATCTTGAACTCGACGCGGCCGGCTTTCACTTCTTTGACGGCCTTTCCCGTGTCGTCCGTGACCGTACCCGTCTTCGGGTTTGGCATCAGCCCCTTTGGACCAAGAACTTTGCCGAGCTTGCGGACCTCCTGCATGGCCTCGGGCGTCGCGACTGCCACGTCAAAATCCGTCCAGCCTTCCTGGCACTTCTTAATAAGGTCCTCAAAGCCAACGAAATCCGCACCGGCATCCTTGGCAGCCTGTCCCGCGGTACCCTTGGCGAAAACGACCACGCGCACTTTCTTGCCGCTGCCGTGTGGAAGCGCGACGGTGCCGCGAACCATCTGGTCGCTTTGCTTGGGGTCGACCCCCAATTTGAACGCCAGTTCAATCGTCTCATCAAATCTCGTCTTGGGCAGCTTCTTGAGAAGCTCGACCGCGTCGCCGATCTTGTACTGGCGCTTGGAATCGACCTGTTTGACTGCCTCGTGATACCGTTTGCCGTGCGTTGCCATAGAAACCTCGCTAATCGACCACGTCGATGCCCATGCTGCGGGCCGTGCCCGCGATGACGCGACAGGCCGCTTCCTCGCTCTTCGAGTTGAGGTCGGCCATCTTTGTCTTGGCGATTTCCAACACCTGTTTGCGGGTCACCTTTCCGACCTTGTTGCGGTTCGGTTCGGCACTGGCGGTGGCGATGCCCGCCGCCTTCTTCAACAACGCGCTGGCCGGCGGCGACTTGGTGATAAACGTAAACGTCTTGTCCTTGTAAACCGTGATGACGACCGGGATGATCGTGCCCGCCATTTTCTGCGTGGCCGCGTTGAACTGTTTGCAGAACTCCATGATATTGACGCCCTGCTGGCCCAACGCCGGGCCGACCGGTGGCGCAGGATTTGCCTGCCCCGCGGAAATCTGCAGCTTGATCATGCCTATGACTGGTTTTCCTGCCATGTTCCCTCGCTACGCGCGTTCGACCTGCCAGTACTCCAATTCGACCGGCGTCGAACGGCCGAAAATTGACACCGAGATTCTCAACTTGCCACGGTTGGGATCGATTTCGTCGATCACTCCCGTGAAGTTCTGGAACGGTCCGTCCGTGACCTTGACCGTCTCGCCCTTCTCGAAGGCGACCTTCGGGGCCACCTTCTCTTGGCGCTCCTCGATCTGCGCCAGAATACTCTCCACTTCGTCCTGCTTGAGCGGAACGGGGCGATCCCCGCCGATAAACCCAATGATGCCCGGCGTCTCGCGGATGAAGTACCACGGGCGTTCGCGCAACTGGTTCTTTTCATCGAGCAGCTTCATATGTACGAGGATGTAACCCGGATAAAACTTCCGCGTGCTGGTCGTTTTCTTGCCCTTTTTGACCTCGGCCACCTTCTCCGTCGGGATCAGCACTTCCTTGATCCACTCGGCCATTTCCTCGACTTTGATGCGTTTCTCGATGCTGTCCTTCACTTTCTGTTCCTGACCAGAAAGCGTGTGGAGCACAAACCACTGAAATTCAGATTTTACCGTCGTATCCATCTCGTTTCTTTCATCAAGCCCTGGTCAAAAAGGCAATGATCCGCAAAAACACCACATCCGCCAGCGCGACGAACACACCCAGAATCAACACCGTGATAATCACAACGATGGTCGAGTCCCCCAATTCCTTCCATGTCGGCCAAGACGATTTCTTCAGTTCCGCCAACACTTCGACCACGAAACTCCGTGCTTTGAGAAATGGGTTTGTCATGTTCTCGCCATCTTTGTCTGATTCGTCCGTCCCGCCCCCGCAGCCAGCCTGCCATTCTCAGAACGCCGACCTCGATTCCCGCCCAACTGGCACGCCAGGAGGGACTTGAACCCCCAACCTACGGTTTTGGAGACCGTCGCTCTGCCAATTGAGCTACTGGCGTATCCGCACTGCGGTCTTTTCCGCGCCGAACCTCCGTCCCTGCTTACTTCGTTTCTCGATGTGACACGTGCTTGCCGCACTTGGGACAAAACTTGCGCAGCTCCAGCCGCTCGGAACCTTGCGCCCGCTTGTTCCGCGTCGACGTGTAATTGCGGCTCTTGCACTCGGTGCAGGCCATGGTGATCAACTCTCTGGGCATCTTGCGTGAACTCCCGAATCTCTGGCCTTATTCCATAATCTCAGTCACGCGTCCCGCGCCGACCGTGCGTCCGCCTTCGCGGATAGCGAAGCGCATCGTCTTTTCCATGGCGATGGGCGTGATCAATTCGACCTCCATGTTCACGTTGTCGCCGGGCATCACCATCTCGACGCCTTGCGGCAGCTTCGACACCCCTGTGACGTCCGTCGTGCGGAAATAGAATTGCGGGCGGTATCCATTAAAAAATGGCGTGTGACGGCCGCCTTCCTCCTTGCTCAGCACGTACACCTCGGCCTTGAACTTCTTGTGCGGCTTGATCGACCCCGGCTTGGCCAACACCTGACCGCGCTCGACGCCGTCCTTTTCAATGCCGCGCAGCAGCGCGCCGATGTTGTCGCCCGCTTCGCCCTGATCCAGCAGCTTGCGGAACATTTCCACGCCCGTGACGACCGTCTTCTGGGTCTCACGCAATCCGACAATCTCCACGTCGTCGCCGACCTTCACGATGCCACGTTCGATACGGCCCGTGGCCACCGTGCCGCGGCCTGTGATCGAGAACACGTCCTCGACGGGCATCAGGAACGGTTTGTCCTTCTCGCGCACCGGGTCGGGGATGAACTCGTCTACCGCTTTGATCAACTCCAGTACGTGCTTCTCGGCCTCGGGATCACCGGCCAGCGCTTTCGTTGCGCTGACGCGAATCACCGGCGTCTTGTCGCCGGGGAACTGGTATTGCGAGAGAAGTTCGCGCACTTCGAGTTCGACGAGGTCCAGCAGTTCTGGGTCATCGACGAGATCCACCTTGTTCAGCGCCACCACCATGGCCGGCACCGCCACTTGCCGGGCCAGCAACACGTGCTCGCGGGTCTGCGGCATCGGGCCGTCCGCCGCGCTGACGACGAGGATCGCGCCGTCCATCTGGGCGGCGCCCGTGATCATATTCTTCACGTAGTCCGCGTGCCCGGGGCAGTCAATGTGTGCGTAGTGCCGCTTCTCGCTCTCGTATTCGACGTGAGCCACCGCGATGGTCACGGTCTTGGTCTCGTCGCGAACCGTACCGCCCTTGGCGATGTCCGCGTAACTTTTGACCTCGGCCTTGCCCTGTTTGGCCAGCACCTTCAAGATCGCGGCCACCAAGGTCGTCTTGCCGTGGTCGATGTGACCGATTGTCCCGACGTTGGCGTGTGGCTTCGTTCGTTCAAATTTTCCTTTGGCCATGCTCTCCTCCTGTCTCTCTTAATTGTCTGATCTTACTGACCGTGTCTGCTGCCGCACTGCCCGTTATCTGGAGCCCACGATCGGGTTTGAACCGATGACCTCGTCCTTACCAAGGACGTGCTCTACCAACTGAGCTACGTGGGCAACAGTTCACTTCCCAACACCGTGCCGCACAATCGTTTCCAGAAGCAGTGTATCGGTGCATCGCCCTGACGAAAGTACACTAGACACAAAAAGACGCTAGAACCCCCCTCTGTTTCCTTAAACTGCCCTTTTGCATAAGGAAACAGTCGGCGGGTTCTGCTGCCCCTCTTAAGCTTGCCTTACTGTATCACCCCTCCATGGGGTCACCCGACTATAGCGGATTCCCAAAACGTGTCAACACTGCTTTTGCAGAAATCCTCCCGTGTCATCCGTGGCTTCAAATCCGCGTCCCGGCGGGGATGACGGCGTTTTTGGGGATGATGACGATGCCGTCGCGGATGCAATAGTTCGGGCCGTCAAAATCCGGCGCGTCGCTCTTGTTGGTGATCACCACGCCCTCGCCGATGTGCACGTTCTTGTCAATAATGGCACGCTCGATCTTGGAGCCGCGCCCGATGCTCATGTGCGGAATACCCATCGCGTCCTCTTCGAGCATTTCATGCGGCGTCTCAAAGAAGTCGCATCCCATCAGGACGACGTCTCGCAACACACAGTCGGATCCAATGAAGGAGCGCACGCCGATGACGGCATTCTCAATACGCGAACGCAGGATGATGCATCCATCCGCGACCAGCGCATTGCGAATATCGCTTTCCACCAGTTTCGATGCCGGCAGAAAACGCGGGTGTGTGTACACGGGCGCGTCGCGGTCGAAGAAATTGAACGACGGCTTGAGCGAGCACAACGCAAGGTTCGCCTCAAAGAAGGTGTGGATCGTTCCCACGTCCTCCCAGTATCCCTGAAAAATGTACGCCGACACGCGGTGCCGGCCGATGGCGTCGGGAATGATGTGATTGCCGAAGTCGGTCTTGTCGTTGTCCAGCACCTTGCGGAGAATCTCCCGGTTGAACACGTAGATCCCCATTGACGCCAGATAGTGGTCTTCACTGCTGGTGATCCGAAGGTAGGAAAGCAGCGGGTCCTGGATCTTCAGCTCATCCAACAGCTTCAGGTCTCTGGGCTTCTCCACGAAGCGGACGATCCGCTTTTCCTCGTTCACCTGCAGCACACCCACCGAACTCGCCTCGCTGCGCGTCACCGGGATGGCCGCAATCGTGACGTCCGCATAGGATTCCACATGCTGCTGCAGCACCTTCCGAAAATCCATGCGGTACAGTTGATCGCCCGAGAGAATCACGATGTATTCGTAAGCCTGCTCCAGGAAGTAACGCAGATTCTGGCGTACCGCGTCGGCCGTCCCTTGATACCAACTCGACACGCCGCCGGTCGTCTGTTGCGCGGCGAGAATTTCCACGAAGCCGCGCGAAAACCGGTCGAACGCATAGCTCTGGTGGATGTGGCGGTGCAGTGACGCCGAGTTGAATTGCGTGAGGATGTAAATGTGGCGGATGTTGGAGTTGATGCAGTTACTGATGGGGATGTCGACCAGACGATACTTGCCGGCAATCGGCACGGCGGGTTTCGCGCGCTCCTTCGTCAATGGAAAGAGCCGTCGTCCCTCACCGCCACCCATGATCACGCCCAACACATTCGCGGGGGTGATTGGTCTGAGTCCTAACGGAGCCATGCCACGATACTAGTCAAAGCCCCTTCGTCGCGTCAATTGACAATCCGGCAAATATTAGATACAGTAAAACTTGTCGGCGGTAGAAAACAACTGCGATACGAAGTCCACGCCACTGTGATTCGCCATCGCCGCCGGTGCCCGGACACTTCGGGCGGTTGAATCATCGTCGCGCGACTTCAGACAAGGAATGTGCTATGTGTGGCATTATCGGCTACATTGGCCGGAAGCCCGCCCAAACCGTCATCCTCGAAGGCCTGCGCCGATTGGAGTATCGCGGGTACGACTCTGCCGGCCTCTGTATCGTTACTAAAGGCGGATTCGAACTCCGAAAGAAAGCCGGCCGCATCGACAATCTCGCCGGGGTTCTCATGAAACAACCCGCCAAAGGCGAGACCGGCATCGGCCATACGCGCTGGGCCACCCATGGGCCCCCGACGGATGCCAACGCCCATCCCCATCTCGACCAGTCGGCTAAGATCGCCCTCGTCCACAACGGCGTGATTGAAAACCATCAGCATCTCAAGGAACGGCTTCTCGCCAAAGGCCACAAGTTCCTTTCTCAAACCGACACCGAAGTCCTCGCCCATCTCGTCGGCGACCATTACGACCAGATCCGCGCCGAGCACCCCGGTGCCAACGGTTCCACCCTCACCGAAGCGGTGCGCCGCGCCCTGAAGGATGTGGTGGGCACGTACGGCATCGCAGTCGTCCACGCGGATCACCCTGACCAGATTGTCGGGGCGCGCCGCGGCAGTCCCCTGCTCGTCGGTGTCGGACGCGACGAGAATTTTCTGGCCAGCGACGTCAGCGCGATCATCGCCCACACGCGCCGCGTCGTATACCTGAACGATTTTGAGATCGTCACGCTCACGCGCGATGATTTCCAGGTGTCCACCATCGAGGCGGCGAGCGTCAGTCCGCAGATTCGCGAAGTCGAGTTTGCCGCCGACGAGGTCGAACGCGGGAAGTTCCCGCACTTCATGCTCAAGGAAATCTTCGAACAGCCCCACGCCGTGGCCAACGCCATTCGCGGCCGTATCAGCCACGAGGAAGCCACCGTCCGGCTTGGCGGACTGAATCTCACCCCCGCCGAATTGCGGGGCGTGGACCGCATCATTTACATCGCCTGTGGCACGGCGTTGCACGCTGGCATGATCGGCGAGTATTTGATGGAAGACCTCGCGCGCATCCCGACCGAATGCGATTACGCCAGCGAGTTTCGCTATCGGAACGCGCCCGTTGAAAAGCACACCGTCGTGTTCGCCATCAGCCAATCGGGCGAGACGATCGACACGCTGGCGGCGGTGCGCGAATCGCGGCGCAAAGGCCACAAGACGCTCGGCATCATCAACGTGGTCGGTTCCACCATTGCCCGCGAAGTCGACGGCGGCATCTACATGCACGCGGGGCCCGAGATCGGAGTCGCCGCGACCAAGACGTTCAGCTCGCAGGTCACGATGATGACGTTGCTGGCGGTGTTGATGGGACGGATGCGGCATCTTGCCTCCACGCGCGGCACGGAGATTCTCCGCGGGCTGGAGGAAATCCCGTCGAAGATGGAGCGGGTGCTCCAGCAGAGCGACGCGATTGCGGTTATCGCGAAGAAGTATTGCGAGGCCAACAGCTTCCTGTTTCTCGCGCGCCAGATCAACTTCCCCGTGGCGCTCGAAGGCGCTCTGAAACTGAAGGAGATCTCCTATGTCCACGCCGAGGGCTATCCCGCCGCCGAGATGAAACACGGGCCCATCGCGCTTGTCGATCCGCGCACGCCGTCGGTGTTTCTCTGCCCGAAAAACTCGGTGTATGAGAAAGGCATGGCCAACATCGAGGAAGTGAAGGCGCGCAAAGGCCCGGTCATTGTCGTCGCGACCGAAGGCGATGCGGACATCGGCAAGAGAGCCGACGATGTCATTTACATCCCGGACACACTGCAATGCCTGCAGCCGTTGCTGACGGTCCTGCCGCTCCAACTGCTCGCGTATCACATCGCCGTGTTACGCGGTTGTGACGTGGACAAGCCCCGCAACCTGGCCAAGAGCGTGACGGTCGAATAGTTCCGTCGGTGAACCTGGGTGGCATCCTGTTTTCGGCGATTCAGAGGGCACAAGAATGGTACCGCCGGAGGGAGTCGAACCCACACACCATTGCTGGTACTGGATTTTGAGTCCAGCGCGTCTGCCAGTTCCGCCACGGCGGCGACGAGGTGAGAGTAACGGCTTCGTTTGGACTCGTCAAGGTGCAGAAAGGAACCCGGGTAGGTTCCGCGCCGGTCGCGCGCGCCTGACTGTGTTACGAGGTGGGGCCGAACCCTGATGTAACAAGTGATCCACCGAAGGGTTTTCTCCTAACTGTGGCCAGATGGTGGAAAACAGGAGACCTGTTCGCCATGGATGACGTTCCACTTTACAGCAGCCCGACTGCGTCTGTTGGAGCGCTGCAGCGTAGCCTGACTTGTGATGACATTCAAAATCCGCGTGAAGGCGGGGCGAAGGCAAACCATCCTTTTGGGCAGCGCCACAGCATACACGGCATGTGTGCGGTGCCGATTTGGTTTAGGACACTACCGCATTTCACTCCCACCAGTTCTTCCTGGTTGAATCTGGTAAAATTGATGGTTTGGAGAAATCACTCGGACACGGATTCGGTGCGGCTCTTTCAAGAGCGTCAACGAGCTCGTTGAAACGATCCATCAATACATCCACCAGCATAACGAGAATCCCAAGCCGTTTGCCTGGATCAAGCGTGTCGAAGAAATCCTAAAAAGGGTCGGCCACTATAAAGCTGCGACTGTTACAGCACACTCGGGTGGCTTGATTCAACACCCCCAAACGCGCGAGCATTGTCCTTCCTCCACTCAATCTGGTAATATCCCGTTCGCGCCTAGGAGGGAAACGCCATGAGCAAGGGAATCGCATCACAGAGTCCGTCGGCAGATGACCGCTGTGTCAGCATGACGGTCGATGCCTTGCATCAGGATTTCGAACATCATCTCCGCTACACGCTCGCCAAGGACCGGTACTCGGCGACGGACCGGGACCGGTACTATGCGTTGGCCCGGGCAGTCAGAGACCGGTTGATCGAGCGCTGGATGGTCACCCAGCAGACACATCACAAGCGGAACGTCAAACGGGTCTATTACCTGTCCCTCGAATTTCTGATTGGGCGTTTGTTGGGGAACAACGTCGTCAACCTGAAAATGGAGGACACCTGCCGCGCCGCCATGGTGCAGGCCGGGCTTGATTGGAACGTTCTGCGGGACTACGAAGTGGATGCAGGACTCGGCAACGGTGGTTTGGGCCGCCTCGCCGCCTGCTTCTTGGACTCGATGTCCACCCTGAATCTTCCGGCGATCGGCTATGGGTTGCGTTACGATTTCGGGATTTTCAATCAGAAAATAGTGAATGGCTACCAGGTCGAGCAACCCGACGATTGGCTCAAGCTGGGGTATCCGTGGGAGATCGCCCACCCTGAGTTCTCGTTCGAAGTGCATTACGAGGGACGGGTCGAGGCGCGTCCGGGCCCGAAAGGCATGGAATGGCATTGGGTGGATACTAGGACCGTGATCGGCATGCCTTATGATTTGCCGGTCGTCGGGTATGGCGGCGGAACGGTGAACACCCTGCGGCTGTGGTCGGCCAAGGCTGCCGAAGAATTCAACCTCGACGATTTCAACCGGGGCTCGTACGTCGATGCGGTGCAGAACAAGGTTTTCTCGGAGAACCTGACCAAGGTCCTTTACCCGAACGACAACGTGTTTGAGGGGAAGGAACTCCGCCTCAAGCAGGAGTATTTTTTCGTGTCATGCTCACTCCAAGACATCTTGCGTCGGTTCAAGTCTGACGGCAACACTTGGGACATGTTCCCCAATAAAGTTTTCATGCAGATGAATGACACCCATCCTTCGTTGGTAATCCCGGAGCTAATGCGGCTGCTCATGGATCGGGAGGGACTGGGCTGGGACGAGGCGTGGCGAATCACGACCGCGTCCACCGGATACACCAACCACACCATCCTGCCTGAAGCGCTGGAGAAGTGGCCGGTCGATATGTTCGGCAGACTGCTGCCGCGTCACCTGCAAGTTATCCTCGAGATCAACGCCCGTTTCATGCGGGACGTAGCCACCCGGTATCCATTGGACATCGACCGGCTGCGACGAATGAGCATCATCCAAGAAGACGAGCAGAAATACGTCCGCATGGCAAACCTGGCCGTCGTGGGGTCGTGCTCCGTCAACGGCGTGGCCGAGTTGCACACCCGTCTCTTGAAGGAGAAAGTCCTCCGTGATTTTGCCGAATTCTGGCCGGCCAAGTTTAACAACAAGACCAACGGCATCACCCCGCGACGCTGGCTGCTGAAGGCCAATCCACCCCTCGCTAGACTGATCACGGAATCGATCGGAGAGGGTTGGATTATCGATTTGGAGCAACTCCGCAAGTTGGAGTCGTTTCTGGATGACGCCTCGTTCCGCGAGCGATTCCGGGCCGCCAAACAGCAAAACAAGACGGCCCTGGCACAACACATCGCACGGCAGTTGGGGATTTCCGTCTCCCCGGAGTCGCTATTCGACGTGCACGTGAAACGGCTGCACGAGTATAAGCGGCAACTCCTCCTCGTCCTTTACACAATCGTGTTGTACAACCGGCTCAAGCGCAATCCGGCGATGGACATCGCGCCGCGCACTTTCATTTTCGCCGCGAAAGCCGCGCCGGGCTACGCGATGGCCAAGTTGATCATCAAACTGATTCATCAGGTCTCTGAAGTCATCAACCGCGATGCCGAGATTGGCGGCAAGATGAAGTTGGTGTTCCTGCCCAACTACCGGGTGTCACTCGCGGAAAGGATCATTCCTGCCGCAGACCTGAGCGAACAGATTTCCCTGGCGGGGACCGAGGCCTCCGGCACGGGCAACATGAAGCTGCAACTCAACGGAGCCTTGACGATTGGCACCTTGGACGGCGCGAACGTGGAGATCCTGGAACAAGTCGGTGAGGATAACATCTTCATCTTCGGCATGACGGCCGAAGAGGCCGAACGACGGCGTGTGGCGTACAATCCGTGGGACATCTACCACAGCGACGAAGAGATCCGTCAAGCCATGGATCTAATCCAACGGAATTTCTTCAGCATGCTCGAACCCGGGATCTTCAAACCTGTGGTCCAGGCCCTGCTGGATTGGGGCGACCACTACATGTTACTGGCCGATCTGCGCGATTACATTGAGACGCAGGAGAAAGTCGATGGCGCATACAAAGACCGTGAAGGCTGGACCCGGAAAGCCATCCTCAACGTGGCGCGCGCCGGAAAATTCTCCTCGGACCGCGCCATCCGCGAATACATGTCGGAAATCTGGCACGCCGAGCCCTGCAAGATCGAAATCTGAGGGACAATTGTACTGAACGCTCAAAGTCGTAATGGGCAGTGCCGAAGGCAGCGAAGAGATCAAGATCGGCGGCGGCCGTCAGTCAACCGCCTTCATTCTGCTCAAGGTAGGACTTGATGACAGAGTGAATCTCGCGGTTGGCAGTCCAGTCCACAATGATCAGACTTCGCGATCTCCGTGCGAGATCATGGAAATCCTTGATGACCGGATCAAAGTTGGCTTCCAAAGCCAAGGACGGGGCGTCTCCATAATCCCGACAGTGACTATCAGGCCCTATGCCTGGAAACAACCGGATGATTGCCGCCAACGTTGACCACCAGAGTTCTGACGGAATCAGGCGAAACGCTTCCGTCGCGTCATTGACTTCCGCGAACAGATGATGTGAGCCCAAAGACGCAACGTATCTGGATTCCGCGCCAAAAACCGACTGGATACGCATTTCGAGCGGCCCTTTGCCCCCATTCTCCTGGCTGGCCTGCCGCGCGAGGCTCAAGATTTCATCCAGAGCAATTGCCAACGGGGCCTTGTCATCCACTAACAGTGTGCGAACGGCAAGAACGCCCAGCGCGTACAAATCGCATGGCGTGCTCAACAGCGGGATGACTTCAAACGGAGCGCTTGGAAACGTCGCTCCTTCAGAAGACCTCAAAGCCGCGGAATGCGTCTCGGACAATCTCTGGGGAACGGTGCGGAACCGCACTTCACCGTAGGCCAGTCCTTCGGCGGCGTACGGGTGGCCGTAGAGATCCACGCACCCCGACGACAACGTCAACTGAATCCAGATCAGATCATAAGGTGAAGCGCTGAGCTTCTCCTCAGTCACCAACGTTCCTTCCAACACCAACCCTTCGCGGTCAGCAGGCAGCACTTTGCGAATGCGCACGGTCACATTTCCGCGCACGTTAGCACCGATGTGTTCCGGAAAATACACCGTTGCGCTCGAGGTTTCACCACGCAGGAAATACCTGAAGTCGCTTGTTTTGACCTGCAAAGCGCAAGATTGCCCCGGCTTGGCCAATTGGCATCGGGCCGTCCAGAATGCGGGCAGCCCCGAACCCGTTTGTGTCAACCGAACGCGGAAACTGTCTGCAGACAGGTTCAGCATGGGAAGCTGCTGATGTTGTACGAATGCTCGCACTTGCCGGATCGCATCGAGCAGAAGTTCCAGCTTCAAGTGGAACACCTCGAGGAAACGTCCTGCCCGACCTCTCTGGCCAAGAAAAAGATACGCACCGCCGTCTCTAATGCCCTCGGTGTCATTCAGAAAGCGGTACGCGCCGGTGAAGAACATTCGCGCCTTGCCATGCTCCAGCCCGCGCCACGCGCGACCGGCCAACAGGTCGACATAGTCTTCAAAGCCAATCGGAGACAATTCCCGCGCGATGATCAACCCCGCCTGAGGGTTGAAGGGAACCAAGCTCTTATACTCCAGCACGGAGTCGCACGGCACGGTACTATGCCCAACGGGCGCGCCCGCGACAACGGGTATAAAGCGTGTCTTGTCGCGTAAAGCTGGCTGATGCAAATAGCGGAACGTCGATGTGCTGTATGGGGGGAGTCCGGCGCTCGTCAGCAGTTGGTCGTCACGGCACAGTTCCCATTGCACACCCGAGGCGTCTACCGGATGAACCGCAGTCCCCTTCGCGAGATTCAGAAACGTCGGGGCCGGATGGGTGACTTCCCAGCCAGTTTGTATGAACCCTTCTGGCTCCAGTTCGCGCAGTGCTTCCGCCAGCTTACTCCACCGTTCGTCCAGAATTCGGTTGCTCAGGCTTTCGCGGTACGCCAACGGGCCATCCTTCACCCCGTCGAGATTCTGAACCCACACTTCAACCCATTCCTTCACCCTTCCCCCCGCATCCGCGAGACAACCGAGGTAAACGTGCGTGTCCGGTGAACTGCGAAGCAGGACCAGATTGCCGCCGACCGGGTCAGCGCTCTCCCGCACAATGACCCCCAACCGCATCGGCACACCGTCCGGCACTTCATGCAACGGAATCATCCGATGCCCGTCTGGAAGTTGACCAGGAATTTCCACGCCTCTAACCGACGTCATGGCGCCTCTTTTCGCGTTTTTACGGTCGCATTACAAGACATAAAAGCCTCGCTGCCCTTCCTTCGGCCGAAGAACCGTGTCAACCCCGCGACCAATAATAGTCTGGAAATCCTCCCGACATTTGCGGTATTTACCACCCGCAGGGTGGGTCCACGACAATGCTGTCGAGTTAAGCATGCAGGCCAAGCCAACCACGATCATCCATGTCGCCAGGCCGGGACAACCTTCCCAACAACTATCCGTTGAAGAGGTCAACCAGCGGCTGGCCAGCGGCCAACTCGATCCATTGGATCGAGCCTGGCAAGACGGATTGCCGGATTGGGTGCCGCTGGCGCGCATTCGGGGAGTCAAAGTCTCATCGCCAGCCAGACCGGCGCCTGCCGCGCAGTCACCCAAATCGGTGTGGGGAACGATCTACGACCAGTCCACTATCCCAACGCTCTGGAATCCACTCGTGTGCGGTTTGTGGTCGCTCTTGTTCACGCCAATCTTCGGGGCGACGCTGGTGGCGAGAAACTGGCGCGTCTTGGGGCGTATCGACGAAGCGCGCGCGTCGAGAGTGTGGGTGTGGGTCAGCCTCGTGCTTCTGGTCGCGCCACCGGTGTTGTTTGCTTGTCAGGTGAGGCTGGTTGCGCTCCTGGCCGGCGTCGGCTTGTTCCTCCTGTCCGCTGCCTGGTTCGTAACCGGTTGCCTGGGGCAAATGCGGGTGGTCCGCGTCGAACTGAACTACGAGTTCTTCCGCGCTCGCTGGACGAAACCCGTGCTTCTTGCCACCGTCTGCCTGGCCGCTTACATCGGTGTATTCTTCCTTGTCGCGCTTGTATAGGCTCAACCTCACACTGACGAGTCGTCACCGCCCCCCGCAAGTTCACTGAAGCGATGCACTTTGGGACTGTGAACTCCATGACACTGAAACCCACCCAGGGCATGTATGTTCTCGGGTGCCGTCGATACCCACGTCATGAAACTCCTCGCGGGTTGCGATGGCCGGCACCGGCTCCGAGAATTGGTTGCTGAAATTGCCAAAAGAGTCGATGCCGATTTCGAACCGGTTGCAGCCATCTGTGCCGCGGTCGTCAAGAAGCTTCTGCTGGCGGGGCTGCTGGAGGCAATGTAAACTACATTGGCCGTGATTTTGTTCTGGGTTTCTGACATATTAATTGCCCTGAAGAGAACGTGGGGGGGCAGCGGTTGTCGGGACGATTCCCGCAAGTCAGGAGGCCATCATGTCCAGGAACCACAAGTATGAAGCGGCGGAGAAACAGGCGAAGCCGACCGGGGAACTCGATAAGAAATTCTATGGCAAGGAACTGGCCAGACTCCAAATCGAGTTGGTGAAGCTTCAAGAGTGGATCAAGCATAAGGGGCTAAAGGTGGTGGTGATCTTTGAGGGTCGCGATGCCGCCGGTAAGGGCGGCGTCATCAAGCGGATCACGCAATGTCTGAACCCGCGCGTGTGCCGGGTGGTGGCACTGACCGCGCCGACGGAAAGGGAAAAGACCCAATGGTATTTCCAGCGCTACGTTCCGCATCTGCCGGCCGCTGGCGAGATGGTGCTGTTCGACCGGAGCTGGTACAACCGGGCGGGCGTCGAAAGGGTGATGGGATTTTGCCGGGAAGAAGATGTCATGGAGTTTTTTCACACCTGTCCCGAATTTGAGCGCATGCTAATTCGCTCGGGCATCATCCTGATCAAATACTGGTTCTCGGTCAGCGACGAGGAACAGGAACGGCGGTTCCAGGCACGCATCCACGATCCAACCAAGCGCTGGAAACTCAGCCCGATGGACCTGGAATCGCGCCGGCGCTGGGTGGATTATTCCAAAGCCAAAGACGAGATGTTTGCGTACACCGACGTGAAGCAGTCACCCTGGTACGTGGTCAATGCCGACGACAAGAAGCGGGCGCGCCTGAACTGTATTCACCACCTTTTGGGCATGATCCCCCACAAGGATTTGACGCCGGCCCCTCTCAAGTTGCCGCCACGCCAGACCAAAACCAGCTACGTCCGCCCCCCGATCACCGACCAGACCTTCGTGCCCGAGGTTTACTGAACTGCCAACCACCGAAGGGTGACAGGCTGAACCAATTCCCAACCGTCCACCGCGCCCATTGACCCGCGGCAGGAGCGGTTTGATGAGCGGTCGGGCTTCGCCCTCCCCCGTTGGGGATAGACAAACTCAGAACCCTAGTTCAAAATGAATGCCCTCAGACTAACGCAAACCTTGGCTCGAAAAAAGTGGCCCGGTGCACTATCAATGGTTCAATCCTTCCTTTGTCTGCCACGCGTCCCCAAACTGTCCTAACGCCCACTCCACTCATACCAAACGAGTTGCTGCAATGGGCTGCCACACCAACGTATTCACGATCTTTCGACGAAATAAACCGCTTCACAACTGGAAATGGTGCAGATCCACGTTGGTCGAGAATGTGGCTCCCCAGAGCAGTCCATTCGCATGCAACTCCTTGACGAGCGGCCATTCCAACCGGAAGAAACCGTCCGACCATTTTTTCAATTCAGGCATGCCGGCAAGCACGATATCAAGGGGCGGAACTGTGTGGTGCATCGTCTTTCCCAAAGTTCCAGGCACCGTGGTCACGCGCTCTTTCTCAATCCGCTTCGTCTCCTTGTCGATCTTTTCCACAAACAGATCGTTGACCGTCTTGATATCCTGCCAGAGAGCCTCAGGGTTGGATTTCCAGCGAAGCGCGCTCCTGTCCACGCCGGCTTTTCCGACGAACTTCAAAATAAACTGCCATTGCGGGATGGTTAACTGCGGATTGTCTTGATCGTTAATATCGGCAGCTCTTCCCAACGCGTGGTCGCTTAATGTCCCGAGGCGGTACTTTCCACCCAACTTCATCGGTCGCGGATTAAAACCACCGGCCTTGAATCTCTTCTGGTAGCTCACCTTCACTTTTGCCAAGGCTTGGATGAGGGCCGGGCTCATCGAAGCCCGGATGAGTTGGGGAACATTCGCATCCTCGCCCAACTTCTTCCGGTACGCCTTCCGCACCCACCGATAGAATACTGTTTGTGCGTCGCCACGCAACTCAATGAGTTTTCTCAATCCAAGGTTCTCCTTCAACTCCTGGTCGGACTCCTCGGCAAAGGCACCATAGGCGGCGGCCGACCTAAAAAACTCGTTGCGATGCCTCACATAATCATAGACATCCTTGTCGGTGATGATCGGAAACGACTTTTCCTTGCCGTGAACGGTGATCTTCCTTGTGAAGAGCCTGTACTCCTCTTCATCGGCTTCCGTGACCAGATGCAGCGGACCGACACCTCGGAAGTAGTGTTCCACCAGCGACGGATCCCCCCCATCGTTAATCCCCAATGTCCCGGGCGTGTCACCCCAATCAGCCATTGAACGCAGATCAGCCGCGTCGTTGAAGCCCAAGCAGCCAGGGCTCCGCGGAGGCAATCGCAGGGAGAAAATATCTCGGGCAGTAAATACGCAGTGCGATGTCATATCAACCAGTCGCGGAGCAAAGAGCAAACGCTACAGCCTTCGCTTCCTGATTCCGGTCGTCAGTTTAGACGAAGGGACTGCCGATAATCCAGTCAATTGATTCAGCACACCGTGCTTTGCCGAAGCACAATCGTTCGGGCAAGAAACCGTGGTTGCCTGGCATTCGAAACCTGGCTGCCAGCGATCGGCATATCGAGTCCTTCCGTTCCGACATTATCCGAACACCCATCATGCAACACTTGTTTTTACTTGTCCGGGAGAGGTGATCGAGATGACCCCGCCCCACTGACAATTGCATTTGCAGGTATTATTGAGCGCTGGCATGTTGCCGATCATCACCGTCGGCGAGCCGGGAGTCCAAGGAGCCGTCGTCGCCGGAACGCATGGCATGGGAGTCAACACCCCCATCGCAGCCGATGTCGCCGAAGCAACCGTTGGATTGGCGATGGAGTTGCACATGCCGAATGTCGGAATGTTCACCATCGGCTTGTTGTCCATGATTGTTGCCGCCGGCGGCCCCCCGCACATGGTCTTATTCGTCGGCAGCACATTCAACGCGCTCGGCGCCGCGCCGAACGTGCACATCATCATCGCTCCCGAAACAACCTGTTGCGGCATGGTGTCGCTCCCAGTAGCGAAATACTGACAAGAAGTGAAACGAAAGTCGAGTGCAATACCACACCGTTGCGCCGAGGGATCTCTGCGGCTGAGAGCGCGCTTGAGAAAATACGCACGGTATTTGGACATGCAGGGATTATAAGAGATGGTAGCAGACCGCTTGGTGCACTTCTCCTCCTCTGCCACGTATGCCTGACCACCTTTTGTCCCCTCGGTCGCGGATAACCGGGTCTATCCTGGGCCAGCCACAGGGTCCTCCGCCGAAATCGTTGTCTAAGTCACACAAACTGCTGGGGCTGACTGCCTACATGATCCAAGTGAGCCCTTCGGCGGTCATGGCGAGGATAATGTCGTATCCAAATTGAACACCGTTCTCATCCGCTACCGTGCGCAGAGGAGGGTTGCCATTCAAATCTAGGACGCGCACGACTTTGCCCGGCAGGAATTCATGGACCGTGAGTTCTCGCTCGGGTTGTTGAATTGTTTTCCAGTGCGGTTGCTTGGCGAAGGCGCGTGATAAGTTGTCACGAACTTGTCGCTCGTAATCTGCTCGATTGTCATCAAAGAGCTTCGCACAAAAGGTGATTCGGGCGCGGGACAGCCCCATGATTCCGGCGACATTGCTCTCGACGAAATTTCTTTGGATGGTCGCGTAGAGGTCGTAAATGTCGCGAGGGTTGGATATCAGTCTTCGGTCTGCTTTCCAAGGTTTTTCTAAAATGGCGCCGGCTTCGTCGCAGACGAAACTCAGGTTGTTGCCGGCGGCGAGGCTCTTGCCCAAGGTATCGAAGGGGAGCACTGCTATGTCCGGCGCGGCAATTCCACCGGGGAAACTCATCTGGGCAAGCGTTCGGCATCGGTCACCCTCTGAGACGACCGCGAGCACACTGAATTGCACGGGGTCACCTGGCACGGCTTTGTCCGAAGCGGAGATCTTGATGCGGAAGAGGTTCTCCTTCTCCATCCATGCGCGTATATTGGTCGAGTAGCAATGGCTTGCCCCAGTGGAGGAATACATGTGGTACTCGTTGAGGTAGGCATCAAGGGCAGCGGCTGTGCCTTTGATTTCACATTCATAGGCTGGCATACTATTCAGTAGCTCCTTTGGGAATTGTGCCGTGCCAAAGCGGCCCGGCTCCATCAATTAATTGAACCGAAACGTCCATACCTATAGAGAAAAAGTCTCCACACTTAAATTTGATGTGAGCTTTGCCTTGAATGCCGCTCCATTTTAAGCATTCGTAGGTCAACACGGGACCAGCTTTCGAGCCTTTGCCAGTAATGGAGGAGGAGAGAGCAGTGCAGCCTTGGACATTGGCTTCAACCTTACCTGGGATGTTGATGCCAGCACCGATGGAAAAGGTTCCGGTTCCTTTGATCTCAAAACCGCCAAAGTAGTTTACTTCGTAGCCACAGATACCACCGCCCCCAATCTCGCTTTTCACTGCAAAGTAAATCAAAGGGTCTTTCTGCCCAAGCCAATCCTGAACCCTTTTGGCGAACTCGACGACAGGGGCTCCTACGCCGGTGCAGGCCACGGCGGCGCCCAGCACATCGAGTTTGAACTCGATAGAAATCGTGACTCCCAAGTTGAGCTTCCAAGCATAGTAGGCTCTCCACTCCTCGGCACTACCAGCCTTGTATTCTTTCCATTGCGCTTCATAGCCCATAGATAGTTTGGGCTTTGCGATCTTGACCTCACCTATTCCAGATCCAAACTCGATCCCTTCTTCGGGAACGTATGTGTGTCCGGTGATTTTGGCCAAGATCTCCATCAAACCATCAAACGCGGACTCAACATTGGGACACTTCTTGAATATTTCATCCGACTCTACCTTGATCGATATCGTATTACATGGGTAAATGTAAATTGTGCCGGGGTCACCAATGGCTGACTTATTGCGACCACAGGTGAGTCGTACAGGAAGTTCCTTGGGAGTGACGTCGTAAAGAATGGTAATGAGGCCAAACATGTCATCGGGCACGACTGACCAGCCCTCCACTTTAGCGGGAGCATTGAGGGCGTAATTATGCTCACCAATAGTGACGAGGGCACCCGCACAATCACACTTTCCGGTGGACTTGGCGAAAACGACGTCACCACTGAGAAGTGAGGCAGGGACAACTTCGAGGATTAGCTTTTCATTGGCTTTGCGCTCACCTTCCTTCTCAGGATCAGTCAGCTTGTAGGGGCCGGCACAAACGACTGGGGCGTCTGTGACCGGCGGACTAACGACGCCGGCTCCTCCAGGCGCGACCGGACCGGTGGTGGGTGGTGGCGGTTTCCACGGTGGCGCCTTCTTATGAGTGGGTGTTATCTTTCCACGCTGACGGGGCTTACCGGGAGGACCATGCGACTTTAGTCCAGGCTTACCATCATCGGCTATTCGAGCTTCAAGCGGCGTTTCAAGAGCGGGAATTATTGCTTCTTTGGCCGCGGCTGCAGGCTTTGCCGCACCTCCCGAATTGATCATAACCATCGTGCCGTTGATCGCTACGCCCGATGCATCGATCGTCACAAAGTTGCCACCGCACTTGAGGCTGATGCCATCAGAACTCTCCACATTCACAGCCCCGCCCTTGACGCCGACCTCCTGGCTGCCCTCCAAGGCCAATGTACCAGTCTTCTGACTGATAGCATCACTAGTCTCGACAATTATCTCGTTCGCATTAACGGCCTGCACACCCTCAACGTTTGTGTTGTGATCCTTTTGATAATTCTCAATAACAACACCCTGCACAGTCTGGTTGAGATCCTTCTCAATTTGCTCGTACTGACCGCCCTTGATGTGCGTGTTGACATCCAGTTTCACCAAGCTGTTAAGACTGCCACCAGTGGCGCCATCCTTCTCCCAACCCACGCGGACCTCACGATTGCCGTAAACTGTTTCCTTCAGATTGTTTCGTACACGCACATCCATGTTCCGCTGGCCGTGAATGAAAATCTGTTCTTCGCCCTTCTTGTCTTCGAAGCGGATTTCGTTGAACCCGCCACCGCCTTTGGTGCTCAATGATTTCAGCGTGGACTTGGTCTTTTCACCGGGCAGGTCGTACGGTGGCATGGCATCGGCGTTATACACGCGCCCGGTGATGATCGGCCAGTCGGGGTCGCCTTCAAGGAATTCGACCATGACTTCCTGGCCGATACGCGGGATGTACATCGCGCCCCATTTCTTACCGGCCCATAGTTGCGCCACCCGCACCCAGCAGGAACTGTTCTCATCCGCCTTGCCGTAGCGGTCCCAGTGGAACTGGACTTTCACCCGACCGTACTTGTCGGTGTAGATTTCTTCACCCTTCGGACCAACCACAATGGCAGTCTGAAGCCCTTGGATGATGGGCTTTGGTGTGATCCGCGCGGAACGAAATTGCGTCGTGGCGTCGATCACCGAGAACGAGCAGTGGTAGAAATCCCCGCCACCAGAACCACCCGACTCAAACACATCCATTTCGATCGAGTGGGACGCGGCACACACGAGATACTTTCGGTTCTGATCATCGCGCGGGTGTTCATCCAGGGTGAACGTATAGCCCGCGCAAATGCCCCGCGCATCCGATTGGCCGTGAATCGTCTCGTAGTGGGACTGAATTTCCTGAATGCGAATCTTCGCGTAGTCCTCACCTTCCTTCGTCTCTTCGTATTCGCCGGGATAATCAAAAACCTCAAAGTCCGCATTGGCGTGCTGCCGCGGGATGCTGGACTTGCCTTGCAGGTTTGTCTTGGGTTTCTCGAAATTGAAGTCGGTGTGGGCATATGTGCCGGTCTGCAATTCCTTGTGGATCACCCAATCAGAGATGTGTTCGGTTGCCACACCAGTTGAGCCCGGCGGACGGAAGACAATTGTTTCATAGTCGGGGAAATCCTCATGCGTCCCCGGAGAATCCGTCAACACCAGCTTGTGGCTGCCATTGTCATGCTTGAAGAAGTAGTAAATGCCCTCCTGCTCCATCAGCCGGCTGACGAAGTTGAAATCCGTCTCGCGATACTGAACGCAGTAGGGCCACTTTTGGTAGGTGCCCTTGAGACCAAGCTCATAACCGTCAAATCCGTGGCCTTTGAAGACCTCCTCGATGATTTGCGGGATGGTCTTGTCCTGAAAGATGCGACAGTCAGCCGTCCGTGTGAGAAACCACAGCCACGGCACGACCGTCGCTTGATACCGGCCATGGTCTTCCGAAGGGGTCTGCACGAAGCGGCTGACGTAGCCATTGAAGTAGCGGGTCTTGTCGTCCGGCAACTCCAGGCGGATCGTCACGTTCTTTCCAATGATATCGTCAAAATCAATGTTGTGATTCTCGCTCAATAGCTCCAGTTCAAACTGGAATAGTCGTCCGAGTTGCTCACTGCCGCTGAAGCTCTTCAGGCAGAGGACATCTTCTCCCAGTGGAGTGCCTATCGCCGCCACTCGATTTTTCTGCGTGATCGGCATAACCTCACTTATCGTTTCTCTTGTGTCTCCTGAAACTATGCGAATTCGTACGCAAACTCGGCCCCCTTTGTGCCCACATGCACGCGCGAGACCGACTGACCGTCCACCATGCGGCTCAGGAATTCACGGCTCATTTCCGGCAGCAGTGTCTGCGTCAGAATCGCATCCACCATCCGCGCGCCGCTTTCCAATTCCGTGCAGCGGCTGGCAATCAACTCCAAGACCGAATCCTCCCAAACAAAGCTGACGCCCTGATTTTCCGTCAGTCGCCGCTGGACCCGCCCCAGTTGCAAACGGATGATCGCCTTGATGATTTCATCACTGAGCGGGTAGTACGGAATCACGATCAGCCTCCCCAGCAACGCTGGTGGGAAGACCTTCAGCAACGGCGGCCGCAGCGCCTTCGCCAATCCATCCGGCTCGGGTTTCAATTCCGGGTCTTTGCACATCCCCATGATTAGATCGGTGCCCGCATTTGTGGTCAGCAGGATAACCGTGTTCTTGAAATCAATGAACCGGCCTTCCGCATCCTCCATCCATCCCTTGTCGAACACTTGGAAAAAAATCTCATGCACATCCGGATGCGCCTTTTCCACCTCGTCCAGCAGCACCACGCTGTACGGACGTCGCCGCACCGCCTCGGTGAGCACGCCGCCCTCGCCATAGCCCACGTATCCCGGCGGCGACCCCTTTAAGGTCGAGACGGTGTGCGCCTCTTGGAATTCGCTCATGTTGATCGTAATCAGATTATGTTCTCCACCATAGAGAGCTTCAGCCAGTGCCAGTGCCGTTTCGGTCTTGCCAACACCGCTGGGACCGGCGAGGAGAAAGACGCCGACCGGTTTGCTGGGGTTGTCAAGCTTGGCGCGCGCCGTCTGAATGCGCCTGGCGATCATTTCTAAGCCGTGCCCTTGACCAATGACTCGTTTCCCTAGGGTTTCCGCCAGATTGAGAACCGCCTGAATCTCATTACGCACCATGCGTCCCACCGGAATACCCGTCCAGTCCGCCACTACTGCCGCCACCGCCTGCTCATCCGCTGTCGGTAGAATCAGCGGCCTTTCCCCTTGAAGCGACGCCAACTCCGTCTGCAATTGCCGCAGCTCCTCCAACGCCGCCTGCTCATCGCCCCTCTTTGTCTTGCCATCGCCGCCGGTAGCGGACGCCAAGGACGCCGATGCGTGCAGTTTTCCTCGCAACTCGAGAATTTGATCCACCACATTCTTCTCTTTCTTCCACGCGCTTTCCAATTCCTGCAGTCGTTCCGTCTCTTGGCGCAGCTTGCTCTCGAGGTCATCGTGCCGCTCATGATGGTCCATGCCGATTGCTGTCTCCCGATCGAGGATTTCGATTTCCGTCTGCAACGCTTCGATCCTCCGGCGACAATCCTCGACTTGTGGAGGTACACCGTGTTGGCTGATCGCCACACGCGCACACGAAGTGTCCAGCAAGCTGACCGCCTTATCCGGCAATTGCCGCTCCGGAATGTACCGATGCGACAATTTCACGGCCGCTTCAAGCGCTTCATCCAAGATCTGAACTCGGTGATGTTTCTCCAAGGTCGAGGCCAGTTTGCGCATCATCAGCACGGCTCTCTCCTCGGAGGGCTCCTCAACCTTCACCACTTGAAACCGCCGTGTCAGGGCCGGATCCTTCTCGATGTACTTCTTGTACTCGGCCCACGTCGTTGCCGCGATCGTGCGCAATGTGCCGCGCGCCAGTGCTGGTTTCAGGAGATTGGCTGCGTCGCCCGTCCCCGCCGCGCCGCCGGCCCCAATCAACGTATGAGCCTCGTCAATAAACAGAATAATGGGTTTCGGCGACCCTTGCACTTCTTCGATCACCTGACGCAACCGTTGCTCAAACTCTCCCTTCATGCTGGCACCCGCTTGGAGCAATCCGACATCGAGCATCCGCAAACTCACATCTTTCAGCGACGGAGGCACATCTCCCGAGGCAATCCGCAAAGCGAAGCCCTCGACAACCGCGGTCTTGCCCACGCCAGCCTCACCGGTGAGGATTGGATTGTTTTGCCTCCGGCGCATGAGGATATCCACGATCTTTCGAATTTCCTCATCTCTTCCGACAATGGGATCGATCTCGCCCTTCCGCGCCCGTTCGGTAAGATCCACGGAGAACTTTGCGAGCGCCTCCTGTTTCCCAAAGGCCGCAGGCGCCATCGCCTCGCTGGCCTCTCCCGGCGCTGCTCCTCCAGCCAGCCCTGTGCCATCGGTGGCGCGCAAGTCCTCTTCGGGAGAACCCTTCACAATGGAGGCGAATTTGTCCGTCAGCTCGTCGAGTTTGATCTTTCCCAACTCCTTCGATATCCCGAGCAATACGTTGCGCAGACCCTGCGTCTTGAGAATCCCCACCACCAAATGCCCGGTCCGCACCTGCGATTCGCCGAACAATAGCGTCCCAAAGACCCAGCCCCGTTCGGCAGCCTCCTCGAGATGAGGTGACAGGTCCGAAATGGAAGTCGCGCCACGGGGCAACCGATCCAGCGCCGCGGTCAAATCTCCTGCCAACCTCGATCCATCCACGCCGAAATGACGGATGATACGATGAAGATCCGAATCCTGGAGTTGAAAGATCTGCTGTATCCAGTGCACCAGTTCCACATAGGGGTTACCGCGCATCTTGCAGAACACGGTGGCGCTCTCGACGGCCTTATACGCCACGCTGTTTAACTTGCCGAACAACACGGATCGCTTGATTTCAGCCATAGTCTTTCTTCCTGATTATTCAACCTGCACAGTCAAATCCGCCGCATCGCGGGGAAACGGCTTCCCTTCCAGGCGCAACCACGTGGTCCACCCGAGTTGCCCGGCCTGTCCTAACCGGGTTGGCGGCACCTCGTTCGCTCGCAGCACCAGTCTCGCCTCCCAAAAAAATTCCTGCCCGACGTAGTTGAGCACCCAGCAACGAAGGCGGCGGAATGATTCACCGCTGGGCAGCATGCGCGCGTAATCCTTGAGATCCATCGGTCCGAGCCGAATGCCAAAGGTCATCTGGCAATCCCAAAATCGACTGCCCATAATTGCGGTTAGCCCCAACGCACCGGTGCGAGGCGACTCCCCCAGTTTACATACGCTATCCGCTGGCAGCGGCAACCACCGCCCAACAAACGACTGTACGCTGGTCGGAATCCCGAAATAGTCCTGAAGAATCTGCTCCAACCCCTCCGCATTCCGCGCCTGACTTACCAGCCTGCCGGAATAATACAGCTTGGCCCAATCGGTAATGGCATCACGTCCCTGCAAAGACTGCATTCCAATCCCCAGCAGGCTGCCGATGTAGAGGATGAATCGCTCACGATGGGGGCGATCTGCATCGACGCACTTCTGCTGGCTCGCCCACGCCCGAAAGAAAAAGGAAAGCATCCGATGATGAAAGATATCCAAAAACCGGGTCAGCGTTTTATCACCATGGTTGAGTTCTCGCTCGCGGGCATAATCTGTAATGCACAATGGTAACGCCCCGCCCGGGCCGAACAGCCCAAGGAAATTCACCATCAGCTGCGGGGCCCGTCCGTTCTCCCGGATCTCAAACCCGGCGACGGTTGAAGGCGCAAACGCCAGCGAAGGCGGCTGGCCGAATCGAATCGGATCCTCCTGCAAGCTTTGCGAGTGGCCGATACGGGGACTGTCCGCGAAACGGCACTGCAAAAGTCGTACCGCCTGAAAGAAGTCGAACTGGTACGGCTCTTTCTGCAATGCCGCCATTAGATGATCTGTCGTTTGCCCGTTTGTGCCGGCCATCGCATGATCTCCCCGCGCTGTTCTGTTTTGATCACCGTGCGCGTAAATGAGTTGATGGATACATATTTGGCGAAGAATTGTTCCAACACAGATCCCAACACGAAGACCCCAACCCCCTCAAATGCCTGTTCGTCAAACAGCACCTCTATCCGCAGTCCACGCGCAAACGCTACCGGTCCGGGCGTCTCAACGCGTTGCACGTCCGGGTAGCTCCGTGTAGACCGAATCCCTTCGATCTGCTTCTGCAACACTTTGTTGTCGGCGTCAGCGTACAACTCCAACAATTGCCGCAACGCTACTGCGCCTTCTTGGCTCGCCACATCCAGAAGCGACAAGTAATTCAACTTCAGATGACTGATGATTCGCCAAGCGGTCTCTCCTCTTGCGGGCGACGCGATCGGCACAGACGGCGTGCCCAAACAGCGCACACTGGTGACCGGCGCACTGATTTCCACGATAGAGAAATCGGTCGACCCAACACCCAGTGGCATCTGAATTGGTAAGTGTCGATTGGTACACAGGGCTGTAATGCCCAACTCCCGCAAGTCTGTCCGGTACGGTGCCGCCTTCGCATCCACCAGAGACAGGTACACATCGCTACCGGTGTAGTTGGAGCGCCTGCCAAAACGCCGCTCCTTGTCCGTTAACAAGCGTGGCACCCGATGCATTGTGTAGAATGCGCCTGTCTCCTCCTCGACGTCCTGCGCTTTGTAAAACGGACGAAACTCCTGCTCTTCCCCCGTCAAGGCTCCATAACCCATGACTTTTTCGATACCGAAAACTTCGAAATCCAGCGTTCGTGTTCTATCTACCACCACATGAAATTCCGAGAAGCGATCTGCCAGCAAAATGCTATCGGTGCGTTTTGGAAACAGGTTGATGGCCGGCGTACAGAACAACTCGAAGCACGATGCATCTACACGCCCTTCCAACTGTGTGTTCTGCTCGTTCAAAGGGATAACCAGATCAACTTGATCGCCTTCGCAGTGCTGCACCGCTTCGGCCAATCCCGCCAGCTCGACAAATAGGAAGCGCTGCGGAAACGCGAAGTACTCGCGTAACAACCGGTATCCCTCGAACCCCCGCGGGCTCACGGGCAGCAACGCCTCCTGCTCCGAAAAGCCCCCTCGCTGTATGTGCGCGGCCGGCAGCATCTGCCATCCCTGTGTCTTGTTTCTCACGGATTGCAGGAGCAATCCCTGCCGATGTCCGAAGATCTGTTCGTAAACCGCCACTGGCAAATCGCCATCGCCTCGCAGATACATGGGCAGCCGGCCGAGACCGATATCCTTGAAGTTCAGGCCGCCTGTTGCCAGCAGGCGGATTCGGAATGCCGCCTTGCAGCCAAGATGGGTGGGCAAGCCCAACTGTGCTAGGTCACGTGTGAAATACCGTGCCTCTATGATTTGAATCGGCCATAGCGTGATCTCGTGCGCAGTGCGGTATTCACATGCCGTCCGCTCCTTCTTTCCCACCAAGCTGTGCAGCGCGGTACCGCGCTCGATCCGGTAGCCCTCCGCCAAAGCACTTTCCTGATAATCCGGCTCAAACCGCACGATGGCCATCGAAGGAGTGGGGCACAAGTACTGTGGAAACACGGTCTCCAACAGCGATTGCGTGAACCGAGGAAACTCCGCTTCAATCTTCAGATGAACCCGCGCCGCCAGAAACGCGAAACCCTCTAACAGCCGCTCCACAAATGGATCCGGACAGATCTCCTTGGCATCTCGATCCAAGGCCAGGCGGGCCGCGATTTTGGGATTCTCGCGAGCAAACTCGCCCGCCACCTGCCGCAGATGATGCAGTTCCGTGTTGTACAACTCGAGCAGTCTTTCGTCCATAAATCTGTCTAAAAGACTTCCACCTGCCCCGTCTCCAAATCCATGCGCGTGCGGATGAACAACTGTTCCGCGATCGGCTGCGCCCATAACTGCCCACGGATCTCAAACGAGATCGAGCCGGGCGCGGCGCCTTCGTTCGCCCCGACCGCCTTGACCTTCAGTGAATGTCGGATGATCCGTGGTTCAAACAGCTTCAGCGCTTGCTCCAACGCCCGCTCCAACTCCCCAATCCTGATTTGGGACGTGGTCAGGCCACAAAAATCCGCAATTCCATAATTCAATACCGACTCTGCGGCTTCCGGAAAACGTTCGATTCCCTCTCTCTCGCGCAGCTTCCTCGTGTTCAACAGCCACCGCAGATCCCGCAAGACGGCTTCCTTGTATCGCGGCAGTGATACGACCCGGTTGTTGCGGCTCTCCTCACTGGAGTGCGGGTCGTCATCCGTCAGACGCTCGACCAAGCACGGCTGAATCTTCTCGCTGGCAGTCAACTCGGCCATGGATCACCCCAATTCTATGGTGCGAACCTCGCCCAATGGCGTCTCCGTCTGGTCTGTCGTCAGCATCCGCTGACCAATGCCCATATAGAATTCCCCTTCCTTCGGAACCCATTCCGTTTTGCGCGCCAAGCGCAATGCCGCGTCCGTGAAGCCTTCTGTGCCGGGGTAGCGTGTCGGGATGAGCCCTGAAGCTTCGCCCCCGTTATTCCATACAAACCGCGCCGGCATCCAGACAAGGTCGCGAAGATCAGCAGGTGCCGCCAACTCGATCCGCTTGACTCGCGAGAAAGGCACCCACCAATACCGTGACTCCACGATCGCTTCGAGCATCGGGCCCAACCGCGAGTCGGCGTCCGAGATCCACTCAAACTGCGTGCCGTTCAATCTGCCTGGCGTGGCTGGCGCGGCCTCAAACGCTTGGTCGCGCAATTGGCGTGCAGCGGGGAATTGTCCCTGCGCAATGAGGCAATTGGCTTGCACAAGCCATCCCATCCATTCCTCGGGTTCCCCGAAAATGATGGGGGTTCGCTTGCCAGCGAACACCTCACCGCGCAGGGCTTCACACTGCAGTACGGGCCGAAAGATGTGCGCCATCAATACACAATCTGCATCCATCTCCCCCAACACCTGGAGTTGGGTTGCGGCCCGCTCCCACTGGCCCAGCACGCACAGCAACTGAAACAGGAAGATTCGCGGTCGCGCTTCCGCAGGCTTCTGGCGAACTTCGCCCAGAAGACTCGCCAGCGCCTCATCGAGACGCTCCGCTTTGAGATACTCGTCAGCCGTCACAGGCCACCACCCTTTCTAGCCCCTTCTTGGGACCAGTCGTCGCCTTCGGCTACCACAACCACGGCAGCGATTTGTCAACCACCCTTGTTCTCCACCAGGCTCCAAGACGTCTTGACATCACCCTTGGCCTTACCGGTCTTATGATCCATCTCGGTGTAAACCCATTCGATCTTTCCGTAGTTGAAGCCGACCTCTTCTTGGGGTACGTGGTGCTCGTCGCTCGTGCTGCCGCTGGGGCGCACCGAAGTCACAATGACGTCGGAAAGTTTGTATTCCATGTATTTTATCTTGTCCTTGCCTGCGCGCCACAATTCGAGCTTGACCCCCGCGATGTGTTCGCCGTTCGAACACGACAGGGCCAGCTTCGGCGAAGCCTTATCCAGATTCTTCACGATAGTGAAGTCGGAATGGTCTGTTCGCCCCGAAGTGCTAACGCCTTTGCTGCGCTCGCCAGCTCCCTTCTGGGCAACGCTGTGACTAAAGGACTCAACCGCTATCCAGTCCTTGTGCTTATCGTCCGTGGACTCTCCTGGGATCGTGTCGATCTTCAAGAATGCATCGAATGCCATAGTTCTATCCCTTCCTGTCTGTTTTTGTGCCCTGTGCCCGGCACATTGTCTTTGTTGTCACCTCAACCGGATCAGCGACGGCACAGGATCGCGGGCGACCCGGTCAGAATGTTGGTCTACGAGCCTTTCTTCACCGACGGCAGTTTCGAAACCAACCGCAGCGATACATTGATCCCTTCCAACTGATAGTGCGGTCGAAGCGCGAAGGTGGCCTTGTAGTAGCCGGGATTTCCTTCGATCTCCTCCACTTTGACCTCGGCGGACGCGAGCGGGTACTCGGCCTTCACTTCGTCAGAGGCATTGGGATCAGTGACGACATAATGGGCGATCCACTTGTTGAGCCAGTCCTCTACGTCACCGCGCTCTTTGAACGTACCCACCTTCTCATACACCATTTTGTCCAGGTAGTGCGCGAACCGGCAGATCGCAAACATGTAGGGAAGCCGGGCCGACAGGTTCTCGTTGGCCGTGGCATCCGGGTCGTCATACGCCTTTGGCTGATACAAAGACTGTGCGCCCATAAAGGCAGCGTAGTCGGCGTTCTTCGCGTGCACGAGCGGCATGAAGCCATTCTTACTCAACTCTGCTTCCCGCCGCCACGGGATCCCGTACTCCGTCGGACACTTCATGTCCACACCGCCATCGTCCGTTGGGAATGTGTGTACGGGCAACCCCTCCACAGTGCCGCCTGACTCGATCCCGCGAATCTGCGTGCACCACCCGTACAGCTTGAAGGCTCGCGTGATGTTGGTCGCCATCGCGTAGGAAGCATTTGACCACACGTACTTGGAATGGTCCGGCCCCTCTGCATCCTCCTCGAAGTCGAATTCCTCCACCGGATTGTTCTTGGCCCCATACGGAAGTCGGGCTAGGAAACGCGGCAGCGTCAATCCGAGATACATGGCATCGGCCGAACTCCTCAAGGATTTCCATGCCGCGTACTCCGGTGTCTGGACCGTCTTGGTCAAATCCCGTGGATTGCCAAGATCCTGCCAACTCTCCAGCCCCAACAGATTGGGCGCAGCCGCGCTAATAAACGGAGCATGAGCCGCCGCAGCAATCTGCGCCACTCCAGACAGAATCTCAACGTCCGGAGCAGAGTGGTCGAAGTAGTAATCCCCGACCAAGACCCCATATGGCTGCCCGTTCAGCGTGCCATACTCAGCTTCATAGACCTTCTTAAAAAGTGGGCTTTGATCCCATGCGACGCCCTTGTATTTCTTGATGGCTCTGCTCAGTTCCTTCTTGGAGATGTTGAACACCCGGATTTTCAGCTTCTCATCCGTCTCCGTGTTTGTCACGAAGTGGTGAAGCCCTCGCCATGTCCCTTCCAGACTCTTGAAGTTATCATGGTGCAGGATGAGGTTCATTTGTTGCGATAACTTTCGGTCAATTTCCGCGATAATTGCCTCGATGGTCTTGACGGCATCGTCGGAAATGAGCGTGGTCGCCGCCAGTGCTTGCTCTGCAAGTGTCTGGACGGCTGTTCGTATCGCCGACCGTCGTTCGTCGGTTTTCGGTTTGAACTCTTTCTTGAGCAGAGATTCAAACTCGCTAACCTCTGCCGCTGCCGCGGAGGGTGTGCCTTGCGGTTGCGCCTGGGGATTATTCTCAGCCATGGTATTACTCCTTTCCGCCGGCGTCAGCTGCCGGTTTCGGCGCTGCTGCCAATGCATTCATCAGGGCTTTGTCTTCCAATAGTTTCGCGACGAGCGTTTCCGCGCCGCCCTTGCCATCCATGTAGGTAAGTAAATTGGCAAGCTGCGTGCGCGTGGTCAACAACTTGTTGAGCGCATCCACTTTCCGCGCCACCGCCGCGGGCGAAAAGTCATCCATGCTCTCAAACGTGATGTCCACGTTGATATTGCCTTCACCCGTCAGCGTGTTCGGCACTTGAAACGCCACCCGTGGCTTGGCCGCCTTCAGGCGCTCGTCAAAGTTGTCCACGTCAATTTCTAGGAATTTCCGTTCCTCGATTCCCGGCAAGGCCTCGACGGGGTTTCCCGACAGGTCCGCCATGACCCCGGCGACAAACGGAAGCTCCACCTTCTTCTGCGCCCCGTATAACTCGACGTCATACTCGATTTGCACCCGAGGCGCGCGATTCCGCGCAATGAATTTCTGACTGCTGCTTCTGCTAGCCATGATTACACTCTCCTGTTGGTTGCCACATGTTTGAGCAGGATGACGCCGCCGTACACCCGCGCAGGCGTGCCGAAAGTTGTGCCACTGGACAGCTTCGTTGTCTCGAGACCCTCATCCTGCCACGCTCATTCCTTCTTCTCGCCCTCCGCACCGGCGGATCCCTCCACCTTCTGCCCGGTTACAGAGCGCACTTGCGGCAGCGCATCCACCGCAATGTCCTCAATGATCGCCATGAAGTCCTTATCCACCAATCGCTGCGCGCGCCGTAACAACAACGGCACGGGGCTTGATGGCTCCTTGCGACTGTAGTACTGGCAGATTCGATCGATCGCCTGGACCACGTCCCGTCGCGTTTCAATCGTACCCGGTGCGCTCACCGCGCCCCGACCTGTATCTTCGGCCGTCGCCCCCCCAGATTCCACCACTCTGCCATCGCCGGCTGCCACCTGACCGCCGACGAAGGGGGCGAGAGCCCTTTGCATTCCGGCCAGCATCCCTTCCAATTCCGTCCAGTCGGGAGCGTTTGCGCCGATCTTGTTGGTCAGCCACTGGTCCAACGCTTTGATATGCGCCAGCGTCTGCGCAACCGTTGTGGCCGTTACCACCAACCCCTCCGCGTCAGCTTCGCGGAACGCCGCATCCAGTTGAGACGGGCTCAATTCGCCCGTTCCCGCCCGTCCATGTTCTACATCGCTGAAGGTGATGGCGCGGCCCAGCTTCATCGCCTGACATAACGGGGCTCCGCTGAGTCGATCAAGAAAACGATAAGGATCCTGGAAGGCGCCGATGTTCACTGTACGAGTTGTAAGAGATTTCAAGATATTCGCTCGTTGAATGGGGTCGGGGTCTTCAGGATCCAAAGCGGGGTACATCTTATCCCAATACGTTTCCACCAGTCCGCGCACCAAGTGTATTCCTTCCAAAAACCCTGCCAGCCCTTCGGTCTGCAACAACGCCAATGATAAATCGACGGCAAGTCTCAGATCTTTTGATTTCGCCAGCAATGCAAGACAGTGCTCACGGACCACCTTCCAATCCGGCTCCTCTGCCTGACTATGTGGCGTTTCGGGCTTGCCTTGCAGTTCTACTTCCAGCGCCTGCAACGCCGGGTCGTAAGACAAATCGATCCCACAGGGGTTGTCTCCTGTCAGCGGCGCGAGCAGTTTATCAATCGAAGTCATGGCGTTGTTCCTCAGTTCACCACAGCCTTTGAGATGCTGTTCCCGCTCGTCTGCAACAAACAGCGGAAACCCACGTCGGGTGCTCGATGGCCTAGCGAGCTCTCATCATCCTTGATTATCCTGCCCTGAAGACCGCCCCCCATAGAATCGAACGCATGTCCCCTGATTTTGCCATCCCTGCACCACACCCAGACGTTGCCCAGTACGTCGTACAAACCAAACTTGTTCGGTTTTCTATTCTCTCCCACCGGTGACGTTCCAACCTGATAGTCCTTGCCCATCCAGGCATACTGGTCATTCAATTCCGCATCGCCACGGATGAACGTCCATTGGTCTTTCGTCGGCAGGAAGTACTTATCACCCGAGCGCTCAGTAAGTTTCTTGCAGAAGTCTTCCGCTTCCTGATAGTCTATC
>Ga0187861_10000437_pt1 | contig 49690 bp, 53 predicted proteins | sample June2016WEW_10_1_3_FD_132986 | JGI IMG/M metagenome (GOLD analysis project Ga0187861, IMG submission 132986) | Peatland microbial communities from SPRUCE experiment site at the Marcell Experimental Forest, Minnesota, USA - June2016WEW_10_100 | ecosystem: Environmental > Terrestrial > Soil >...
CGCACCAGCGAGGGCAAAAACACCCGCGAAGCAATCCGCTGCCTCAAGCGCTACCTCGCCCGCCACCTCTACCGACTCCTCGAAACGATGCCAACACCCACTTGACACCCATAGAAGCATCGTAAGCGGCGCATGGTGTTGCGCGGGCGGTGGTGGCTTCGCCATCTCCGCCCGCGTGGATCCGGCCTTCGGGCAAGCCGGCTGCGCCCGGCTTACCCTCCGGCCTTTGGGTCGGCGTGATGCGAGCGTCTCAACCCCTGCCTGCGCGATGATTCGCGGATGACTCATGTGGTGCGGCTCGACCACGTCGTCATCGCGGTCTCGGATTACGAGCGCTCGAACGCGTTCTACCGCGACGTGCTCGGCGCCGAGGTCGTCGAGCTCGAGTACGGACGCTACGGCTACCGGCTGCCGGGCGGCCAGCAGTTGAACGTGCACGGACCGGGCGCGACGCCGCATCCGCGCGCGGCCGATCCCGTGCGGCCCGGCAACAGCGACCTCTGCCTCGTCTGGGAAGGGACTCCCGAAGACGCGGCGGCGCACCTCCAGGCGCACGGCGTCGAGGTCGAGCTGGGACCGGTGCCGCGAACGGGTGCGCAGGGTGGCGGCATGAGCGTGTACTTCCGAGACCCCGATGGCAGCCTGCTGGAGCTCATCGTTTACGGCTGAGCTCGCGGCCGCTCGCATCGGCGCGACGTACAACCAGTACGCCGACAGCGAGCTCCGCCGCGAGCGTCTGCGCGCGTACCTCGACGCGCACTCGGCCGCGAGCACCATCCTCGTCGGCGAGGCGGCCGGTTATCGCGGTGCGCGCGTGAGCGGTGTGCCGTTCACCTCCGAGCGGCAGCTCAGCGGCGCCGGTCCCGCGGAGGCGACTGCGACGATCGTGCACCGCGTGCTCGCCGAGCTCGGGATCGAGGACGACGTGCTGCTCTGGAACGTCGTGCCCACGCACCCGGGGACCGCGACGTCCAACCGGCGCCCGACGCGGGCCGAGGTTGCCGCTTCGCGCCCGTTCCTCGACCAGCTCGTGCGGGACCGCCGCGTGATCGCGGTCGGCCGCCTCGCGGCGGCGGTGCTCGACGGCGCACCCGCCGTCCGTCACCCCTCGCACGGCGGCGCGGCTCCGTTCGCAGAAGGCCTCCGACATAGGCTCGGCCTGTGAATCCGGCCGAGCCTCGTGGCTGCCTCGCTCGCCCTCCTCGGCGGCTCGTCTACAGCGCCTCGGGCGCCGCGGCGCTCGCGCTCTCGGCGGCCGCCCTCGCCGCCCTGCCGGCGATCTGGCTCGCCGCGCGGCCCGCGCCGCTCGAGCCGCTGCCCGCGGATTAGCGACTCTTCGCTACAATCCCGCCCCGGCGGTCGCGGAGACCGCCGCTTGCCTCTCTATGAAGACGTACAGCGCCAAACCCGGAGAAATCGCGCGCGAGTGGTATCTCGTGGACGCCGAGGGCAAGACCCTGGGCCGCTTGGCGACGCAGATCGCCGACACGCTGCGCGGCAAGCGGAAGCCGCAGTACACGCCGCACGTGGACACGGGCGACTTCGTCGTCGTCGTGAACGCGGAGAAGATCACGGTCACGGGCAACAAGCTCGACCAGAAGATGTACTACCGGCATTCCGGCTACCCCGGCGGGCTCACGAGCCGGACGCTGCGCGAGCAGCTCGAGCGCCGGCCGACCGAGGTGATCCGCACCGCCGTGAGGGGGATGCTCCCGAAGAACCGGCTGGCGCGGCAGCAGCTGACGAAGCTGAAGATCTACGCGGGGCCGGAGCATCCGCACGCCTCGCAGAACCCGCGTCCTCTGACCCTGGAGCACTGATTTGAGCCAGATCGCTCAGTACCGCGGTACCGGCAAGCGCAAGACGTCCGTCGCGCGCGTGATCCTGCGCCCCGGCGACGGCGCCACCTGGGTGAACGGCCGCACGATCGAGGAGTACTTCCCGCGCTCGGTCTGGCGGACGGTGGCGACCGCACCGCTGAAGACGGCGGGCCTGGAGGGCCAGTACGACTTGCGGGTCCGCGTGCACGGCGGCGGGCTCTCCGGCCAGGCCGGCGCTGTGCGCCACGGCATCGCCCGGGCGCTCGTCGACGCCAACCCGGAGCTGCGCGTGCCGCTGAAGCGCGAGGGCTTCCTGACGCGCGATGCGCGTGTCGTCGAGCGCAAGAAGGCCGGCCTGCACAAGGCGCGCAAGGCGCCCCAGTTTTCGAAGCGGTAAAGCTGCGCTTTACCGCTTGTTTGGGAGCTACACCCTTCGGGTGAACGGTCGCGCGCGACGCGGCGCGCACGACCTCTTACGGCTTGTCCAGAGCATCGCCGCGGGTAGGGTTCCAGCCGTCGATGGCGCGTAACTACTTTGGCACAGACGGTGTACGGGGGATCGTGGGCGAGTTCGTGACCCCGGAGCTGTTCGAGAGGCTCGGCCGGGCGTCCGCGCTCTGGTCCGGCGGTGGGCGCGTGTTCGTCGGCCGCGACACGCGCGCTTCCGGCGTCGAGCTCGAGGAGGCGTTCGCGCGAGGCGTTGTGTCGGCGGGCGGCGCGGCCGTGCTCGCCGGCGTCGTGCCGACGCCGGCGGTTGCGCTCCTCCGCCTCGACCTCGGCGTCGTCATCTCGGCGTCGCACAACCCGCCTGAGTACAACGGCGTCAAGTTCTTCGACCGGAACGGGCGCAAGCTCAGCGACGCGGCCGAGGAGGAGCTGGAGGCCCTGCTGGACGCTCCTGCGCGCGGGGGCGGCGAGATCGACCGCGTCGACATCGCCGTCGACAGCTACCTCGAGCACGTGCTCGAGCGCTTCGGCTCCGACCTCAGCGGCCTACGCATCGCCGTCGACTGCGCGAACGGCGCGTATGCCGGCATCGCGCCGCATGCCTTCGAGGCGCTCGGCGCCGAGGTGGAGGCGATCGGCAACCATCCCGACGGCATGAACATCAACGTCGGCTGCGGCGCCACCGACCTCGCTGCCCTGCAGCAGCTTGTTACGAGCGGCGGTTTCGACCTCGGGGTCGCGTTCGACGGCGACGGCGACCGCATGCTCGCGGTCGACGCAACCGGGGCGGCGGTTGACGGCGACCAGATCGTCGCGGTGCTCGCCCTCCACCTCGGCGTCGACCTCGTCGCGGTGACGACGATGGCCAACCTGGGCTTTCACCGCCTGATGGAGGAGCGCGGCGTGCGCGTCGTCACCACCGACGTCGGCGACCGCTACGTCCTCGAGGCGCTCTACCGAGAGGGCGGCATCCTCGGCGGCGAGCAGTCCGGCCACATCATCTGCCTCCGCGGCCACGTCAGCGGCGACGGGCTCGCCGCGGCGCTCCTCCTCTGCGGCTCGCTGCAGGGCCGGAGCCTCGCCGAGGCTGCGGCCGTGCTGGAGCGGTACCCCCAGGTGAGGCAGAACCTGCCGCGGTGCGGTCGCGGGCCCCTGCCGCAGTCCCTGCTGGAGGCGCTCGAGCGGGTCAACGAGGAGCTGAACGGCGACGGGCGCGTGCTCGTCCGCCCCTCCGGCACCGAGCCGGTCGTGCGGGTGCTGGCCGAGGCGGCCACCCCGGAGGAGGCCGAAGCCCTCTGTGCTAGGATCGCCACGCTCGTGAATCAGGAGCTCGGCTGACCGTTCCCGCGACGCTGCGGGCGGTCGGGAAGCCGGGCTCGACGTATTTCTGAGGCAGGTTTTCGCACCTCGCGAGCGGAAGAAGGAGCGTCGAGATGTGCGGGATCATCGGATACGTCGGCACGAGACAGGCGAAGCCGCTGCTGCTGCAAGGGTTACGCCGCCTCGAGTACCGCGGCTACGACTCCGCCGGCATCGCGCTCCGCGAGGACGATCGGCTCGACTACGTCCGCGCCGTCGGCAACCTCCAGCACCTCATCGACGCCGCGGGCCCGAACGGCTCCCACTCGCACCACGGGCTCGGCCACACGCGCTGGGCGACGCACGGCGGCGTCACGGAGCAGAACGCGCACCCGCTCACCGGCTGCAACGCCGCGAAGATCGCGATCGTCCTCAACGGGATCGTCGAGAACTACCGCGAGCTCAAGCAGCAGCTGCTCGCAGAAGGTCACGTCTTCAGCTCCGAGACAGATGCCGAGGTGGTCGTGCACATGCTGGAGCGCGAGCTCGACGGGGACCTCGCAGCCGCGCTCTCGCGCGTCTACCGGCAACTCGAGGGGCACTTCTCGATCGTCGCCATTCACCACGACTATCCGGACGTGCTCGTCGGCGTGCGCCACCAGACGCCGCTCGTCATCGGCGCCGGCGACGGCGAGATGTTCATCGCATCCTCCGTCGCGGCGTTTCTGAGCGAGACGCGGCGCGTCTACTTCCCGAACGACGGCGAGATCGTCGAGGTCACGCCGGCCGGTGCGCGTTTCTTCGTCGACGGCGTCGAGATCGATGACCGCGAGGCCGAGCAGGTCGACTGGGACGACGACGTCGCCGAGAAGGGTGGCTACGAGACCTTCATGCTCAAGGAGATCTACGAGCAGCCCGAGGCCGTGCGCGAGACGATCGGCGACCGCGTTCGCGGCCACGAGCTCGTGCTCGAGGCGCTCGGGATGAGCGAGCTCGAGATCCAGAACCTACGCCGGATCGTGATCGTCGCCGCCGGAACGTCGTACCACGCCGCCGTCGTCGGCCGCTACGTGATCGAGGAGTGGGCGCGCGTGCCGGTGGAGCCGGACATCGCGAGCGAGTGGATCTACCGCAACCCGGTGCTCTCGAAGGACACGCTCGTGGTCGGCATCTCGCAGTCCGGCGAGTCACGCGACACCGTCAACGCGGTCAAGCTCGCGCGCGAGCGCGGCACGCACACGCTCGCCATCACGAATCTGATGGGCACTCAGATCACGCGCGAGGTCGATTCGTCGATCTACACGCGCTGCGGTCTCGAGGTCGGCGTCGCCGCGTCGAAGACGTTCACCGCGCAGGTCGCGCTGCTGTACCTGATCGCGCTGAAGCTCGCGCAGATCCGGCGCACCCTGCCGGCCGAGGAGATCGACTTCATCCTCGACCGCGTCCACGAGCTGCCCGGCAAGATCGCCGAGTTCCTCGACGGCGACCATCCGATCGACGAGATTGCGCAGCGCTTCTACGAGAAGCCCTTCTTCCTCTACCTCGGCCGCCACATCGGGCTGCCGGTCGCGCTCGAGGGCGCGCTGAAGCTGAAGGAGATCTCGTACATCCCCACGGACGCCTACTCGGCGGGCGAGATGAAGCACGGGCCGATCGCGCTGCTCGAGGAGGGGACGCCCGTCGTCGTCGTGGCGACGAACATCCACGTTTACGACAAGATCGTCTCCAACATCCAGGAGACGAGGGCGCGCGGCGCGCACGTGATCGCGATCGCGACGGACGGGAACGAAGACATTCAGCATCACGCCGACGACGTGATCTACGTGCCGCGCACGCCGGCGTTCCTGCAGGCCGTGCTCGCCGTCGTGCCGCTGCAGCTCCTTGCCTACCGGATCGCCCGCCTGCGCGGCCTCAACGTCGACCAGCCGCGCAACCTCGCGAAAACGGTCACCGTCGAATAGCCGCGCGAAGAGCTGCGCTCTTCGCGCGGATCGAGGTTGTGCTCCGCAGAGCGGGCGGCGGCGGAGCCGCCGCCCTCTTCGGGTGCGGGGCCGGCGGATTGTGCGGCGCGGGCGCAACGGAACCCGTCGCCTCGCATCTCAAAGAGGCCGGCGGCTCCGCCGACGGCCGCTCTGCGGAGCACAACCTTCACCGGCGGGAAACCGCAAGGTTTCCCGCCGTCTCTAGCCGGGCGGGCGCCGGAGGCGCTTCGTCTCGCCGCGGCGCTTCTTCTGCTCCAGGCGACGCTCTTTCGAAGCGGCCGTGGGCTTCGTCGGACGGCGCTTCCGTGGGACCCGCAGCGCCTCCCGCAGGACTTCGGTGAGCCGCTCGACGGCGAGCTCCTTGTTCCGCAGCTGGCTCCGCTCGTCCTGGGCGACGGCGCGCAACACCGGGCCGGCCTTCGCGACGACACGCTTCTTCTGCGCCGCCGACAGCGCTGTCGAGGCCTCGACGTCGAAGACCGCCTCGACGCGCGTCTCCGACTTCTGCGCGTGCTGACCGCCCGGGCCGCTCGAGCGCGACGTGCGCAGCTCGATCTCGGCGAGCGGCACGGCAACGCTCCTCGTGACGCGAATAGACTCGGAGCCGTCCATGGCAGCGATTCTCCTTGACGTCGACGGGGTGCTGCACGTCTCCGGCGACCCGATTCCTGGGGCGGCCGAGGCCGTGCGCCGGCTACGCGCCGACGGCCACCGGCTGCGCTTCGTCACGAACACGACCGTCCGCTCGAAGGCGCAGCTCGCCTCGGCCCTCCGCGGCCACGGCATCGAGGTCGACGACAGCGAGGTGCAGACGACCGCCGACGCCGCGGTGCGGGCGCTGCGCGGCAAGCGCGTGCTCGCGCTGACGATGCACGCCCTCGTCCTCGATCTCGAGGAGATCGAGCTTGTCGGCGAGGGAGCCGACGCCGTGCTCATCGGCGGCGCCGACGAGACGCCCGAGACGGGTCTCGTCTTCTCCTACATGAACCTCGCGCACGCCTTCGCCGAGCTCGAGCTCGGCGCGGAGCTCTACTGCCTGCACCGCAATCGCTGGTGGCAGACGAAGCGCGGACCGCTGCTCGACTCGGGCGCGTTCGTCGCAGGGCTCGAATATGCGGCGCAGGTCGAGGCGACCCTGCTCGGAAAGCCGAGCTCGGCGTACTTCGCCGCGGCCTGCGAGGCGCTCGACGCCGATCCCGAGCTGACGTGGATGATCGGGGACGACATCGAGATCGACGTCGCCGGCGCGCAGGGAGTCGGTATGCGCACCGTGCTCGTCCGCACCGGCAAGTTCCGGCCCGACGCGGTCGAGGCGTCACGCGTCCGGCCGGACGGGATCGTCTCCTCGATCGGCCACGTCCCCGACTGGCTGGAGCAGCATCTGTGATCAGGGTCGGAACCGATCTGATCGAGATCGCGCGCATCCGCCGCTCACTCGAGCGCTACGACCGCTTCCGCGACCGCTGCTTCACCGAGGCGGAGCAGGCGTACTGCGATACGCGGCCGAACCCCGCCGAGAGCTACGCTGGTCGCTTCGCCGGCAAGGAAGCGGTCGGCAAGGCGCTGGGCTTCGGCGTGGCCCGCGCGTTCGCCTGGAAGGAGATCGAGATCGTCGGCCGGCCGAAGCCCTCGGTCCGTCTCTCCGGCCGTGTCGCAGCCTGGGCCGAGCGCGCCGGCGCCGTCTCGATCGACCTCTCGATGACGCACTCGCGCGAGCTCGCGCAGGCGGTTGCGGTCGCCAGCGATGGCTGAGCGCTCCGGACTCGAACCGCTCTACACGGCCGCGGAGATGCGTGCCGCCGAAGCGCGCTACGCGAACTACCCCGACTCCGTGCCCGAGCTGATGGAGCGCGCCGGCACGCAGGCGGCGCTCGTCGGCGTGAACCGCTTCCGGGGCGCGCGCCGCTGGACGATCGTGTGCGGCGGCGGCTCGAACGGCGGCGACGGGCGCGTGATGGCGCGCCACCTCGAGGCCGAGGGTCACGAGGTGCGTATCGTCGACGCGAAGGCGGGGGAGGCCGAGCTCGGCGAGCCGGACGTGATCGTGGACGCGCTCTTCGGCACCGGCTTCTCCGGCGAGCCCCGTGCAGACGCGGCCTCGCTGATTGCCCGGATCAACGCGGCCGGTGCACCGGTGCTCGCGATCGACCTGCCCTCCGGCGTGGACGCGTCGACGGGCGAGGTCGCAGGCGCAGCCGTCGAGGCCGATGCGACGGTTACGTTCCACGGCCGCAAGGTGGGGCTCGTCGTCGCGCCCGGCCGCTTCCACGCCGGCGACGTCCACGTCGCCGACATCGGGCTCGAGCCGGCGGAGACGGAGCACCGGCTCGTCGGCGCAGAGCTGCTGCGCGAGGTGCCGCGGCGCGGCGACGCGGACAACAAGTACACGGCCGGACACGTGCTCGTCGTCGGCGGCTCGCGCGGCCTCACCGGGGCGCCGTCCCTCGCCGCGATGGCCGCGATGCGGGCGGACGTCGGCTACGTGACGGTGGCCGCGCCGGAATCGACCCTGCCCGTGCTCGAACAGCGGCTGCTCGAGGCGGTGAAGCGGCCGCTGCCCGAAGAGCAAGGTGTCGTCTCGGAGGCCGCCGCCGCGGTCGTGCTCGAGCTCGCGCAGAGGGCATCCGCACTCGCGCTCGGGCCCGGGCTGGGGCGCGGCCCCGGGCCGCACGAGCTCGTCCGGCGCGTGCTCGCCGAGGTCGCGCTGCCGGTCGTCGTCGACGCCGACGCGCTGTACGAGCTCGAGCCGGCGGACTGGCCCGCGCCGCGCGTGCTGACTCCGCACGAGGGCGAGCTGGCGCGCCTGCTGGGACGGGAGTCGAAGGAGATCGCGGCGCACCGGCTGGCCTCCGTTCGGGAGGCGGCGGAGCGCTTCCGCTGCGTCGTCCTGCTCAAGGGCGCCGACTCACTGATCGCCGCACCGGGGAAAGGCGTGCTCGTCTCGGCGCTCGGCCTGCCCTCGCTCGCCACCGCGGGCACCGGCGACGTGCTCACCGGCATCGTCGCGGCGTTCCTCGCGAAGGGGATGGAGCCGCAGCTCGCGACCGCGTGCGCCGCGGCCGCGCACGAGCTCGCCGCCGTCGAGGCGCCGCAGCGCTTCGGCCTCGTCGCGAGCGACCTGATCGAAGCGCTGCCACGCGTTCTCGGGTAGATGCACCGCTCCGAGCTGACCGTCAACCTCGGCGCCCTGCGGCGCAACGTGCGCACGTTGCTGCGCGCCCTCAACGGCGCGGAGCTCTGGGCGGTCGTGAAGGCGGATGCGTACGGCCACGGCGCGGCCGACGCCGCCGGTGCGGCGCTCGGAGCCGGCGCATCCGCCCTCTGCGTCGCCACCGTTCCCGAGGCGCTCGCGCTGCGGCGTGAGTTCCCGGCCGCCCGCATCCTCGTCATGGGCCCGGCCGGCAACCGCGAGGTCGCCCAGGCGCGCGATGCGCGGCTCGAGCTGGCCGTCTCCTCCGGCGAGATTCCCGCAGGCGTCCGCGTCCATCTGAAGCTCGACACCGGCATGGGGCGCTGGGGGCTCTCCGAGCTGCCGGTGCCCCCGGTCGAAGTCGTCGGCCTGATGAGCCACCTGGCCACGGCGGACACCGACGCGGCGTACACCGAGTGGCAGATCGAACGCTTCCGCGCGGCGACTGCGCCGTACTCCCACCTGACGCGCCACATCGCGAACAGCGCGGGCGCCCTGCGCTACCCGACATCCCGCTTCGACGCGGCGCGCTGCGGGATCGCGCTCTACGGGCTCTCGCCGTTCGGCACCGATCCGTCGGAGGACGGGCTCGAGCCGGTGCTCGGGTGGACGAGCCACGTCGCGCAGGCGCGGCTGCTTCGCGCGGGCGAGAGCACGGGGTACGGCCGGCGCTATGTCGCCGAGCGGGACACCTGGATCGGAATCGTCCCCGTCGGCTATGCGGACGGGTTCCGGCGCGACCTCACGGGGACGCACGTCCGTGTCGCCGGCGAGCTGCGCCAGGTCGTCGGCACCGTCTCGATGGACGCGATCTCGGTCGAGCTCGACCGCGAGCTGCCTCCCGGCGCTCCGGTCGTCCTGATCGGGCACGGCATGCTCGCCGAGGAGCACGCGCGCGTCGCCGGTACCATCACGTACGAGCTCGTCTGCGGCATCAACAGCGACCCAACTCGTACCCGCCGTGTCGTCGTCGACGCCTGACCGATTCGCACGCACCGCCGACCGCGTCGCGGCGCGGCAGGACGCGCGCGCGGCCGAGCTCGCCGACATCGTGCGCGCCTTCGTCCTGCCGCACGGCGACGAGCGCGCGCTCGACGTCGGCACGGGGGCCGGCGCGCTCGCGCTCGCGCTCGCTCCACTCGTGCGCGAGGTCGTCGGCGTCGACCGAGTCCCCGAGCTGCTCGAGCTGGCGCGCGCGCGCGCCGCCGGCCTCGCGAACGTCAGCTTCGTCGAGGGGGACGCGACGAGCCTTCCGTTCGAGGACTTCTCGTTCGACCTGGTCGGGACGCTGCGCACGCTCCACCATGTTCCGCGCCCCGAGCTGGTCGTCGCGGAGCTCGTTCGCGTCACGCACCCCGGCGGCCGGATCCTCGTCGCCGACCAGCTCGCGCCGGTCGATCCGCTCGAGGCGCTCACTGTCGACCGCTTCGAGCGGGCCCGCGACCCAACGCATACGAGGCTGCTCCCCGAGATCGATCTCCGGCAGCTGTTCGAGGCGAACAGCCTCGTGCTCGTCCGCGACCGCCGGGACGTCGAGCGCCGGGAGCTGGACGCCTACCTCGACCTGGCCGGCTGCGAGGGCGAGGGTCGCGAGCGCGCGCTCGCGCTCGCGCCGCACGGCCCCGGAGCCTATGCTGCTGTTCTCGGCTGGTATCTGCTGGAGCGTCGGTAGCGGCGCGGGGTCGGCTCACGCTTCTTGCTTTCAACCGCTAAAACCTACGAGGTGCTTTCATCCCGGCGTGTCATCGCAGCGGTGGCGGCCGGGCTCATGCTCGTCCTGCTGCCGCTGGGTGGGGGCGCGCTCGGCGCGACGAGCAGCGGCGCCCCCGGCGACGTCGCGTTCGTGCGCAGCGGGAGCATCTACTCCGTCAACACCGGCACCGTCATCCTGAGCGGCGCGGTCGACCCGTCCTGGTCTCCCGACGGGACGATGCTCGCGTTCTCGGCCGGCGGATCGATCGAGACGTGCACCGTGAGCTCGTGCGGCTCGACGACGAGCGCTGCGCTCGACTCCGGTACCGAGCCGGTGTGGTCGCCTGACGGCAGCAAGATCGCTTACGTCAAGAGCAACCAGATCTGGACTGTGGCCTCCGGCGGCGGCACGCCTCAGCAGGTCACCACCTCCGGTACGAGCGCGGATCCGTCCTGGTCGTTCGACGGCTCGCAGCTCGTCATCACGTACAACGGCGCGATCGCCACGGTGTCGGCGAGCGGCGGGACGCCGTCCGCGGTCACGACGACGGGCATCTCCAGCTCCTCGCGGCCGGCCTGGTCCCCCGACGGGTCGAGTATCGCGTTCCAGTCGTCGTCGAGCGGCCACAGCCAGATCTACGTCGTCCCTGACGCCGGCGGCACGCCGACCCAGGTCACGGGGGCGTCGCCTTCGAGCTTCGCGACCGACGAGGAGACGGCGCCGAGCTGGTCGCCTGACAGCACGAGCATCGTCTACGCAGACAGCGCCCACGGAATCCAGGACGTCACAAAGGGCGGCACCGGCGCGTGGGGTACGCCCTCGACGCGGGACGGCAACACCGCGGACACGACGCCCGACTGGCAGACGGTCGCGCCCTTGGCCGTCGCTTCGCCGTCGATCAGCGGCGGCTTGGCGCCGCAGAGCGGTCAGGTGCTCTCCACCACGAACGGGACGTGGAACGGCGCGAACACGGGCGGCTTCAGCTACGCGTGGCAGCGCTGCGACGCGAGCGGCAACAACTGCTCAGCCATCGGCGTCGCGACCGCGTCGACGTACGCCGTCGCCTCGGCCGACGTCGGGGACACGCTGCGCTCCGTCGTCACCGCGTCGAACGCCGCCGGCTCTACGGCGTCCTCGCCCTCCTCGGCGACCGGGGTGGTCACCCTCGCCGGCTCGGTCACCCCGCCGGTAAACACGGTTTATCCCACGATCACCCTGCCGACCGGCGAGACGGCGCCCATGCTCGGCGACACGCTTTTCGCGAGTGCCGGAACGTGGTCGGGCGCGTTCCCGATGACCTTCACCTACCAGTGGACGAGGTGCGAGCCCGCCGATCCGCTGAACAGCCCGTGCTTCACGGTTCCGGGCGCGACCGCGAGCTTCTTCACGGTCCCGGCGTCGCTCTACGGCTCCCGGATCCGGGTCCGGATCACCGCGACCAACGCAGCAGGCGCGGTTTCGCAGAGCTCTGCGTCGACCGGGATCGTCGGCGCCATCGCTCCCAGCTTGTCCGTGACGCCGCCGATCGTCGGCAAGAACGTCGTCGACCAGACGCTCTCCGTCGACACCGGCACGTGGCTGGGCTCGACGCCGCTGACGTTCACGTTCGAGTGGCGCCGCTGCAACCCGCCCGGTGATCTGTCCTCGTGCACGCCGATCGCGGGCGCGACGAAGAGAACGTACGTGCCGACGACCGCCGACATCGGCTTCACGCTTCGCGTGTACATCACCGCGACGAACCCGGCCGGGTCCGCCGTCGGGATCACGAACCACATCTTCCCGGTCATCGACAGGCAGCACTTCGGGCCCTCCGTCCTCTCGCAGCCGAGCATCTCCGGGACGGTCGGGCTGGGGCTCAAGCTGACCGCGGACACGGGGTCATTCAGCGGCGACACGCCGATCGCGACGAGCCTCGCCTGGCAGCGCTGCGACGCGACAGGCAGCGACTGCCACAGCATCCGCGGCGCGACGCAGACGACGTACACCCCCACACGCGCCGACTTCGGCTCCACGCTGCGGGTGGTTGTCACGGCTACGAACGCGTACGGCACGTTCTTGGCGCCCTCGGTGGAGACCGCGCCGGTGTCGGTGCCGTGGCCGCATCTTCGGGGCAAGCGAATCGTCGGTACCGTCCAGAGCGACTACCTGGTCGGCACTCCCCAGGACGACGTCATCTACGGGGGTCGCGGCAACGACACGATCCAGGGCAACGGAGGCTACGACACGATCTACGGCGGTCCCGGCAACGACGTGATCGCCGTCACCGGTCCCGGCGGCAGCCGCGTCTACGGCGGACCGGGCTCCGACACGATCTATGCCGCAGGCGGGTTTCAGGATTTCATCGACTGCGGTCCCGGTCAGGATCGCGCCTACGTTGACTCGTTCGACACGACGAAGAACTGCGAGATCGTGACCGTGTCCGGCGCGACGAGCAGCGGCTCCGGCAGTGGCTCGGGCAGCGGCGGCTCGACGAGTCCCTAGACGGGCTAGCCCGCGGCGTCGTCCAGATGGGCGAACGCGTCGCGCAGCTGGGAGCGCTCGGTCTCGAGCTCGGTGAAGGAGCGCATCAGCCGCCGCTCTCCCTCCGGGGTCAGGCGCAGATGGGCGACACGCGCGTCCGTGTGCGACTGCTCGCGCTCGATCAGCCCGGCCTCCTCGGCGCGGCGGACGAGCTCGGTCACCGTGCTCTGGGCGAGCTGCAGCCGGTCGGAGAGCTCGGTCACCGTCGACTGCTCGCTGCCGCCGGGGGCGCCCTTGATCATCAGCAGCAGCAGCTGTCGCTGCGGCGTCAGGCCGGACTGGCGCGCGACCCGCTCGCTGCGGCGTAGGAACTGGCGCAGGGCAGCCCGGAACTCCGCGACGGCGACGACGTCGCTGACCTGGAAGCTCGCCATGGTCATCGGTTTCCGATTGTAGTGGAGTGCCGGGAACGGGCCAAGACTCGCGTAAAAAGGTTCGGGAGCAGCGCTTGCAGCGGCCCGGCCGGGGCGTAGAACCAGGGCACGGACGTCTCGCCGCGGCCCCGTTCGAGCGAGTCGAGCACGTGCTGGGCGACTCGTTCGGGGCCGACCACCAGCCGCCGTGCGGGGCGCGGCAGCCAGCTCTGGGGGAAGCCCTCCGTCTCGACGAAACCCGGCTTCACCGTGTGGACGCGGATGCCGCGTGGGCGCAGCTCCGCGGCCGCCGCCCGCGAGAAGGCAACCTGCGCGTGCTTCGATGCGCCGTAGGGGCCCGAGGGCGGGAACGCGACCACGCCGGCGACGGAGGTGATGTTCACGACGTCCGCAGGCGCTGCCGCCTCGAGCCCGGGCAGGAAGGCGCGCAGGCACCAGACGCTGCCGAGGTAGTTCGTGCGCAGGACCCCTTCGATCTCGTGCGGGTCGCTGTCGAGGAAGGTGGCGCGCGCTCCAACGCCGGCGTTGTTCACGAGCAGGTGGATGCGCGGGTGACGCTCGAGCACGCGCGCCGCGACCGCCGCCACGGCGTCGCGGTCGGAGACGTCGCAGACCTCGAACTCGGCGCCGGTCTCCTCGGCGAGGGCGCGCAGGCGGTCCTCGCGGCGGGCGAGCAGCACGCAGTGCCAGCCGAGCCCGGCGAGCCCGCGTGCGAGCTCGGCGCCGATCCCGGAGGAGGCGCCGGTGACGACGGCGATCCGCGGCTCTACTTGCGGCACGTGCTCACGATACGCCGCTCCGAGGCCGAGCGGCCCGTTCGGTCGACCGCGACCGCGACGAGAGCGTGCCGGCCGTGCCGGAGCGCGGCCGTGCCCACGGTCGTCCCCCAAAGGCCGGCCACGCCCTTGCGCACGACCGCCGCCTGCTTGCCGTCGATGCTGAAGCGGACCTCCCGCACCTGACGCGTCGAGCTGGCAGCCACCACGAGCCGCTGCTGCTTCGCGAGGCAGGCGCCGGCCGCGGGAACGAGCCAGTCGACCGCGGTGCCGGCGACGACGTGCAGCGTGGCGGAGGCCGTCCGGGTGTTCGGCATGATCGACGTCCCCACCGTCTCGATGTTCTTCGCCTCCTCGAAGTCGGAGGAGACCATGCGGATGCTCGCGGTCCCCGGCTTGAGCAGCGGCGCGGTCAGAGGGAGCGGGATCACGGCGATGCCCGTAAGCGGGTCGTACGACGCCGCGCCGACCAGGATCCGCCGGTAGCCGATGGTGACGGAGAGCGGGTCGACGCCGGACTGCGAGTCGAGCGTCTGGAGCACGATCGTCGGCCGCCCGGCCGACACGCGGGTCGTGAGCAGCTTCACCGTCGGCGGCGTGACGTCGTTCACCCAGGAGCGCAGCACGTAGCGGCCGGCGTAGCTGCGGCCGGTGAACCGGTCGCGGCCCGAGTCGACCGAGACGTAGAACGTCTGTTGGCGCGGGAACGACGCGCCGGCGGCGCCCACCGGCACCAGGTAGTCGTACGTGAGCGCGTTGACGTCGTCCGGCGTGCCGGCGAAGCCCTGCACGGTGCTCTCGTCCTCCGCGCTCAGATACCACGGGTCGATGCGCGCGCCGCTCGTCTCGACGACGACCGAGACGCCCGCGTTCGCGGCCGGCTCGTTGATCTCGGTCACGTACACCGTCTCCGCGCCGTCCTCGATCATCGGCGGCGCGTCCGGCGCGTTGCCGAACGGCGCGACGGGATAGCGGTAGGCGTCGACGCGGTCGGTGCCGGTGCGGGTGTCGCCCGACTGCGCCTTCTTGAGCGGCAGCACGTGCGCGCCGGCCAGGGCAGGACGGTCGACGAGGAAGAAGTACGGGACGCGCCGGGTGACGCCGGCCTTGCGCAGCACGACGAAGCCGTAGTCCTCGCCCTGGACGGCGCCGGCCGAGGCGCCGGCGACGACCGGCAGGTCGACCTCGCCGCCGGGCGGGACGTCGATCGTGCCGGTCACCGTGAGCGAGGCGCCGGCCGTCGTGGCCTGCGGCGCGAGCTCGACCTGCCACGTGCCGGCGCCGTCGCCGGCGTCCGTGAGCCGGACGAGCAGCGCTCGGCTCGCGGCGCCGTACAGCACGCTCAGGTCCTCGAACGAGAGCGAGACCGGGTCGGTGAACAGCTGCGGGTCGGCCGCGGCCGGCAGCGAGACGAGCCCGCCGCCCTCGAGCGTGACCGGCGCCTCCTGCGTGCGCGCGGTGTCGGCCCACGCGGGGCCGGCCGTCGACACGAGCGCCGACTTCACCTCCGCCGGCGTCCACGCGGGGTGGAGCTGGAGCAGCAGGGCGGCCGAGCCGGCGACGTGCGGCGTCGCCATCGAGGTGCCGTCGAAGACGGCGAAGCGCGACGCGTTCGTGTTCGGAAGCGTCGCGGAGAGGATCTGGCCGCCCGGCGCGGCGACGTCCGGCTTCAGGTCGTGTCCGAAGGCGGTCGGCCCGGCGGACGAGAAGCTCGTGATCACCCCGCTGCGGCCGGTCTCGATCTCGAGCGGATCGGCGCCGACGCGAATCGTCGTGCGGCCGCCGTGGGCTGCCATGTAGGCGCGGAGGTGGTCACCGTCGAGGTTCGCGATCATCCCGCCGGGCAGCGACATCCGCACCGGGATGCCGTTCGCCTCCCCCTCGCGGTTGTCGGAGAGGATGAGACCGATCGCCCCGGCGGCCTTCGCCTGGTCGGCCTTCACGACGAACGGGCAGAGGCCGCGCACGGCGAGCGCGATCGTCCCGTCGAGGGAGTGCGGCGGCAGCGTTCCCTCCGGCGAGGCGAGGTTGCCGGGCGGCCCGCAGAGGTGACGCTCGACGGGCTTGCCGTCCGTGCCCGCGATCGCGCCGACGTCGACGAGCGTCTGGTCGTGCGACCCCCAGCTCGAGGGCGCGGCCGTCGAGGCGGCGCCGATGAACGGGATGGCCTGGAGCACGTTCGACGCGTCGGGCGCCGTCACGGTGAGCGCGGGCGCGAACACGTGCGTGTTGGACACGGCGGCGACGGAGATCGCGTCCGGCGCGGTGCCCGGCGAGCCGGCGGAGCCCGTGCCGAAGTCGTCGCGGTCGTTGCCGGCCGCGATCACGGGCACGACGCCGGCGGCGGCGACGTTGTGGATCGCTTCGATCAGGGCGTCGTTCGCCGGGTCGATCTGCGGGCCGCCGCCGGAGAAGTTGATCACGTCCATGCCGTCCTTCACCGCGGCTTCGAAGGCGGCGATGATCTCGGGCGTGTTCGCCACGTGGCCGATCGGTGTCGGCACCGTGAAGACGCGGTAGTTGCCGAGCCAGGCGCGCGGCGCGACGCCGCTCAGCCCGGTCACCTTGGGATGGTCGGAGCCTGCGGGCGCGGTCGTGCCCGAGTCGCCGGCGGCGATGCCGGCGACGTGCGTGCCGTGGAACGAGGAGGCGGGGTCGACGGCGAGCCGGCCGGGAGCGCCGGAGTTCGGTCCGGGAAAGACCTTCGCCACGATCACCTTCGCGGTCGTCCACTTGCGTGCGCCCTTCGGGAAGCCGGCCGGATACGAGAAGCCGGCGGGATTGAAGAACGGGTTCGTCTGGTCGATCCCGTCGTCGACGATCGCGATCTTGACTCCCGTGCCGTCCGAGCCGGTTGTCGCGTGCAGCACGTCGGCGCCGATCACCGACGGCGAGTGGTCGAGCGCGAGCGTGTACGTGACGCTCGGGTAGACGCGCGTCACCGAGGGCTGGCGCAGAAGCGCCGGCAGCTTCGAGGCGGGGAGGGAGACGGTGAGCGCGTCGAGGATCACCTGGAAGCGGCGGCCGATCCGTGCCTGCGGGATCGCCCGGCGCAGGGCCGCCGCGACGCGCGATTGCTGCTCGTCGATCTGGCGCAGGTACGCACGGGACGCGGCGGAGCCGACGTCGAGCTTGCTTCGCGCGACAGCCGTGTACAGGCCGCGCCCGAAGCGGGCCGCAAGGGGCGGCAGCGGCAGGTCGGCGATCACGCGCACGCGCCCGGACGGGCTCGACAGGCGAATGACGCCTGCGCGGACGCGCGGCAGCGTCCGCTCGCCGAGCGTCCGCTGTACCGGCACGGGCTGCGCGGCGGCAGGCAGGGACGTGACGAGCGCCGCACAGCAGGCGAGAAGCGGGATCATGCGGCGCAACGAACCGAGGGTATCGGACGCCCGCAGTCGGCGGGATAGGATCGCGCGGATGCCAGGGCTGTTCGCAGGCAAGCGCGGGCTCGTTCTCGGGGTCGCCAACAAGCGCTCGATCGCCTGGGCGATCGCGCAGGCGCTCGCCGACGGCGGCGCCCGGCTCGCGTTCACGTACCAGGGCGAGCGGATCGAGCAGAGTGTTCGCGACCTCGCTGCGACCGTCGACACCGCGCTCGTGACGGAGTGCGACGTGCGCTCCGACGAGGACGTGGCGCGCGTCTTCGCCGAGGCCGGCGACGCGTTCGACGGCGGCCTGGACATCCTCGTCCACTCGGTTGCGTTCGCCGCCGCCGAGGATCTGGAGGGCCGCTTCACCGACACGCCGCGCGACCGCTTCTGGCTCGCGGTCGACGTCAGCGCGTACTCGCTCGTCGCGTGCGCCAGAGCCGCCGAGCCGCTGATGGAGAAGGCCGGAGGCGGCTCGATCGTGACGATGACGTATCTCGGCGGCGAGCGCGCCGTGCCGCACTACAACGTGATGGGCGTCGCAAAGGCGACGCTCGACGCGTCCGTGCGGTACCTCGCCTGGGATCTCGGCCAGAAGAACATCCGCGTGAACGCGATCTCCGCCGGCCCGGTGCGCACGCTTGCCGCGCGCTCGATCGCCGGCTTCCCGACGATGGAGGCGATCGTCGAGGAGCGCGCGCCGCTGCACCGGCACGTCTCCGCCGAGGACGTGGGCGCCGCCGCCGCCTTCCTACTGAGCGACGCCGCGAAGAACGTCACGGGCACGACGCTGTACGTCGACAGCGGCTACCACGCGATGGGCATGTAGGCCGCGCGGGCTACGCCCGCTCGGCCTACTTGGGTTGTGCTCCGCAGAGCGGGCGCCGGCCGAGCCGGCGCCCTCTTTGTGTTCGGGGCAGTTGGGCCTGCGAGCGCGGGCGGTGGCGCCTTGCGTCCCCGCCCGCGTGGATCCGGGCTCCGGCGAACGCGCCTTCGGCCGCGTTCGCCTACGCCCTCTTGTGTCCGTGGCGAGCGGAGGGCTGTCGGCTACAAGCCGCGCGCGGCCGCGAGGAGCTCGTCGAAGTCCGGCAGCGTCGAACTGGTGTATCGCCACGTGCCGCGGATGACGCCGTCCCCGTCGATCAGAAATGCCGATCGCTCCGAGACGTCCTTCATGCCTCGGTATTCGTGTGCGACCCCGAATCCGTGGGTCGCTTCGGCGTTCCAGTCCGAGAGGAGCGGGAAGTCGAGGTCGAGCACCTGCGTCCAGGCGACGTGCGTCCACGGCGAGTCGCGCGAGATCGCGTACGGCTGGACGCCGCACGCCCTGAACTCCTCGCTCCTGTCACGCAGGAGCTCGAGCTCGCTCGTTCAGGTCGAGGACCAGTCGAACAGGTAGAAGAGCAGCAGGAGCGGGCCTTCGGCGACGATCTCGTGCAGCGTCGCGCTCTCCTGCGGCGTCGTCCAGACGCGCGCCTCCGGGATCCGGTCGCCGACCGCGAGCACTTAGGCGGGCTCGGCCACGGCGGTGACCTCGGTCAGCGCGGCGATCTCGCGCACGACCTCCACGATGTCGCGGTTTGCGTTGAAGACGCGGAGCTGGCGGTCGGCGCCGTTGCCGCGGCGGAGGATCTCCGCGACGCCGGCGAGCTCCGCCTCGGAGCCGAGCTCGCGCGCGTGCGGCTCCGCCAGCTTCAGCGTGCGCCGGATCATCTGCGCGATCGGCATCCGGTTGCGGCGCCCGGTGACGAGGTCCATCACGGGCGCCTCCAGCCCGTAGCGCGCCGCGAGCCACTTGTTCTCGGTCGTGAGGATCCGGTGGAACGACGGCACCTCCTCGCCGGCGTCGAACCGCTCCGAGTAGTGCTTGACGAGCGCCTGGCAGAGAGCGGTGATCGCGACGACATCCTCGAGCTGCGTGACGGCGTCGCAGATCCGGATCTCGATCGTCCCCAGCCGCGGGTGGAGCCGGATGTCCCACCAGATGTGCGTGTAGTCCGCGATGCAGCCGGTGCGCTCGAGCTGGCCGATCACCTCTGCGTAGTCGGCGTAGTTCAGGAAGCGTGGCGGCGGCCCCGAGCGCGGGAACGCCGCGAACACCATGTGTCGTGACGAGTGGAGACCGGTCGGCTCGCCGCGCCAGAAGGGCGAGTTCGCGGAGAGGGCGACGAGCTCGGCCAGGTGCGCTATCAGCCCGTTCACGACCTGGATCGCCTTCTCCGGGCCGTCCACCGCGACGTGGACGTGCAGCCCGAAGATCAGCTCGCGCCGCGCGATGTATTGCATCTGGTCGACGAGCGCGCGGTAACGGTCCTTGGCCGTGATCCGCTGGCGCTCGAACAGCGAGAACGGATGCGTGCCCGCCGAGCCGACGCGCATCCCCCGCCCGCGCGCGGTCTCGCATACGTACGAGCGCAGGCCGCGCAGCTGCGCTGCGACGTCGGCGGGCGTGTGGCAGACCGGCGTCGCCACCTCGAGCACCGACTGCATCAGCTCGGCGTTGATCCGCGGCTCGAGCTCGTGCCCGGTGACGGCCGCGAGCACGGTGTCGATGTGCTGCACGAGGTCGAAGGTCTCGGAGTCGAGGAGCATGTACTCCTCCTCGACACCGAGCGTGTACTGGTCGCCCGCGCCGAAGGCGTGGTCGAGCACGCTGCCGCCCGCCGCGTAGCGGCTCCCCTTGCCGGTGATCGAGGGCGGGTAGATCTGCCTCATGCCGTGACGATAGACGCGGCGCGCCGCAGGAGGAAGCGTTGCGACGGGGGCCGGCCTCAAGCGGGCAGCACGGCGTCGACCTCGATCTCCACCAGCCAGCGTGGGTCGAGCAGGCCGACGACGATGCCGGTGCAGGCCGGGCGCGCCTTGCCGAACGCCTCGCCGTGCGCGCGCAGGACCTCGGGCGCGTACGCGGCGTCGGTCATCAGCAGGCGCGTGCGCACGACGTCCTCGAGACTGCCGCCGGCCTCACGCAGGGCGGCCTCGACGATCTCGAGGCAGCGGCGCGCCTGGCCGTACGGATCCGGCGGCGGGTCGGCGTCGCCGGGCATGATCGGCGCGGTGCCGGCGACGAAGACGCGGCTCCCGGCGACGACGGCGCGGCTGTAGCCGCCCCGCTCCTCCCAGGCCGAGCCCGACGAGATGACGCGGCGCTCCACCTCCCTAGTATCTCCCGTCGTGGACTCGCTGCAGACGATCGACGGCTGGGGCGCGCGCACCGCCGCCGCGGGCGTGACGCGCGCCGGCGGCGAGCTCGGCGTGCACGGCCCGCGCGACGCGGAGCTGCGCTGGGCATCTGTGACGAAGCTCCTCACCGGCTTCGCGGTGCTCGTCGCCGTCAAGGAGGGCACCGTCGACCTCGACGAGCCGGCCGGCCCGTCCGGCTCGACCCTCCGCCACCTGCTCGCCCATGCCTCGGGGTTGCCGCCGGAGGAAGGGCCGCCGCTGATGCCGCCCGGGCGGCGGCGGATCTACTCGAACGCCGGCATCGAGCGGGCGGCGGAGCTCGTCGCGGAGCGCGCGGGAATGCCGTTCGCCGACTACTTCCGGAATGCGGTCGTGCAGCCGCTCGGGCTCGCCGGCGCGCTGCACAGCTCGCCGGCCTGGGGCTACCGCGGGCCGCTCGACGACCTGCTGGCGCTCGCCCGCGAGCTGCTCGCGCCGACGCTCGTCGCGCCCGAGACCCTGGCCGAGGCGACCTCGGTGCAGTTCCCAGGCCTGGCGGGCGTGCTGCCCAGCTGGGGCCGGATGGAGCCGAACGACTGGGGGCTCGCGTTCGAGCTGCGCGACGGGAAGTCGCCGCACTGGACGGGCTCACGCAACTCGCCGCGCACGTTCGGCCACTTCGGCGCGGCGGGCACCTTCCTCTGGGTCGATCCCGACGCAGGCATCGCCTGCGGCGTGCTGACCGACCGCGAGTTCGGCGACTGGGCAAAGGACGCGTGGCCGGCCCTCAGCGACGCCGTGCTGGCAGAGGCGCAGTAATCCGGCGCTCATCGGTGCCGCAGAAGGCCGGAGGGCAAGACGGCCGCAGGCGTCTTACCCGGAGGCCGGATGCACGCGGCCGGGGACGCGAAGCGCCACCGGCCGCGCTGCGTGACCGTTCGCCCCGAGCCCGAAGAGGCCGCCGGCTTTGCCGGCGGCCGCTCTGCGGAGCACAAACCAGAACTGTTTGCCGACGACGCTAGTCGTCGGCAAACAGGGGACGGAGGAACTCGTCAAAGGTCTGACGGTCGCAGCTCGCGACGACGGCCGGCGTGATCGCCGTCACCGACGCGGTGCGCGGCATCCCCATCGTGAGCGAGACCTCGCCGAAGTAGTCGCCGGGGCGCAGCACGCGGCGGTTGCCGAGGTCGCGCTGGTTGACCGCGAGCATGCCGGCGAAGACGAGGTAGAAGCGGTCGCCGGGCTCGCCCTCGCGGACGATCACCGTGCCGGGCGCGACCTCTTCGCGCTCCATCCGCTTCGAGAGCTGCGCAAGCGTCTGCCCCGGAAGGCCGGCGAGCAGCTCGATCCGGGCGAGCTCGTGCGAGGTGGCCGAGGAGCGCGGCACCGCTACTGCTGCTCGTCGGGGGCGGCGTCGTGCATCGTTCCCTCCATGGTGACTGATTGAGCGTCCTCGAGGGCTGGAGGTTCTGCCCGCGCTGCGCGGCGCCGATCCGGCGCGAGGCCGGGCGGGCCGAGTGCGACGCGTGCGGTTTCGTCGCGTACGCGAACTCGGCTCCGACGGCGAGCGCGGTCGTCGTCGACGGCGAGGGGCGCGTGCTGCTCGCCCGGCGCGCGATCGAGCCCGACCTGGGCAAGTGGGACCTGCCCGGCGGGTTCCTCGAGGAAGGCGAGGAGCCGGTCGACGGCCTCCGGCGCGAGCTGCGCGAGGAGACGGGTCTCGAGGTCGAGCCGCTCGCCTTCCTCGGTGTCTGGGTCGACGCCTACGGGGACGGGGAGGGGGCGGTCGCCACGCTCAACCTGTACTGGGTGTCGCGGGCTGAAGGCGAGCCGCACCCTGCGGACGACGTCTCCGAGCTGCGCTGGTTCGCCCCCGCCGAGCTCCCGTCGCCCGCCGGGCTGGCCTTCCGGGTCAACGCGAAGGCGCTGGAGGCCTGGCAGAGGGCGGTGGCGCCCCCTGCCCCGAAGACCTCTTAGGACTAGCCGAGGCCGAGTTGGCGCTCGAGCATCCCCTTCGGCATGGCGCCGATGGCCGAGGCCTTCGGCTCGCCTCCGTCGAAGAGGACCATGTTCGGGATCGACTGGATCCCGTAGCGGATTGCCAGATCCTGGTTCTCGTCGATGTTGACCTTGACGAGCTTCAGGTTGCGTTCGTCGGCGATCTTCTCGAGCACGGGAGCGACGGCGTGGCACGGCCCACACCACTCCGCCCAGAAGTCGACGAGCACCGGCTCGCCGCTCTGAAGCACCTCCGTCTCGAAGGTCGCGTCGGTGACCTCTGTTGCCATTCAGCTTTCCTTTCGTTGGTTCAAGGGAGGCAACTCCCTAAGAGTAAGAACGCTCCGCTCTACACTTCGCTTCCCGATGGCCGAGCAAGTCTTCCAGCCGCTGCCGACGGTACCCGACCATCCCTCCCTCGAGGAGGAGGTCCTCGAGTGGTGGGAGCGGGAGGGGATCTTCGACCGGCTCCGCGAGCGGAACCGCGGCGGGCCCATCTTCTCGTTCATCGACGGGCCGGTCACGGCGAACAAGACGCTCGCCGTCCACACGGCCTGGGGCCGGACGCTCAAGGACGTCTTCCAGCGCTACAAGGCACTGCGGGGCTTCGACCAGCGCTACCAGAACGGGTTCGACTGCCAGGGCCTGTGGATCGAGGTCGGCGTCGAGCACGAGCTCGGCTTCAACTCGAAGCGGGAGATCGAGGAGTATGGGCTCGACAAGTTCGCCCGCAAGTGCCGCGACGCCGTGGTCTGGTCGGCAGAGGAGCTCTGGAAGGGATCGAAGCGCCTCGGCATGTGGATGGACTGGGGGAACGACTACTTCACCTTCAGCGACACGAACATCGAGTACGTCTGGCGGTTCCTGAAGACGGTCCACGAGCGGGGCTGGCTCGTCATGGGCCACCGCTCGACCGAGTGGTGCCCGCGCTGCGGGACGTCGCTCTCCCAGCACGAGCTCTCGCAGTCGGGTGTCTACCAGGAGCGGCTCGACCCGTCCCTGTTCGTCCGCCTCCCCGTCCTCGACCGCCACGGCGAGTCGCTCGTGATCTGGACGACGACGCCGTGGACGCTGCCGGCGAACGTCGCCGCGGCCGTCAAGCCGGACGCCGAGTACGGCCGGCGCGCGAGCGGCGAGTGGGTGGCCGTCGCGCTCTACCCGGACGAGGACTATGAGGAGCGGCTGCCCGGGTCGGCGCTCGTCGGCTGGCGCTACTCCGGCCCCTTCGACACGCTGCCGCCGGGCGCGGCCGTCGAGCATCGCGTGATCCCGTGGGACGAGGTGACGCTCGACCAGGGCACCGGCATCGTCCACATCGCGCCCGGCTGCGGCGGCGAGGACTTCGAGCTCTCGAAGGTGCACGACCTTCCCGTGCTGATGCCGGTCGACGAGTCGGGCCGCTTCTACGACGATTACGGCTGGCTGCACGGCCTCTCGACGGTCGAGGCGACCGACCAGATCGTCGGCAACCTCGGCGAGCGCGGCCTGCTCGTGCAGGCGACGACGTACGCACACCCGTACCCGCACTGCTGGCGCTGCGACACGCCGCTCATCTTCCGCATCGCCGACGACTGGCTCATCTCGGTCAGGGACCTGAGGCAGCAGATGCTCGACGCGAACGCCACCGTCGCCTGGACGCCGGAGTACATGGGCAAGCGCATGGACGACTGGCTGCGCAACATGGGCGACTGGAACATCTCGCGCCGCCGCTACTACGGCCTGCCGCTCCCGTTCTATCCGTGCGCCTGCGGGCATCTGAACGTGATCGGCTCGCGGGCCGAGCTCGAGGAGCGGGCGCTCGGCGGGCTCGACCAGCTCGAGGAGCTGCGGCGGCCGTGGATCGACCGCGTGCCGATCGGCTGCGAGGCGTGCGGCGAGCCGGTGGAGCGCGTGCTGGAGGTCGGCGACGTCTGGCTCGACGCGGGCATCGTCCCCTTCTCGACGCTCGGCTGGCAGAACCCGGAGTGGGTGCCGCAGGGCTACGCGACCGGCGCCGCGCGCGGGCTCACGACGGCCGACCTCCCGGATCACGCGTACTGGGAGCAGTGGTTCCCGGCCGACTGGGTCTCGGAGATGCGCGAGCAGATCCGGCTCTGGTTCTACTCGCAGCTCTTCATGTCCGTCGTCCTCACGGGGCGCGCCCCGTTCCGGCAGGTGCTCGGCTACGAGAAGATGCTCGACGAGACGGGCCGCGAGATGCACGGCTCGTGGGGGAACATGATCGAGGCCGAGGACGCCTTCGCACGCATGGGCGCCGACGTGATGCGCTGGCAGTACTGCGCGCAGCTGCCGAGCCAGAACCTCCTGTTCGGATTCCACGCCGCCGACCAGATCAAGGGCAAGCTCCTGCGGCTCTGGAACTCGGTCACGTTCTTCGTCTCGTACGCGAACATCGTGTCGTTCCGCCCGTCGTGGACGGAGCTCGAGCCGGGCGGCGAGCTGCGGCCGCTCGACCGCTGGCTCGTCGAGCGGACACACGCGTTCGTCAAGGACGCGGAGGCGTCGTACGAGGCGTTCCTCGCGAACGACGTGATCCGTCACTTCGAGGCGTACCTCGACGATCTCTCGAACTGGTACATCCGCCGCTCGCGCCGGCGCTTCTGGAACGGCGAGCCGGAGGCGCTCGAGACGCTCTGGTACGCGCTCGTGCAGGCGCTCCGCGTCGTCGCGCCGCTGATGCCGTTCCTGACCGAGCATCTCTGGCGGAACCTCGTCGCAGGTGCGTGCGCGGACGCGCCCGCATCCGTGTTCCTCGCGCCGTGGCCGGAGGTGGCCGACCCCGACCGCGCGCTGCTCGCTGAGATCGCCGGCGTCCGGGCTGTCGTCGAGCTGGCGCGGAGCGCCCGCGGCGAGGCCGGGATCAAGAACCGGCAGCCGTTGCGGAAGCTCGTCATCGAAGGCGCGCCCGGGGTGGAGTCGCACGCGGACGAGATCGCCGACGAGCTGAACGTGAAAGAGGTCGAGTTCGGCCCCGTCGAGTCGGAGCTGCGTGTGAAGCCGAATCTGCCGGTGCTCGGGCCGAAGCTCGGAAAGGAGCTCGGCGCGGTGCGCGCCGCGCTGGCGGCCGGAGAGTTCGAGGAGCTCCCCGGCGGGCGGTTCCGCGCTGCGGGCCGCGAGCTCGAGCCGGACGAGGTGCTCGTGGAGCGGACGGGACGCGAGGGCTGGGCGGTGGCGTCGGCGGACGGCGTCGCGGTCGCGCTCGAGAAGCGGCTCGACGACGAGCTGCGGCTCGAGGCGGACGCGCTCGACCTGATCCGGACGGTGAACGTGATGCGCAAGGACGCGGGGCTGGAGCTGACCGACAGGATCGTCCTGACCGTGCCCGAGTCGCTGGCCGCGGTCGTCGACCAGTTCGGCGACCGGGTCAAGTCGGAGGTGCTCGCGGTCGAGCTCCGCGCCGGCCGCGCCGGCGACATCTCGATCGAGAAGGCCTAGAAGAGTCCGGCCGGCCGCGGCGCTACGCAGCCGAGCGCGCCGCCCGGCGCAGCTCGACCGGCAGACGGAACACGACGTCCTCGTACACGGAGCGAAACTCGACGATGTCGCCGACGCCGCGCGCGCTGAACCAGTCGCACACGCCGCGCACGAGCTGCTCCGGCGCCGACGCACCCGATGTCACCCCGACGACGCTCACACCGTCGAGCCACGCCTCGTCGATCTCCGTCGCATCGTCGACGAGATGCGCGGCCACTCCGGCCGTGCGCGCCACGTCGACGAGTCGCTGCGAGTTCGACGAGTTGCGCGAACCGATCACGAGCAGCAGGTCGACCTCGGCGAGCAGCTCCTTCACCGCCCACTGCCGGTTGGAGGTCGCATAGCAGATGTCTTCCTTCGCCGGCCCTTCGATGCCGGGAAAGCGAAGGCGGAGCACGTCGACGATCTCGCGTGTCTCGTCGACCGAGAGCGTCGTCTGCGTGATGTACGCGAGCCGCGCGCCGGGCGGGAAGGAGATGCGCTCCGCGTCCTCGACCGACTCCACGAGCACGATCGCGTCGGGAGCCTCGCCGGTCGTTCCATCGACTTCCTCGTGCCCGGCGTGCCCGATCAGCACGATCGTGCGGCCGCGCGCCGCGAACCGCCGCGCCTGCGTGTGCACCTTGGTCACGAGCGGGCACGTCGCATCGATGGTCCTCAGCCGGCGCGCGGCCGCCGCCTCACGCACCGCCGGCGCGATGCCGTGCGCGGAGAACACGACCGTCGCGCCTTCGGGTACGTCCTCGACCGAGTCGACGAAGACGGCCCCCTGCTCCTTGAGCTTGCGCACGACGTGCGAGTTATGCACGATCTGCTTCCGGACGTAGACCGGCTTGCCGTACAGGGCGAGCGCACGCTCGACCGTGTCGACGGCTCGCTCGACACCGGCGCAATAGCCCCGCGGAGAGGCCAGGAGAACCCGCTTCACCAAGGCTCGGGCCACGATAGCTCCACACCTGTGAGAGTCGCGTTAAGAACGAGGGCGGCGGCTCGGCCGCCGTCCGCTCTGCGAAGCACAAACCCAAGAATCCCGAGAAGCGGAGCTTCTCGGGATAGGGAGAGCCCGCCGCTCGGGGGGGTCGGTGCGACGGGCTCTCTCGAGTTTGCTCACCGCGGCCTGCAAAGCCAGGTACGCGCCGCGGCTCGCATCGCCCAGTGCGGGGGACGGTAAACGCCTCTCCCGATCCGGACAATGGGCCGGACGGCCCATCTTTGGGCCAGACGGCCCATCTTTGCAACGCAGAGGAGTCCTGCTCGACGGCGGGAAAGTTCGGGTCGTGACCCGCGTGCTCGTGATCGACGACGAGGCGTCGATCCGCCTGCTTTGCCGCATCAACCTCGAGGCGGACGGGATGGACGTGCTCGAAGCGGCGGACGGGCTGGGCGGGCTCGAGCTCGCGCGCGAGCAGCGGCCGGACGTGGTGCTCCTGGACGTGAGGATGCCCCGGCTCGACGGCTGGCAGGTGGCCGAGCAGCTGCTCGGTGACGAGCGTACGAGCGAGATCCCGATCGTCTTCCTGACAGCGCGCGTCGAGGTGCGAGACGGGGCGCGCGGGCTCGACATCGGCGGCGTCGACTTCCTGACGAAGCCGTTCAACCCACTCGAGCTCGCGTCGCGCGTGCGCGACCTGATCGAGCGGGGCGAGCGGGACGAGCGGGACGAGCTGCGCGGCGAGAAACTCGCCACACTACGCTCGCTCGTCGAGCCCGGATAATCAGCGCGCCGTCTGGGCGAGAGCGATGCCGCAGAGCACGACGGCGGCTCCGGCGAGCTGCACCGGCGCGAGCGACTCACGCAGCCAGAGCCAGGCGACGGCCGTCGCGACGACCGGCTCCAGCATCGCCGCGATCCCGACACGCGTCGCGCTGACGTGACGGAGCGCGCCGACGATCAGCGTGAACGGCGCGATCGAGCCGAGCACGATCACCCAGAGCACGAGCCCCCACAAAGGCAGGTGCCACGAGGCGAGGTGCCCCTCGAGCGACACCCGCTTGCCGACGGTGCCGGCGGGGAAGCTCCACCAGGGCTGCACGATCGTCCAGAAGAGCGTGGCGAAGAAGAAGCCCCACGCGAGCAGCGGGATCGAGTCGCGCCGTGCGACCTCGCGCTCGGCGAGCAGCAGGTACGACGCGAAGACGACGGCGGCGATGAGCGCGAACGTGACGCCGAGCCCGTCGAGCGTCACGCCGCTCCAGAGCTGCACCATCAGCGAGAGCCCGGTGAGCGAGAGCGCGAGCGCGGCCCAGATCCGCCGCCGTACGCGCTCGTGCCCGAAGGTGCGCGCCCAGATCGCCACGAGCACGGGGCCGATGTACTGGATCAGCAGCGCGATCCCGACGGGCAAGCGGTGGATGGAGAGAAAGTAGAAGAGCTGGACGAATGCGACGCCGACAACGCCGAACACGGCGAGCCGTGGGAGCTCGGAGCGGGAGACGCGCAGCGACCGGCGATCGCGGGCGAGTGCGATCACGGTCAGCCCGATCCACGCGCCGGCCGAGCGCGTCTCGGTCAGCCGCAGCGACGAGAGCCCGGAGGTCAGTGCCACCTTCGAGAAGGCGCCGTTGATGCCGAAGAGCGTCGCGGCGACGAGCACCATCGCGTAGCCGACGACGGGCCGCCGCTCGCGCGGCAGCTGGGTTCGCGGCGACAGCGGCAGCGGCTCGGCCATCGCGCGAACCTAGCTGCGACTGCGGACGATCACCGTCGCTGTCCGCTTCGGTGTCTAAGGTGACAACACGAAGCGTTGCGGCGCGCGTACGACAGGGAGTACCACCGCCGGAACCGAGCGCGGCGCCTTCGACAAGTGAAGGAGCGTCGCCGCCGGCTCGCGGAGGTGAGCGCGCTGATTCAAGGCGGCCGGACGATCCAGGCCCGGAACGAAATGGCGAAATGCGAACTCGTCTGCGCGAACTGCCATGCGGTACGCTCGTACGAGCGTCAAACGGGGCGTAGCTCAGCCTGGTAGAGCATCGCGTTTGGGACGCGAAGGCCGGCAGTTCGAGTCTGCCCGCCCCGACTCACGGCCGTCGATGTCGATCAGTTCGTCACCGGCGAGCAGTCGTCACAAGTGACGCTGCGACCTTGGCCGCGACCTTCTCCGCGGCGACGCTGCCTTCGCGCAGCTGGCCGCCGAGCGTCGGCACGAAGCCGACGAACCAGAGCCCGGGGAGCGCGGGCTCGCCGTCCGTGTGCGTCGGCAGGCCGCTCCGGCCGAGCACGCCGAGGTGGCCGACGAGCTCGTCGAGGCCGGCGCGGAAGCCGGTGGCGGCGATCACCGCGTCCGGGTCGATGCGCGAGCCGTCTGCGAGCAGCGCCTCCGCTCCCTCGAAGCCCCGGACGGCGGCCACGATCTCGACGAGACCGCGCCGCACGGCGGCGACGATGCCGACGTCGAGGATCGGCGTCGTCCCCGTCGCGAGGAACGCCGTGCGGATGCCCTGCTCCGGCCGGGGTAGCCCGTAGCGCGAGAGGTCGGGGATGGAGAGCTTGCGCTGCGTCTTCGAGATCGGGTCGACCCAGCCCGGCGGCATGTGCCTGATCGCCATCCCGATCAGCTGCGCGGGGATACCCGCCGTTGCGCGGCGGACGATCTGCGGCGGCGTGCGCACGGACAGCCGCGAGCGCGCGGCGCCACCCTCGGCGACGTCGGTCGCGATCTCCGCGCCCGAGTTGCCGGCGCCGACGACGAGCACGTCGCGGCCGCGGAACGGCTCCGGGTTCCGATACTCGGACGAGTGGATGATCTCGCCCGGGAAGCCTTCGCGTCCGGGCCAGTCGGGGACGAACGGCGTGCCGTTGTAGCCCGTCGCGACGATCCCGGTGCGTGCGCTCAGCGGTCCCTGCTCGAGCTCGAGTCGCCACGCGTCGCCGTCGCGGTCGATTCTGCGCACGCGCGCGTTCGTGCGCACGTCGAGGCGTTCTGCGGCGGCGTACTCGTGGAAGTACACGAGCAGGTCGTCGCGTGAGACCCAGCGACCGCAGCGCCGCGGGATGCGCCGGCCGGGCAGTCCTCAGAGCAGCCGCGGCGTGTGCAGATGCAGCCGGTCGTACCGCTCGCGCCAGGCGGCGCCGGGCTCGGGCCCGGCCTCGAGCAACAGCGCGTCCACGCCGGCGCGGTGCAGCAGCGCGGCGGTGGCGAGCCCGGCCGAGCCCGCACCTACGATCGCGACGCCGCACGTCTCCACGGCGGAGTCCTACCATCTGCTGGGGCATCCGCCGCTACCGTATTGGCCGACGCGCGGGCGTAGCTTAGTGGCAAAGCTTCGGGCTTCCAACCCGATGACGCGGGTTCGATTCCCGCCGCCCGCTCTGGTCGTTCGGCCCGTTGCCGGCGCGCTCCGTCCGGGTCCGGCGGTAAGTTGTCCGTTGTGAAAACAGCAGAACGGCTGGAAGCGCGAAGATTGCGGGCGACGGAGGGGCGCTCGATCAGAGACATTGCGCGACGGTTGGAGGTGTCTCGCTCGTCGTTGAGCCTCTGGGTCCGCGACATCGAGCTCGCGCCTGCACAGATCGAGGCCCTACGCATCCAGGACCCCCGCTTCGACGCCTCTCGAAACGGCTCTGCGGCGAACGCGGCACGTGCACGCATGCACCGGATGGAGGCGCAAAACGAAGGGCGTCGGCGTGCTCGCGCTGCGGACAGTCGGTACGCGGCGGGCTGCATGCTCTATTGGGCGGAGGGATCGAGGGCGAGGAACAGCGTTCGTTTCACGAACTCGGATCCCGAGATGATGCGCTTCTTCGTCGACTTCCTACGCGCGTATCTCGACGTCGCTGACGAGAGGATGCGCGTCACGTGCAACTTGTTCGCGGATCACGAACGACAGCAGCACACCATCGAGGAGTTCTGGCTGCACACGCTGCGGCTTCCGGCGGCCTGTCTTCGGACCTCGACGGTGAACCACTATTCCCGATACAGCCGCAAGAAGCGGCGGAACGCTCTCCCGTACGGCACGTGCCTCTTGACCGTGCACGACACGTGGCTCGTGCACCTGATCTACGGCTCCATTCAGGAGTTGGCCGGCTTCACGCGGGAGGAATGGCTCGACCTTTGAGCTGAGCGGTACGTCTCGTCTCGTTACCGTAGGCGCCGTGGAGACTCCTCTCGAGGTCACGGCACTCGTTCCGCTCGTCGGCGTTCTCTGGCTCGCGGCGCGACCAAAGGGGCGGCAATTGCTTGCCCTCGTGGCGGCGATTGCCCTGATCGTCGCCGCCTTCGCCACCGAGCTCCAGCAGTTCGCGCTGCACACGTTCCTCTGGGCCCACCTGCTCCAGAACGTCGTGCTCGCGGAGTGGGCGCCTGCGCTGCTCGTGCTGGCGATTCCGCCGGCGCTCGCGGCCCGCGCCGGCGGCTTCCCGCTGCTGCGCCCGCTCGTCGCGCTTCCCGTCTGGCTCTGCACGTACTTCGCCTGGCACCTGCCCTGGATCTACGACTTCGCGCTGCGCCATCCGCACTCGCTGCTCCACGTCGAGCACGTCACGTATCTCGCCGCCGGGATCGGGCTCTGGTGGCCGGTGATCCACGGTGCGTACTCCTCGGGTGCGAAGGCCGCGTACCTCTTCGCCGCGTTCGTGCTCGCATCGCCGCTCGGCCTCGTGCTCGCGCTCGTCCCCCGGGCGATCTACTCGTTCTACGCGCACGCGCCGCGAGCGTGGGGACCGTCGCCGCTCGCAGATCAGCAGATCGCCGGGGTGACGATGGCGGTCGAGGAGGCGATCGTCTTCTTCGCCGTTTTCGCCGTCTACCTGCTGCGCTTCCTGCGGGAGGAGCAGCTCGAAGGCGTGTACGACGAACTGCGCACGGTTCGTTAGTCCGGCTGAACCTGCTTCGCGAGCCGCTTCGGCGCCGCGAGCAGCCACGAGTCGACGAGAAACTCGCGCACGTCGTCCAGCGGCGCCTCGAGTCGGATCAGCATCGCGCCGTAGCCGTGATAGTGCGGCGTCTCGAACAGGATGTCCGGGCGCGCCTCGAGCAGGAACGGCTTCTCGTCGAGGTCGCAGCGGACGACGAGCGCGTCCGGGTCGGTTCGCAGCGCGACGACGAACTTCCCGCGCACGTTCAGCGCCGGCCGCCCGTACGACGTCCCCTCCTCGGTCTCCGGGAGCTCGCGGCCGAGCGCGACGACGTCGTCCCAGGTGACCACGCGGCTACGCGGCTACGCGGGGACGAGCTCGATGCGCTCGATCACGACGTGTTCGCGCGGGCGGTCGCGCGCGTCGGTCTCGAGCGCGGAGATCGCGTCGACGACCTCCATGCCCTCCGTGACGCGGCCGAACACCGTGTGCTTGCCGTCGAGCCACGGGCAGGCGTCGGCGGTGACGATGAAGAACTGGCTGCCGTTCGTGTTCGGGCCGGAGTTCGCCATCGCGAGGGCGCCGCGCACGATGAGCTGCCTGTTGAACTCGTCCTCGAACGCGTAGCCGGGGCCGCCGGAGCCGGTGCCTGTCGGGTCGCCGCCCTGGATCATGAAGTCCGGGATGACGCGGTGGAACGTGACGCCGTCGTAGAAGCCTTCACCGGCGAGCGTCACGAAGTTGGCGACCGTCTTGGGAGCGTCCTCATCGAACAGCTCGACGGTGATCGCACCGCGGTTCGTGTGCAGGGTCGCAGTGGACATGGCGCGCAGCGTAGCGCGGGACGCGGGCACGGCTGGGCGCGCGGGACGCGCCCGGCAGGATTCGAACCTGCGACCCGCGGATTAGAAGTCCGCTGCTCTGTCCCCTGAGCTACGGGCGCGTGCTCGAAAGCGTACCGCTGTCCCCGGTGAGGGACGGTTCGGCTCCGGTACCCTTGTAGCCGCCTCGCGGTGGCGGTAGCTCAGTTGGTAGAGCTCCGGGTTGTGGTCCCGGTGGTCGGGGGTTCGAGTCCCCTCCGCCACCCTCACGACGGCAGCACTCGTCTGCCGTGCACTGTTTTCCACGCGGCCGGTAGGCTGCCGTCATGCCGGATGCGTTCGAGCGTCTCAAGGCTCGGCTCGCCGACCATCACGCGCTCGACGAACTGAATCTGCTGCTCGCGTGGGACCAGCGGACGATGATGCCGCCCGCCGGCGGGCGGCAGCGGGCGGGGCACATGGCGCTGCTCGAGCGGCTCTCGCACGAAGTGCTCGCCGATCCGGAGGTCGGCCGGCTGCTGGACGAGCTCGCGCCGCTCGAAGCGTCGCTCGACCCCGACTCGGACGACGCGGCGCTGATCCGCGTCACCCGGCGCGACTACGACAAGGCCGTGCGCGTGCCGGCCGAGCTGCGGGCCGAGATGGTCCGCGCGGCCTCGGAGGCGGGACCGGTGTGGATCCAGGCGAAAGCGACTTCCGACTTTGAGCTCTTCCTGCCGCTGCTCGAGCGCAACGTCGACCTACGCCACCGCTACATCGCGTGCTTCGAGCCGCAGGACGAGCCGTACGACATCCTGCTCGACGACTTCGAGCCGGAGATGAAGACGGCCGAGGTGACGCGGATCTTCGACGAGGTCAAGGCCGAGCTGGTGCCGCTGATCGCCGAGCAGGCCGACCGCGAGATCGACGACTCGTTCCTCACCGGTCACTTCCCGCTCAGCAAGCAGGTCGCGCTGGACTGGGAGGTCGTCGACCTGTTCGGCCACCGCCCCGCTGCGTGGCGCATCGACCCGACCGAGCATCCGTTCGCGGCAGGCGCCGGCATCGACGACATCCGGATCACGACCCACTACTACGAGGACAGCCTCAAGTCGCTCTTCTCGACGATGCACGAGTACGGGCACGGCCTCTACCAGCACCAGCTGCCGGACCGGATCGCGCACCTGCCGGTCGGGTCGGCGGCGTCGCTCGGCATGCACGAGTCGCAGAGCCGGCTGTGGGAGAACCTCGTCGGGCGCAGCCTGCCGTTCTGGCGCTTCTTCTACCCACGCCTCCAGGAGGTCTTCTCCGAGCAGTTCCGCGGCGTCGAGCTCGATCGCTTCTACGCCGCGATCAACAAGGTGCAACCGTCGTTGATCCGCATCCGCGCCGACGAGGTCACCTACGGCATGCACGTGATCCTTCGCTTCGAGCTCGAGCAGGACATCGTCAACGGCCGCGTGGAGCTGCGCGACCTGCCGCAGCGGTGGGCGGAGAAGATGCACGACTACCTCGGGGTCGACGTGCCGGACCACGCGCACGGCGTCCTCCAGGACATGCACTGGGCCTCGGGCCTGATCGGCTACTTCTCGACGTACCTGCTCGGCACGGTGATGTCCGTCCAGATCTGGGAGAAGGCGGCGGACGACATCGGCGATCTCGAGCAGCAGGTCGAGCGCGGCGAGTACACGGCGCTGCGCGAGTGGCTTGGCGAGCACGTGCACGGGCTCGGGCGGAAGTACCCGCCGCAGGAGCTGCTGCGACGAGCGACCGGGTCGACGATCGACGCGAAGCCGTACCTCGCGTACCTGAAGAAGAAGTACGGCGCGCCGGTCGCCGCCTGACCTCCGGGCTACGCTTTCCCGACACGGCCCCGTAGCTCAGCGGATAGAGCGGCAGCCTTCGAAGCTGCGTGCGGAGGTTCGACTCCTCCCGGGGCCACTTCGCATCGCGGCGGCTGACGCCGCCGCTCGCTTCACGGGGGAAACCAGGTTTCCCCCGTGGGCCCCCTTCTTCCGCTAACGGCCGGCGGCTATGGGCCGCGCCCGCCGGCTACTTGAAGATGTTGACCGAGCGTGCTGCGACGAGCAGCACCGTGATCGCCGACACGCCCGACTCGGTCAGCATCAACAACTTCGCCCAGCGCGTGAGCGGCATCGCGTCGGTCGGGCTGAAGGCGATCGAGTTCGTGAACGACAGGTACACGTAGTCCACCAGGCGCGGATGCCAGCCCGGCTCTGCGAGCTGCGGGTTCTCGAGTTGCGGGAACTGAAAGTCAGGCAGCGGCGGGCTCGGTGCGCGCCGCCGGACCGGTCCGCCCCGGTCGAGTCCCCAGAACCAGAGGCCGAACGCGATCACGTTCGTTCCCCAGATCGTGACCCCCTTCAGCAGCAGCTCCGAGCCGCTCTTCTCCTGGCCGCTCAGGAGCGATCCCATCAGCGCCACGAGCGCGAGCGCGTTGGCGGCGCTGACGACTGCAAGCAGCCCGATCGCGGCCGTACGTCGGTGCCCGAGCTGCTCGAGCCGGCGGCGCGGCCACCGGAACGCGAGCGGCAGCAGCAGCACGAGCTCCGGCACAACCGAGGGCAGCCAGACCCACCACGGCAGCCCCCAGAGCTTCCAGCCCTTCCGCTCGCTGACGAGCGCGAGCAGCAGCTGCAACCCGATCACGAAGGCGACTGCGGGCGCCGCCTCCCAGCGCGACTCGACCTCCTCTTCGTGAAACTCGCTGCCGTTCACACGGGCGGACGCAGGCGAGGCGGACCGCTCTCTCGGTAGGGCTCGTAGGACGCGAGCGCGTCGGAGTCGTGCCGGCGGCTGTCCGGGAAGAGCTGCGCCCGGAAGTCGTGCCAGTCGAGCTCCGCCGCTTCGGGGCGCCTGAGGCTCGGCGGTGCAGGCCTCAGGCGCAGCGCCCCGTAGCGGAGATCGAACGGGCCGTGCCTGCGCGCCTCGATCCCTTGCGTCATCGCTTCATCTCGGCCGGCGTGTGCGATGGTGGAATCCGATGGCGGTCGTGATGCCCAGCAGCCACCCGAGCACGGCAGCGGCAAGGATGATCCAGACAAGTGACGCGTGCGTCGTCGAGCCGAACACCCAGTCGACCTTCACGGAACGCGTGTTACGTGAGATGAGGACGACCAGGACAACGAGCAGCGCGACGAACAGGACGGCCCAGGTGTACAGGCGGGCCCGGCGTCCGTGCCGGCGGAATCGCTCCCCGCGAGACTCCACAGACGACGCCGGAGCCGCCTCTGAGCTCGGTTCGCGTGCAGGTTCAGGTGGTGGTTCAGGTGTAGAGGCCACAGCCCCTCCTTCTTCCGTGTGGAACGGCTAGGGGCGGATCCCGACTTGCACGAGCCGCCGGGTCGAGACGCCGGCGAGCAGGTCGTCGCCGGGTTTGCGCGCGCGTACGAAGATCACGAGTGCGTTCCCGTGGTTGAGCGGCATCGTCGAGGTGGGTTGCATGGTGATGCTCGCCCAGCCGGTTCCGTCGGTGGTCGCCTCGGGCGCGTTCGCGGTCCAGCTGTAGGGCAAGCCGATCGCATAGACCAGCGCGCCCTGGATCGAGAAGCCGCGAGTGTCCGAGACGTGGAAGCGGGCGACGAAGGCGCTGCGCGAGCGCAGCGGATTCGGCGTGAAGTGCAGGTTGTCGATGATCAGCCGGTTCGGTAGCGAGACCTGCGTGATCGAGATCGCGTTGCCACCGCCCGTCTTTGCAGGGGCGATCAGCGCCGTCTCCTGCGTGGTCGCGAGCGTCGAGCCGTGGCTGTTGATCGCGGTCACTTTGACCCGCAGCGTGTTGCCGACGTCCGCGGTGACCGCCGTGTAGGTCGTGGCGGATGCGCCCGTGAGGTCGACGCAGGCGCCGCCGGTCGCGTCACAACGCTGCCACTGGTAGGTGAAGGTGGGCGACGGGGAACCGGTCCAGCCGCCCGGGTCGACGCTCAGCGTGCTGGTCTCCTTGAACGTGCCCGAGATCGTCGGCGGCGAGGTGTTGGCAGGCGCGCTGCCCGTCGCCTTGACCACGTCGGTCGGGCGGGAAGTGGCCGACCCCGACCCGGAGGTGTTCGTCGCCGTGACGGCGACCTTCAACCGCTGGCCGACATCTGCGGTGGTCACGGTGTAGCGGGTACCGGTTGCGCCGCCGGCGATCGGCTGGCAGCCGCCGCCGCTGGAGTCGCACCGCTGCCACTGGTAGGAGTACGAGGTCGGGCTGTTGGCCCAACCGCCTTTGGACGCATCGAGGGTCGAGCCGTCGCGGGCAGAGCCCGAGATCGACGGCAGCGAGGTGTTCTGCGGTGCGGCGGCGCGTCCCACTGCCAGTGCAACCGCGGTGAGCGTGAGCGCCGCGGCCGCGGCCGCCGCTATGACGGAGATCTTGCGCGGGATCGCGTGCATGGTCGTTCTCCTAGCTCTTCTCCTAGCTCGAGAAATGCGCGGACAGGTCGCGGGTGAATTCCACGGCGGCTGCGAGCTGCGCGACCTCGGTGGAGGGGCGGATCAGGTAGCTGCGGCCGTCGTAGAGCACATTGGCCCAGGGAAGCCGGGCGGATTCCAGCCAGCGCTGCACGAGGGAAAGAAGCTCGAGCACCCAGCCTCCTCCGGTCGGCGGCTGGACCCTCACGATCCACACAGAGCCGGGGGCGATCTCGGCCGGAAACAACGGGGCGGCGTGCTCCAGGAGCAGGTCGGTGGAGTACCGGTCCGGGGCGAAGATCTCAACCGGTTTGGCGCTCGCCACGCCGGCAGCGGCTGGGCGGTTCCCCCCGCGCTTGAAGAACGGCAGTGCGGGTGCTACAGCCATGTCTCCTCCGGTGGTCGAGGCGTGATCGCCGACCACACTGCATAGGGTCGGCCGCAACCTGCTCCAACCCGCAACGCCTGTGGGAGGACATTTCGCCGGGCCACATGCCTTGAAACCCGGCGAGCACTCCACAGTACCGATGATTACGGCACCGCCAACCGAGAGGCTAGCATTTCCCGCTTCCGCCCTCCAGCCCCCGTCCTGCTCCGGAGTACAATTTGGATGGTCCGACCCAGTCCCATGCCCGAGAGCGACTTTCAGCACCTGCGCGTCCTGATCGCGAACGAGAAGCGCGACCGGCTCGAGTTGCTCGCACAGGTCGTGACCGGGCTCGGACACGACGTGATCGCGCGCGAGATCTACGTCAAGGAAGTCGGGGCGGTCACAGCCAGGGAGCACCCCGACGTCGCCCTGGTCGGGCTCGGGTCGAGCTCGGAGCACGCGCTGGAGCTGATCGCCGAGATCGTCCGCGAGGCCTCCTGCCCGGTGATCGCGATCCTCCACGCCGGCGACCCCGCCTATGTCCGTGAGGCCGCGAAGCGCGGAGTCTTCGCCTACATCATCGACGGCACCCCCGACGAGCTCCAAAGCGCGATCGACATCACGCTCCAGCGCTTCAGCGAGTACCAGAGCCTCCAAGGAGCGTTCGGACGCAGGGCGGTGATCGAGCAGGCAAAGGGCATCCTCATGGCCCGCCACTCGATCAACGCCGACAAGGCCTTCGAGCGGCTCCGCGACCACTCCCAGCACAACGGCCGCAAACTCAGCGACGTCGCCGCCGCCGTCGTCGAGAGCCACCTCCTCCTGCTCCCGCCGGCGTCGCAACCGCAGCCGCTGGCGGCTGAGCGCCAGGACTAGCCCAAGCGGGATCGCCGCTCTGCGACGCCCCCGGCTTCGTGGAGTCAACCGTCTATCGGAGTGGACCGACCGGTGGTACAGTCCGTGGTGCAGCGCCTCATTGATCGGCGCAGCGATTCAGTGGCGGCGGCCGTAGGAGTCGGCCGCCGCGGACGGTCCGCCCTCAGCAGAGCAGGTCGGAGCAAGTCGGCCGACGCCGCATCTTGGTCGGCGATGACGCTCACGTTAGGGAGGCCGAAGATGACGTTTTCAATCCTCAAGCGCCGGCCGGGTGCGAAACGTTTCCGCTCCCGCGTCATGGGGGCAACGGCCCTGTCCGCGCTGTTTGTGCTCGGGATGATGGTGACGCTCGTGGGCGGCGCCTCGGCGGCGGCTACAGCCGTGCCGCTCGGAACCGCAGACAGTTTCGCGGTCCTGGCCGGCTCCGGGATCACCAACACCGGGCCGACCACGATCAGCGGCGACGTCGGGTCGTTTCCGACTCCGACCGAGACCGGGCTCGCCGCGTGTCCCGGCGCGGACTGCATCACGTTGACCGGGACAGACCACGCCGGCGACGCTGTCACGCAGGGGGCGAAGACCGACCTGACCATCGCGTACAACGACGCCGCGGGTCAAGGGCCGATCACCTCGATCGCCGCCGACCTCGGCGGGCAAACCCTGACTCCCGGGGTCTACAACTCCGCCTCCTCGATCGGACTCACCGGGACGCTCACCCTCGACGGCGGAGGCGACCCGAACGCCGTCTTCATTTTCCAGGCGGGCTCCACACTCACCACGGCAACGTCCAGCCAGGTGACCCTGATCAACGACGCCCAGTCCTGCAACGTCTTCTGGCAGGTCGGCAGCGCGGCGACACTCGGAGCAAGCTCCACCCTCAGGGGCACGATCCTCGCGCACGACTCCATCTCGCTCGATGACGGTGTGACTGTTGATGGCAGGCTGCTTGCCGGCGAGCAAGCATCCGGTGCGGGTGCGGTGACCTTGATCCACGACACGATCGCCAAGCCGACCTGCGCAGCAGCGACGACGACCTCAACCACGACTGCGACTACAGCCACGACCGCGACCACGGCTACGACCGCGACCACAGCTACGACCGCGACGACAGCTACGACCGCGACCACGGCTACGACCGCGACCACGGCTACGACCGCGACCACGGCTACGACCGCGACTACAGCTACGACCGCGACTACAGCTACGACCACGACGACTGCCGCGGAGGCCGCGGCGGCGGCCGCTGCGGCCCATGCCGCTGCGGCCCAGGCTGCGAATGTCCAGGCTGCTGCGGAGCAGGCTGCGGCGGCGAAGGCTGCTGCGGCCCAGGCTGCGGCGGCGGCGGCCGCGGCGGCGCAGGCTGCCGAAGTGGCGAACGCCCAGGCGGCCGCGGCCGCGGCGGCGACGGCCGCAGCGGCGGCGGCGAAGGCCCAGGCCGCGGCGACCGCGGCGGCGAAGCTCGCCGCGGCGGCGAAGGTCAAGGCCGCAAAGGTCGCGGCGGCGAAGGCCGCAGCGGCGGCGAAGGCGGCGAGGGTCGCGGCGGCGAAGGCCGCGGCCTCGGCAAGGATCGCGGCGGCGAAGGCAGCGCGCAGCCACGCCAAGCCGGCCCGAGTTCACGTCGGGCTTACCGGCTAAGCAGCGCTGAGCGCCATGCGACCGCTGAGGCACCGGGGGCGGGCTGCAGTGCCGTCCGCCCCCTTGACCGTGTCGGTGCTCGCCGCGGCCCTGGCGGTGCTCGTCGCGGTATCGACGGGCCCGGCAACGGCGGCGCCGGGCGGCGGCGGCCGGGTCGTGCAACCCACTCAGGCGCTGGCGATTCTGCTCGGCTCGCACGCGGCGATGGCGGCGCCCGACGAGCGCTCTGCCGTGCTGCAACTGGTGGGCGCGCGGCGACCGCTCACCGGTGAACGGACCGTGCTCCCGGTAATCGGGCGCAGGTCCGGCGCCGACGGGGTCGGATGGCTGGACGTCAGGCTTCCCGGGCGCCCGAACGGACATACGGGCTGGATCAGACAACGTGCGACGGTTGCCTCGACGACGCGCTGGCATATCGTCGTCGAGACCTCCTGGCGACGCGTCATCGTCTACCGGAACGGCCGCCCGCTGCGGGTCTTCAGGGCCGTCGTGGGCAAGCCCTCGACGCCGACGCCGCCCGGCCAATTCTTCGTCGAGGAATCGATTGCGCTGCGGCCCACCGACGTAGGCGCGCCGTTCGCGCTCGTACTGAGCGCCCGCTCCAACGTGTTGCAGGAGTTCGACGGCGGCCCCGGCCAGATCGCCCTGCACGGACTGTCGAACGTCGGCGGCGTCCTCGGCACGGCCGTCTCCCACGGCTGCGTGCGCCTCGCCAACGCGGCGATGCGCTGGCTGGCTCTCCGCATCGGCCCGGGCGTGCCGGTCACCATCACAAGCTGAGGGACGCGCACTCTGCGATGATCGGCCCGTGCTGCTCGAGCTGACCTCCGACGAGCTGCTCTCGACGACGCGCGCCGTCCGCAAGCGACTGGATCTCACGCGGCCGGTCGAGCGGGAGGTGCTCGAGGAGTGCCTGGGCCTCGCGCAGCAGGCGCCGACCGCGAGCTACTCGCAGAACTGGCACTTCGTCGTCGTCACCGACGCGGAGAAGCGCGCGGCGCTCGGCGCGCTCTGGCGCTCGGTCGCCTATCCGTATCTCGAGCGCGGCGGGCCCCGTGAGGGGCAGGGCGCGCGCATCGGCGATGCGGTCGTGCATCTCGCCGAGCACATCCACGAGGTGCCGGTGCACGTGATCCCGTGCGTCGAGGGCCGCATGGAGGGGAAGCCGAACGCGCTCGTCGCGTCCCGCTTCGGCTCGATCATCCCGGCCGCGTGGTCGTTCATGCTCGCGGCGCGCTCGCGCGGGCTCGGCTCGGTGTGGACGACGTTCCACCTGATGCGGGAACAGGAGGCGGCGGAGATCCTCGGCATCCCGTACGACGACGTGACGCAGGTCGCGCTGATCCCGGTCGCCTACACGCTCGGCACGGACTTCAAGCCGGGCCTGCGCAAGCCGCTCGACACGATGGTGCACTGGAATAGGTTCCGCGCGAAGAGCTGAAGCTCTTCGCGCGGGGCGGGTTTCGGCTTCGCGGAGCGCGAGCCGGCGGAGCCGGCTCGCTCTTGTGTGACCAGGGGCGAGCGGGCTTCGTGGCGCGGGCGGTGGTGGCTTCGCCATCCCCTCCCGCGTGGATCCGCCTGCGGCCAACGCGCCTGCGGCCGCGTTGGCCTCCGGCCTGGACGGCCCGACGAGCGCCGGTTTTGAAAACCTGCGGCCAGCAGCGAACCTCAACAGCCGGAGCGAACGCGCAGCGTTCGCGAAGGCCGAACCCACGCGCGCGGGGACGCTTCAGCGCCACCGCGCGCGCCACCACAGCCAGCGCTCGGCAGCTCAAGAGGCCGCCGGCTTCGCCGGCGGCCGCTCTGCGGAGCACAACATCTCCCCCCGCGAAGAGCGTTAGCTCTTCGCGGGGTTAAGGTACCGCTCGAACCACTCGAGGATCGCCTCGAAGCGAAGCACGCGGTGCAGCGGCGAGCCGGCGCGCGAGAGCTCGTGGCTCTCGGCCGGGAAGCGGAGCATCTCCACCTCCTTGCCGAGCAGGCGCAGCAGCGTGAACAGGTGCTCGCCCTGCTCGATGTTGCAGCGGAGATCCTGCTCGGAATGGAGGACGAGCACCGGCGTCTCGATCTCCTTCGCATACGTCGCCGCCGAATGCTTGAGCCACGCGTCGACGTGGTCGTACCACGGACCGCCGAACTGGCGCTCGTAGATCCAGAAGACGTCGCTCGAGCCGGCAGCGCTGACGCAATGGTTGACCGCGCGCTCCGACACGGCCGCCCTGAAGCGGTGATCGTGCGAGATCACCCAGGTGGTCATGAAGCCGCCGTACGAGCCGCCGATGATCCCGAGCCGGTCGGGGTCGAGGAAGTCGAACTGCTGGAGCGCGGTGTCGAGGACGCCGATCACGTCCTCGTAGTCGACCGTGCCCCAGCCGGGCCCGGCGCCGTCGATCGGCCCGCGGATCGCCCGACCCCACGCTTCGGAGTAGCCGGAGCCGCCGCGGGGGTTGGAGAAGAGCACGGCGTAGCCGGCGCCGGCGTAGACCTGGAACTCGTCGAAGAAGCCGGTGCCGTACTGCGTGAACGGCCCGCCGTGCACGTTGAGGAGCACCGGGTAGCGCTTGCCCGCTTCGAAGCCGGCCGGGAGCATGAGCCACGCGTCCACCTCGGTGCCGTCCTTCGAGACCGCCGTGAAGCGGTCCGCCGCGACGAGCCCGCGCCCGTTGCTGAACGAGCTGCCGACATCGGTGAGCCGGTGGCCTTCGCTGCCCACGTACAGCTCGCGCAGCGTCGCGTGCGTCGACGAGACGAAGGCGAGCTGCCCGGCACGGGCGTCGTAGCCGCCGATCCACTGCTCGCCGCCGACGAGCAGTTCCGGCGCCGAAGAGCCGTCCGCCGCGACCGCGTAGACGTGCACGTTGCCGCCGTCCTCGAGCGTGAAGATCAGCCGCTCGCCGTCCCAGAGGGGCTCGCGGCTGTCGGGGTACGGCGAGCACTGCCGGTCGAGAGACGCCGTCAGCAGCCTCCCGTTCGTGCCGTCCGCCTGCATCACGCCGATCTGGCCGTGATGCGGGAAGGTGCCGTCCTCGCGCGTGAACCGGTACGCAATGCGCGAGCCGTCGGGGGAGAACGCGGGCTCCTCGTAGGAGCCGTCGTCCTGCGTCAGTTGCTGCGGCTCGCCGCCCTCCGCGTCGACGACGTACAGGCGGTTGATCAGCTCGGTGTCCCAGCGCTCGCCCCGGAGTGCGCTGAAGACGATGCGCGTGCCGTCCGGCGACCAGGCGGGGTTGCCGTTCTCGGAGTCGCCTTCGGTCAGCCGGCGGGGCTCGCCGCCCTCGAGGTCGACGACGTGGAGATGCCTGCGCCTGTCGCTCGTCCAGCCGACGCTGTCGAGCTTGAAGCACAGACGGGTGACGCGGCGCGGGCGACGCTTCTTGTCGTCCTCCTCCTCGTAGGCCTCGTCGCGGACCCGCGCCGTGAACGCGAGCCGCTTCGAATCGGGCGACCAGGCGATCTCCTCGACGGCCTCCTTGAGATCGGTCAGCCGCCGCGCCTCGCCGCCCTCGGCCGGGATGACGTAGAGCTGCGCCTGCTGTTTCTCGTCGCCGCGGTTGGAGGTGAACGCGAGCCACCTGCCGTCGGGCGACCAGCTCGGACTCCCGTCGCGCCGCTCGCCGGACGTGAAGCGGCGCGGCTCCTCGGAACGATCGAGCCTCGCCACCCAGATCGCGCCGCGGTACTCGTTCGCCTCGCGGTCGATCGACCACACCTGATAGACGACGCGGCTCCCGTCGGGCGAGATCCGCGGGTCGGCGACTCCGGTCAGCTCGTAGACGTCCTCCGGCTGCATCCCGGCCACGGGGCGTGACTATACGGACCCTCCGGGGCCCGCGTTGCGCTTCCCCCGGGCGGCTGAGACGATGGAGTCGTGGCGACCGTGGGAGCGGTGGAGAGGCGCATCAACCTCGTCGAGGGCTTCCCGGTCACGATCAGGCATCTCGACGGCCGGAACGTCCGCGACGACCGCACGCGCATGCCGCAGTACCGCTTCCGGCGCGCGCTCTCGGACAGGGCGAACGTGGCCGCCTGGAAGGAAGGCCGCTTCCAGCCCACCTATCCGGGGTTCGAGGTCGACGTCCTCGGCGCCGACGGGCGGCGCGTACACGGCGCGACGCTGCTCGGCACGCTGCGCCGCGAGTTCGCCTAGCGCGGCCGTGCGCGGCCGATGCGGGCGAGAGGACTCGAACCTCCAAGGGCTTGCGCCCAGCGGGACCTAAACCCGCTGCGTCTACCAGTTCCGCCACGCCCGCGGACAGCCTCAGGATAAGAGGTCGAGGCAGGATGATGCTCGTCGGCTGGTCGTGATGGGGGGTGCGAGGCAAGGACGCAGGGAGCGCTCGTAGCTGTAGCTACGGGCGCGACCGAGGACGCCGCATCGCGCCGCCCAGCGCGGCCAGACGGCACAGACTTCATTCTGCCTCGACCTCTGAGCCGCCGGTCAGCGTGTGCGCGCGAACCGGTGCACGGCCTCGAGCAGCTCGCGTGTCTTCGTCTCCGCGTCCTGCTCGTCGCCCGACGCGATCGCACCCGTCACGCAATGGTTCACGTGCTGGTCGAGGATGCGGAAGGCGAGGCTCTCGAGCGCCGTGTTCACGGCGGAGATCTGCGTGAGGATGTCGATGCAGTAGCGGTCGTCGTCGACCATCCGCTCGATCCCGCGCACCTGGCCCTCGATTCGGTGCAGGCGCTTGATCAGCTGTTCCTTGTCCTGCGCGTAGCCGTGTGCCATCAGACCTCCTCGCGGATGCTGCGGAAGCGGCGCAGCCGCAGCGAGTTCGTGACGACGAACAGGGACGAGCCCGCCATCGCGGCGGCGGCGACCATCGGGTTGAGCAGCCCGGCGACCGCGAGCGGGATCGCGGCGACGTTGTACGCGAACGCCCAGAACAGGTTCCCCTTGATCGTGCGGAGCGTCGTCCGGGCGAGGCGGATCGCGTCGACCGCCGCGCGCAGGTCACCCGAAACGAGCGTGAGGTCGGAGGCCTCGATCGCGATGTCCGTTCCGGTGCCGATCGCGAGCCCGAGGTCGGCCTGCGCGAGCGCCGGGGCGTCGTTGACGCCGTCCCCGACCATCGCCACCGTCTCGCCCGCCGCCTGCAGGCGCCGTATCTCGGCGACCTTGTCCTGCGGATAGACCTCCGCGAGGACGCGCTCGATGCCGACCTCGCCGGCGACCCGCCGCGCCGCCGCTTCGCCGTCGCCCGTGAGCAGCACCGGGGTCAGGCCGAGCTCCTTCAGCCGCCGGATCGCCTCGGCGCTCGTCGCCTTGACGGTGTCGCGGACCGTGAGCGTGGCGCGCGGCTCGCCGTCCCACGCGACCGTGATCTCGCCGTCGCGGCGGCCGACCTCTACGCGGCGGCCGTCGACGACGCCGCTTACGCCGACGCCCGGGAGGTTGCGAAAGCCCTCGACCGCGGGCAGCGGTCCGGTCTCCCTCGCGGCCGCGCGGGCGATCGCGCGCCCGACCGGATGCTCGGACGCGGCCTCGACGGCGCCCGCGAGCCGCAGGATCTCGTTGCGGGCGGCCCCGTTCAGCGGCGCGAGCTCGGCCAGCTCCAGCCGGCCCTCGGTCACGGTGCCGGTCTTGTCGAGCACGATCGTGCCGATCCTGCGCGTCTGCTCGAGGATCTCCGGGCCCCGGATGAGAACGCCGAGCTGCGCGCCGCGGCCCGTGCCGACCATCAGCGCGGTCGGCGTCGCGAGCCCGAGGGCGCAGGGGCAGGCGATGATCAGCACGGAGACGGCCGCGGTGAACGCGGCGCCGGCGCCTGCCCCAAAGGCGAGCCACGCCGTCAGCGTCGCAAGCGAGATGCCGATCACGACCGGCACGAAGATCGCGGAGATGCGGTCGGCGAGCCGCTGCACGGGAGCCTTGCCCGACTGCGCCGCCTCGACGAGGCGCGCGATCTGTGCGAGCGCGGTGTCGGCGCCGACCCTTGTCGCCCTGACGACGAGGCGGCCGTAAGTGTTGACGGTCGCGCCCGCGAGCTCGGAGCCGGGGGAGACCTCGAACGGCACCGACTCGCCCGTGAGCAGCGACCCGTCGACCGCCGACTCGCCTTCGACGACGACGCCGTCGGTGGCGACCTTCTCGCCGGGGCGCACGAGGAACACGTTGCCCACCCGGAGCTCGGCGACCGGAACGAGCTGCTCGGAGCCGTCGCCACGAAGGACCCGTGCCTCCTTCGCGCCGAGCTCGAGCAGGCGCCGGATCGCCTCCGACGAGCTGCGCTTCGCGCGGGCCTCGAGGTAGCGGCCGAGCAGGATCAGCGCTGTCACGACCGACGCAACCTCGAAATACGTGTCGGCGTGGATGCCGCCGAGCAGGACCACCGTCGACCAGAGCCACGCGGCGAGCGTGCCGATGGAGATCAGCGTGTCCATCGTCGCAGCCGCGTGACGTGCGCTCGCGAGCGCAGCGCGATGGAAGCGGCCGCCGGCGTAGAAGACGACCGGGGTCGAGAGCGCGAGCGCCGCCCACTCCCAGCCTGAGAAGCGGAGGGCCGGCACCATCGCCGGCAGCGCGACCGGCAGGCTCAGCACGAGCGCGAGCGCGAGCCGCCGCCCGAGCACGGCGGCGGACTCGTCGTGGCGATGCTCCGCCTCGTGCGCGGGCGCCGCGACGTGCGCGCCGTACCCCGCCGACACGACCGCGCCGATGAGCTCGTCGACGGACACCGACGGCCCGCAGCGGACGGTCGCCTGCTCGGTGGCGAAGTTGACCGTCGCCTCGACGCCGTCGAGCCGGTTAAGCCGCTTCTCGATCCGGGCGGCGCAGGAGGCGCAGGTCATGCCCTCGAGGCCGAGCCGCAGCTCCTGACGCGCGGTCGTCGCCATCACGCTGCCTCGTAGCCGGCGTCCTCGATCGCCGCGCGGAGGGCCGCGTCGTCCAGGCGCTCGCCGCGTACGACCACGAGCTTCGTGTCGAGGTCGACGGCCACCGACTCGACGCCGGCGACCTGCTGGAGCTCGGAGCTGACGGCCTGCGTGCAGTGCGCGCAGCTCATATCCGTGACGGTGTACGCGATCTCGCTCGGCATACCCCATCAGGGTATACCCGGCCGCTCGAGACGCGCCTCGGAAGGAACTACGGATCCGCGCTCAACGCCGCGCGGCGACGCGCGCGGAGACGAGGTACGCGACCGCGCCGAAGATCCCGACCCAGATCAGAGTGACGACGGCCATCAGGAGCCAGTTCCACGCGCTCATCGCAGGGAAACGCCTTTCGCCGCGGGCGTCTCGCACCCTGCTACCCGTCCGCGGGATCGCCGGCGAGCGCCGCGATCCGCGCGGCCGCACGAGCCAGCGCGGCCTCGTCGAAGAGGTACGGCATGGCGTTCGTGATCGCGTGCTCCGGGGCGTCGAGGTCGTCGGAGCGGGCGGCGGCGTTGAACGCGTAGCGCACGGGGATCTCGTGGCAGACGACGAGCACGGCCTGCTCCGGGCGCTCGAGCAGCCGCGCGAAGGCCCGTGCATACCGGCGCGCTGCGTCGTCGAGGCTCTCGCCGCCGGGGAACGGCTCGTCGCGGGTGTGCACCTGCTTCCACGCGCGGTAGGCGTCGAGCGTCTCGCCCTCGAGCTCGCCCACGTCGATGTCGTCGAGCAGCGGCTCCTCGAGACGGAGCACGTCGCGCCCGGCGAGGATCGCGTCGGCCGTCTCGCGGGTGCGCGCAAAGCGCGTGTGCACGCACAGCTCGAGCGGCAGCTGCGCGAGCTGACGGCCGAGCCGCGCCGCCTCCGCCCGCCCCTCGTCGGTGAGCGGGACCGCTACGGTCGGGTCGCCGTTCACGCGTCCCTCGGCGTTGAGCGTCGAGTGGGCGTGGCGGGTGAGCACGAACAGGCGCAACCGGCCGAGCGTACGCGACCGAGGCCGCTTGGGCTCTGCTTGAATGGCCAGATGCAGGCAGAGGTCGAGGAGCTACCCGAGAACCGGGTCCGGCTCACGGTGCAGGTGCCGTCGCACGACGTGCACCACGCCGTCGAGCATGCCGCCTCCGACCTGGCCTCGACCGCGAAGATCCCCGGCTTCCGCAAGGGCAAGGTGCCGCGGCAGGTGCTGCTGCAGCGCTTCGGCCGGGAGCGGCTGATGACCGAGGCGGTCGAGAGCCACATCACCGGCTGGTTCTGGAACGCCGCCGCGCAGACCCGCGTCCGCCCGGTCGAGCAGCCCGAGTACGACTTCGAGCTGCCGGCGTCGGACGACCAGGACTGGCAGTTCACTGCAACCGTGGCGGTGCAGGCGAAGCCCGAGCTCGCCGACTGGACGCAGCTCGAGGTCGGCGCGGTCGAGCCTGAGGTCCCGGCGGAGCTGGTCGAGCGGGAGCTCGAGGCGCTGCAGGCGACCGTCGCCGAGCTCGTCCCCGTCGAGGGCCGCCCGGTTGCGCCCGACGACACCGTCGTCATCGACCTCGTCGCGCCCCAGGGCGAAACGCGGCGCGATTACGTCATCGAGCTCGGGCGCGGGGCCGTCGTCGAGGAGATCGAGCAGGGCGCGGTCGGCATGAGCACCGGCGAGACGAAGGAGATCGAGTTCGAGCTCGCCGACGGGACGAAGCAGGCCGTCACGCTGGCGCTGAAGGAGATCAAGGAGAAGGTGCTGCCCCAGCTCGACGACGAGCTCGCGCGCGCCGCGACAGAGTTCGACACGCTGGACGAGCTGCGTGCCGACATCCAGTCGCGACTGCGGGCACAGTTGCAGGAGGAGACCGAGGCGCAGTTCCGTGCCGACGTTGCGGACGTGCTCGTGGCGGCGTCCAAGGTCGACGCGAGCGGCCCGCTCGTCGAGGCGCGCACGCGCGAGCTGCTGCGCGGCCTCGCGCGCCAGCTCGAGGCGCGCGGCGTCCAGCTCGACACGTACCTGACGATGACCGGGCAGACGCCCGAGCAGCTGCTCGAGCGGCTGCGCGAGGAGGCGACGCGTTCCGTCGCGCGCGAGCTCGTGCTCGAGGCTGCGGCCGACCAGCTCGAGATCGTCGTGCCGGACACGGAGGTCGAGGCGCTCGTGCGCGAACAGGCGGACGCGCTCGGTGAAGATGCAGACGGCACGATGCAGCGCCTGCGCGAGAGCGGCCGCATCGAGACGCTCCGCGACGACCTGCGCCTCCGCAACGCTCTCGACCGGATCGCCGCCGAGGTGAAGCGGATCCCGCGCGAGCTGGCGGCCGCGCGCGAGGCAATCTGGACGCCCGACAAGGAAAAACCTCAGGTTGAGACGAAACTATGGACCCCCGGTAGCGGAGGAGCGACATGAATCCGACGAATCTGGTCATCCCGTCCGTCATCGAGCAGACCTCGCGCGGCGAGCGCTTCTTCGACATCTACTCGCGGCTCCTGAACGAGCGGATCATCTTCCTCGGGACGCCGATCGACGACATGGTCGCCAACCTGATCGTCGCCCAGATGATCCACCTCGAGTCCGAGGACCCGGACAAGGACATCCAGCTCTACATCAACTCGCCCGGCGGCGCGGTGTACTCCGGCCTCGCGATCTACGACACGATGCAGTTCATCAAGCCGGACGTCGCGACGACGTGCGTCGGCATCGCGATGTCGATGGGCGCACTGCTGCTTGCGGCGGGGGCGGAGGGAAAGCGGACGGCGCTGCCGAACTCGAAGATCCTCATCCACCAGGTGTCCGGCGGCTTCCAGGGCCAGGGCACCGACATCGAGATCCAGGCGCGCGAGACGATCAAC
>Ga0187861_10000454_pt1 | contig 48616 bp, 41 predicted proteins | sample June2016WEW_10_1_3_FD_132986 | JGI IMG/M metagenome (GOLD analysis project Ga0187861, IMG submission 132986) | Peatland microbial communities from SPRUCE experiment site at the Marcell Experimental Forest, Minnesota, USA - June2016WEW_10_100 | ecosystem: Environmental > Terrestrial > Soil >...
GATGCGCTTAAACAACCCACAGTGTGTCACTGCTCGAACCCTCACCCTGACCCGCCTGCGCCGAGGCTTCGGCGGGCAGGCCCTCTCCCTTGGGAAGGGAGAGGGGAGATCTCCTCGCCCCGCTTGCGGGGAGAGGATTAAGGTGAGGGGTTGCCGGACGTTGAAGGTGGTTCATGAATAGGTCAGGCTAGCGGACCTCGAAGTGGCTCATCGATTTGAAAACTTGATAGCGCTGCTCGATGTCGGATTGCGTGAGGGTCTGCAGGCGACCGAGGCTGAACGCTTCGACGTTGTAGGAAGCGATCACGCTCCCGTAAACGACGGCCCGGCGCAAGGCGTCGTGGTCGATGCGGTCGACGCCGGCGAGATAGCCGGTGAACGCGCCCGCGAAACTGTCACCAGCGCCGGTCGGGTCGTGGATGTCTTCCAGCGGATAGGCGGGCGCGCTGAAGAACAGATCGTCGGCAAACAACAGGCAGCCATGCTCGCCCTTTTTCACGACGACGTACTTCGGACCCCGGCTCGAATCCTTTGAGCCGAGTCCCAAAATTCTTCGGCCTGCCTTGATCAGGCTGGTTTCCTTGACCAACTCGCGGGCTTCGCTCTCGTTGAGAATCAGGCAGTCGATCTTCTTCATCAGCTCGAGCAACGGCTCGCGCTGCGTTTCGATCCACAAGTCCATTGTGTCGGCGACGATGAATTTCGGTCGTTCGACCTGCGCCAGCACGTGCAGTTGCAACTGCGGCGAGATGTTCGCCAGGAACACGTACGGCGTCGTTCGGTACTGTGCGGGCAACTTCGGCTGGAACGTTTCGAAGACGTTCAGGCACACGGACAACGTCCGCCGCTTGTTCAAATCCCACTCGTACTCGCCATGCCAGCGGAAGGTTTTGCCGTCGGCGATTTCGAGGCCGTCCAGGTCGATCTTGTGCTTCCTGTACAGCGCGAGGTATTGCTCCGGAAAATCGCTGCCGACGATGCCGACCAGATTGACCGTGGTGAAGAAACTGGCGGCCAGCGAGGCGTAGCTGGCGGAGCCGCCCAGTAAATCATGGTGTTCTTCCACGGGCGTCTTCACGGTGTCGAGCGCGATCGAACCGGTAATTAACAAACTCATGGAGGCACTTGTTTAGCCACGAATCCGCACGAATGCAAGCTTGCCACGTGCTACGTGGTTTACCACGTCTTATCGGTCATGACGTTGGTAGGGCGGACTGGCTCAGTCCGCCGATCAGTTTTCATGTTGCGGACGGCTGGGCCAGCCGTCCCTACCGGCTGGTATCCCCTTGCCTCCTTGAAAAACCAGTTCAGCGCCTCTTTCCACGTCGCGAGCATGGACACGCCGAGCAAGCGTTGAGTAAGGGTTTTGCCGGACCGATATTTGCAGGCCAAGCGCGTGTCGCCAAGTCTTGCGAGGAGTCCTCATTGGCTGCGTAACGTGTTGCGATTGCGATTGACGGGGCGCGGCGGCAAATCCACACTCTCGCCGTGAAGACGGCCTTTTCTCCCGAACGGCGACCGCGCGTGAGTAAGGCCGAATAATACTGTTAGGACTGGACGATTATGAGCAAGAAAGCGCATGTAATTCTTGATCGCATGAAGAAGGACGGATATAGCGCCTCGGTGCTCCCGTCTCACCTGAATGATATATCCGAGTTGCTTGTCACCTTGGGTGATGATGCCGAGCGGCTTACCAAGTGGCTTATTGGTCTTACTTTGGCGCTCACGATCATATCTGCGGCTCTCCTTGCATACACCGTAGTACTCTATAATGATACGCAGGCAAATGCAGATCGCGGCAATTTCGCAGGCCATGCAGAACAGTAGTACATATTCCCTAAGTGTATGAGGCATATGATGTCCTAACAAGTCGATGATGCGGACTATGGCCAACACAGGGTGAGTCCTCACTTGCACGGCTCCTCTGGCTTACGGTCTGGCTGGGACTCAGACGGAGGCCGCATATCTCTGTCATTCGGCGGTTAAGCGAAGCGATTGAAATCGTGGAGGGCAAACGAAAATGCGACTATTGAGGTTACCAATTATCCTATTGGTCGCGCTGGTTTGCTGTGGCTTCGCCTTCTGCGGCGAGATTCACGAGGCGGTGGGGAAAGGCGACTTGGAAAAGGTTAAGGCGCTACTCAAAGCCAATCCTGATCTAGTTTTCAGCAAAGATGATGATGGTGGTACGCCTTTGCATTATGTGGCATTACCAGACAAAAGATTCTTAGCTAACTATGTTTATGGTGATAAGACCGCCCTCGCAAAGGCATATAAAAGCCGCAGGGAAATAGCGGAATTACTGCTGAACCACAAAGCTGATATCAATGTCAAAAACAAACGTGACGAGACGCCTCTGTTCATCGCGGCGAGAAAAGGCGATCAAGACATCGTTGAATTGCTGTTGAATAACCATGCGGACGTCAATACGAAGACCAAAGAAGGGCGCACGCCTTTGTTTGAAGCAGCGTGTAAGGGTCTTAAGGACATAGTGAAATTACTGTTGGATAACAAAGCTGACGTCAATGCTTCGGAAGTTAATGGTTGGACGCCTTTGCATTCTGCGGTTAGCATGAGCGCGAACAAGGATGTGGTTGAATTGCTATTGATTCACAAAGCCGATAGCAATGCCAAGCTCCGAAGTGGCGAAACACCCTTGGGGTTAGCAATTAGGACGGGTCATAAAGACATCGCAGAATTGCTCCGTCAGCATGGCGGGTATGAATAAACCTATCGAAATCCCGGAAGGCAAACGAAATGAGTCGGTATATGGTGGGATTCGATGAAGCAGCCGAACAATACGGTGAGCCTAACGGAGTCCGCTGGCGCGGCCTCCGTAGGCTACCTTCGTCGTTGATATGGCTGCTTGGGCGCGGCTCGCGCTGTTCAAAGAGTTGAGCGCGAAACTCAACTAGAGTTGATGAAACAGTTTCGCAAAATGCAGAAAGGAGCTTGTCATGCTTAAAGACATTTCCAGACTCGGAATCGGTCTGACTCTCTTTGCCATCGCCACAAGCGCAGACGCGCAAACTCAACCCATCACCGTCACGATTGACGTCGGCAAAACTCGCGCGCCGATCACGAAGTACGTGTACGGCCAGTTCATCGAACATCTCGGGGGCATAATCAACAATGGCATTTGGGCCGAAATGCTGGACGACAGAAAATTCTACCATCCAGTCGTCTCTCAGATGCAAACAACCAACGCCGTGTCGGGACGGCGTGGGCAATTGAGACGCTGGACTCCCATCGGCCCGGACGAGTTTGTGACGATGGACACCAGCCATCCTTACGTCGGCGACCACACACCGTTGGTCAAACTGGATGAAAGCGCCTCGCGAGGGATTCAGCAGACGGGATTGGCTGTTCGCAAAGGCAGGAAATATGTGGGACACGTGATGCTCGCGTCTGATCACGGCGCGAATGTCGTTGTCAGTCTGGTTTGGGGAACAAACGCGAGTTCTCGTCAAACGATTGCCCTGAAAAAACCCGGCGCTGCGTATGAAAAATTTCCTCTGGCCTTCACAGCGAAAGAAGACAGCGACAACGCGCGATTGGAAATCGCAGGAACAGGGAAAGGTGCGTTTCACATCGGCGCTGTTTCGCTGATGCCGGCGGACAACGTTCAAGGTTTTCGCCGCGAAGTCACCGCGTTGCTCAAGCAATTGCATTCAGGCGTTTATCGTTTTCCCGGCGGAAACTTCGTTTCGGGTCACGAATGGCGCAACGCCATCGGCGAGCGCGACAAACGTCCGCCGACGATGGATTATGCATGGAACGCCGTTCAGGCGAATGATGTCGGCATTGATGAATTCATGATTCTTTGCAGTCTGCTGGATGTCGAGCCTTACATCACGGTCAACGCCGGTTTCGGCGACGCTTGGTCCGCCGCGCAACTCGTCGAGTATGCGAACGGCGCGCCGACCACGCCGATGGGCAAGCTTCGCGCGGCCAATGGACATCCGCAACCTTACCGCATCAAATGGTGGGGAATCGGCAACGAGATGTACGGCGATTGGCAACTCGGCGTCATGCCGCTGCAACAGTATGAGATCAAACACAATCTTTTTGCCAGGGCCATGCGGCAGGTTGATCCGACGATCAAGCTGATTGGCTCAGGAGCAATGCCTGACGAAATGACGGTCACGCTGCAAAACAAACGAATCACCGGCAAAGTTCTGACCGAGTACGGTTCGCCGGGAGATTGGACTGGAGGGATGCTCGCCAAATGTCTGGATAACATGGATCTGATCAGCGAGCACTGCTACTGCAATAACAACCAGCATTTCGATATCGAACGCGGCGCATACGTGAACACGGAAGACTCTCTGGTGGAATGGGCGCGTCGTCCCGCCAATCGCGTCCGGGCAAAATACGAGCACTACGAAGAGTATTTGAACCGTATTCCGGCGCTCAAAGAGAAGCGCATACCCATCAACCTCGACGAATGGTCTTATGGCCGCGGGATGCCGCCGAATTCATACAGGCCGGTGCCGAGTTATGCGTGGGTGTTTCACGAAATGTTCCGTCACTCGGAAGTTTTCCAGATGGCGGCCTTTACCTTCGCAACCTCCTGTCTGAGCGCCAATCGCGCCGAAGCCGTGCTGAATCCTGTCGGTTTGGTTTTCAAACTTTATCGCGATCACTTTGGAACGTTGCCGGTGGAAGTGACCGGCAATTCACCGCCGCCGCCGCCCAAATATCCGGTGGGCGGCGATCAGCCAAAAGTCAACGCGGGCAGCGATACTTTTCCGCTCGACGTTGCCGCAGCGTTGAGCAACGACCGCAAGACGCTCACGGTTGCAGTGGTGAATCCGACCGACTCTGAGCAACGCCTCGACCTTTCCATTAAAGGCGGCGAGCTTACTGGTAAAGGACGGCTCTGGCGCATGGCGCCGACCAACATAAATGCCACGATTGTAGTTGGACAAAAGCCGCAGGTCGAGATTGAGGAACACCAGGTGGATGCTGTGCCGAACACGGCAACAATAGCTCCGATCAGCGTGAACATTTATGAGTTCACGGTGAGATGACTATGGAGCGAAGCGCGTAGGATTGGAATGAATTGAAAGAAATGGAACGCAGAGAGCAGAGAAAGGGGCCGCCCGTTAAAGGTTCCGATCAAGACAAAAAGTCCCCTCACTGGCCCCGTGGCACGAGGCAAACCTTCACAGCCCTTTCTGGTGGCAATCCGAGTTCCGGGACGACCTCGCGCCATTCGCATTCCGCATTGGCACACCGTGCCGGTCGTGGTAGAAGTTGCGCAGTAGTCAGCCAGGAACTGACGGCCATCGGCTATGAACTTCGAAGTTCTCTACAGCGCCGCACACGCTGAGTTCCCGGATACTGAACCGCTCGGCGGAGGCAAGGCTGTCGCGGACTATTTGGTTCGCGAGTGGCGCAAGCGAGCACCCTTTTCGCTCACGGTTCTGAGTCCAAGATCTCTCGGCTTGAACTTTGACATACCTCTCACGCAAATGCGGGAAACGGAGTACGGGCGATTCTGCCGCGCATTTGAGTTGGCTACCACGACCGAAATCCTGAAGTGCAACCCTCTCGACTGCGTCGTCCTCAGCAACGACATCAGCGAAGGGCCCGATTTCGCCCTATTGGGCGAACAGGGCTACCGCATCGTAACGATCTTTCACGTGGACGTAGTCGAATACTTCGCGAAGTTTTACCTGTGCGGCCTGGTGCCTCCCGAGAAGCTGACGAAGTTCAAGCGGTTTTCGATGTTGCCCGAAGTTTTGAAACTGGTTTTCCAGAAACAGTTCGAGTGTGTACAGTACAGCGCGCGGATCGTCGTTCCGTCGGCGCCCATGCGCGAGACCATCCTGCGCTGTTATCCGGAGTGTCCTCCCCAGAAGATCGTAGTCGTGCCGTGGGGAGATGTGACGGTTCCAGTCGCCCCGACACAGCCGTCGGGGCTCCCACAATTGCCGGAGATTGCCGACGACGAATTCGTCATCCTGACGCTCAGCCGCTTGTCACCGGAGAAGGGCATCGAACGATTGCTGCAAGCACTCCGTCATCTGGACAACCCAAAGTACCGGCTGCACGTGTCTATTTGCGGAGCGCCCGCGTACATGAGAGGACAGCGGTACGCTTGCAGGCTTCGGGCACTGGCGGCACAACTCAGACATATTCCGGTGGAATTTCCCGGACACGTGACCGGTCCGCAGAAGGCCGCGCTGCTTCAGCGCGCGGATTTGTTTGTCTCTCCTTCACACCACGAAAGCTACGGGCTGACCATCGCCGAAGCCCAGTCGGCCGGTTGCCGCGTGATTTCCCATTTCCACTACGGCGCGAGCGGCACCATTGTCGATTGCTCCAAACCGATGGTACTTGCTCAAACCATTCTTGAAGTGGTGTCCACAGGACGGACGCCGAGGACGACCCGACCGGAAACAAGGCCGACCTGTTCACCCGGCGCAGCAGAGCAACTGGTAGAATTGTTGGTCCGAGCCCACGATTCATAGCAGGCCCGTGTCGGCAGGTTTCGCGTCTTCATCTTCCCGCGACCGGCGATTATCCTCGCTGTCATGCGAGGTGGCGATGGAACTGGAAAGACACTCTCCAATAATACCCCAAAGCCGTCACACTCAAAGATGGCTCGCACACCACAGTCCGCCCGTTGAGATCCACCGAGGTAAAACAGCTAACCAGTTCTTGTGCGAAATCCCCGAGATCGACCGCCTGCTTTTCAAACACCGCGTCACCGATCTCAACGTCATCCACGGCTGGTGTCATCGGGAACGGTTCTGCCGTTGCTGGCGCTGGCCGACGATCAGGTCATCGCCGAGGCTGCAATTGCTGATCCGGTGACCGAACGCCATACCGCGCCGGAGTTGACCGGGGCGCGGCTGCGCGACGCGACAGTTTGGATCAGCCCGCTTGACGAGCAACGCGCAGGCGGCTGATGTAGATCGGCCGGCCGGGACGAAGCCGCGCCGGTCTTTGTCGCGGACGCGCGTTGACTTGCGAGGCGGGCGGTTCTATAACGGCGGTTCATGGAACATCTCTGGGCGCCATGGCGGATTCGGTACATTCTCGGACCAAAGGAAGCCGGCTGTTTTCTTTGTCGTAAGCCGCAGGAGGCTGACGACGCGAATAATTACATCCTCATCCGCGACCGCACCTGTTTCGCGTTGCTGAACACTTACCCGTACAACGCCGGTCATTTGATGGTCGCGCCATACAAACACACGGGCGACCTTGACGATCTCACCGAGCAGGAACTGGCGGACTTGATGGCGTTGACGCGCCGCTGCAAGCAACTGTTGACACGCGCGATCAAGCCGCACGGATTCAACATCGGCATCAATCTCGGTCGGGTGGCCGGCGCTGGCGTACTGGATCACGTGCACATTCACATCGTGCCGCGCTGGGAGGGTGACACGAATTACATGCCGGTGCTGGCCGACACGCATGTGGTGCCGCAGGCGCTGGACGAGTTGTACCAGACGCTGAAAAAACACGTGGAGGGCGGAGCGTAGAGAGTGGAGCGTGGATAAGAACCTCACGCTGCGTTGCGCGGCCACTACGATCACATCTGTCGCCAGCTTCGCACGATGATGGATGACGCTGACCGTTGGTGTTCGTCTCTTGACGGCGTTCGGGAAGAACCGGGCGAGTATTTCGCCCACACCACCATCTCCTGATCACTCCCCGCTTCACGCTTCACTCCCCGCCCGCCACGCTGCCATTGCTTCCAAGCCGTCGCTCAGTTATACTGCGCGTATGAAGTTGCCTGATCAGGTTGCCGTAATGCAGTTGGCGAATGCGATTTTGTTTCCACGCGTCTTGTTGCCGCTCTACATTTTTGAGCCGCGCTACAAGAAAATGCTGGCGGACTGCTTGAGCGGCGATCGGGTCTTCGCGGTGGCGTTGCTGCGCGAAGGCTGGGAAAAAAAGGGTCGCAACCCGCCTGCGTATCCCGTGGCCACCGTCGGTGTCATCCGCACCTGCGTCGGCCGGCCCGATGGCACGGCGAACCTGATTCTGGAAGGTCTGGCGCGTGTGAGTATTTGCGAGTACGTCAAACTGCATCCGTACCGGGTGGCGCGCGTCGAGGAACTTGCCAGTTACGAGGCGGGAGCGGCGCCCGCTCGCGAACCGCTCGTGACCGCAGTCTCCAAACTGGCCAGGGCGCGGGCCCGGCTCGGCGCGGAGCTGCCGAAGTCGGTGCTGAACTCCCTGCTGGCGGTGGAGAATCCCGACTATCTCTCCGACTTGGTGAGCTACACGCTGCTGGAGAATTTCCATCACAAACAGATCATGCTCGAAACGCTGGACGTCAACCAGCGGCTGGAGAAACTGGTCGAGTTGTTGAGAAAACAAGTTCGGCAGTTTGAATTGTGGAAAACCCTCCAGGGCAAACTCTCCAACGACGATGTCGGACACAATTGATGCGGCCGCACCCACGTTGACAGAATCTGCTGGTCAGCACGTCCTGACAGGCTCAGTCGATGCGGCAGCGGATGATCTTCGTCCTTGTGACCTGACGCGGCTGGCGCAGGGGTTCTATTTTATCTTCTGGGGGTCGCTCGCCGTCTTGTCTACCATGGCGGAAGCGCTCGGCGCGCCGACGCTGCGGCTGTATTCTATTGTGATCGGTGGCGCGGGGGCGTTGGGGATGTTGGCAGGATCCTGGCGACTCTATCAGACAAAGGACTTGGCACGCGACTGGAAGAGCCGCACTTATGGGCTGCTCATCGCGGCGATGTTGGTCGCATATCTGTTTCCGTTTTTTTGCATGTGGCGACGTGTGCCGACCAATTTGTACCTGCTCTGTCACGCGCTGGCGTGGATCGGCGCGTTCATCTGTCACATGAGCCTGTTGGGTGTGGCCGTCGGCGCGCTCGCAAGGCTGATGGGGCGATCATCCTTGGTCGTGCAGGCGCTGTTTTTTGGCGGCGTCGCCTTCCTCGTGTTGTTCGCTCCGTTTGTGCTCCTCGCGCAGTCGCTGGTTGTCGCGACCTGGCACGGAAGCGACCCTCTGGCAGCGGTGCAGTTTTTGCTGGCACGCCTCCATCCCGTGTACGTTCTGGTGGTGCTGATTCCGTTTTCCCTGACGCTGTCACTGGCGTGGACGGCAAAGGATATCGTGTTGCGTCGGTTGACTGCGCGTGATTTCGAGAAAGCCGTCGGCCCTGAATCCGCATGAGCAATCCTGCCCACCGTTATCCCCGGTACGGAACTGTCGGCCTGGCGATTCTGTTGCTGATGGAGACGGCGGTGTTTTGCGGCCAGACCCGGGCGCTCGCGGGGTTTCCCTGGTGGTGGGTCACGATGTGGACTACGCCACTTTGTTGGTGGGGCTACATCCTCGCCGTGGATGCGTGGATTTATCGGCGCAAGGGAACGTCGCTGCTGACGGCGGAGCGCGATCTTTTCCTGTTGGAATGCATTTTGTCGGTCGCGTTTTGGTGTTTGTTCGAAGGGTACAATCGGCTGATGCCCGGCTGGCAGTACGTGAATCTGAGTGAAGATCTGGCCGTGCGATTTCTCGGATACGCGATTGCCTTCGCCACGATCATGCCGGGCATGTTTTTGACGTGTCGGCTGCTGCAAAGCTATCAGGCGTTTTCCAGAGCGCACATGCCTTCGATTCGATGGAGTTCACTTTCTCTGAACCTCTCGATGATCCTCGGCGCGGCGTTCTGCATCGCGCCGCCGTTTGCCCCAGAAAGGACACGCGGCTATCTCTAGGCGTTCGTGTGGATGGGCTGGTTTTTTATGTTGGAACCGTTCAACTACCGCCGCGGGCTGCCGAGCATTTACCGCGACTGGGAGCGCGGCGACTGGTCGCGCACCCTGCAACTCTTCGCGGCCGGCGCGATTTGCGGCGTGCTCTGGGAATTTTGGAATATGTGGGCCTACACCAAATGGGTCTACATCTTCCCGCTCGGCCAAGATTGGAGATTCTTCGAGATGCCCGTCGCCGGTTTTCTTGGTTTCCTTCCGTTCGCCCTCGAATACTTCGTCATGTTCCACTTCATCGCTTCGTTCTTCACCCGCGAGGACAAGCTGGGACTGTGACCCACAGCTTCGCGGGCGAGGCTTTGCACTTGTTTGCCGACGCGCAAGTTCGTAGGTTTGGCTTCCATGCGCGTTGCGCTCTTCATCCCCTGCTTTGTTGATCAGCTTTTCCCGCAGGTCGGGATCGCAATGGTCACGGTGTTGCGGCGACTGAACGTGGACGTGTACTATCCTCAGGAGCAAACCTGTTGCGGCCAGCCGGCGTTCAACACGGGTTACTGGGACGAAGCACGCGAACTGGCCAAGCGTTATTGCGAGATTTTCGCCGATGCGGACGCGATCGTCAGCCCGTCAGGCTCGTGCACGGCAATGGTCAGGAATTTCTACCCGGAACTGCTGGCAGGTTCCGTTGGTGGCGCAGGCGTCCCTGCCTGCGTGTCGAACACGTTCGAGTTTTCCGAGTTCCTCGTGCGCAAGCTCGGCGTCACCGACGTGGGCGCGAAATTTCCCGCCAAGGTGACGTATCACGACGCCTGTCACGCCTTGCGCGAACTGCGACTGAAGGACGAGCCGCGCGAACTGCTCCGAAACGTCAAAGAACTTGAACTGGTGGAGATGAGCGAAACCGAAACATGCTGCGGCTTCGGCGGCACGTTTTCGGTGAAGTTCCCGATGATTTCTTACGCGATGGACGAGGTGAAGTGTACCTCCATCAAGCAAACTGGCGCAGAGTACGTTGTCTCAGGCGATTCGAGTTGCCTGATGCAAATTGATGGTTACCTCCGTCGCCAAAGATTGCCCATTAAAACCATTCATTTGGCGGAGGTCCTGGCGGCGAGATGAAGAGGATTGATTTCAAAAACCCTCACCCTGACCCTCTCCCTTGCACAGCAAGGGCGAGGGGATTCTCCTCGCCCCCGCTCGTCGGGGGAGAGGATCAAGGTGAGGGGGTGAATTGGTGTGCGCCATGACTTCTTCAGCCATCCAATTCAAGCGCGCCGCAGCGGTCAAAGCAGTTGACCTGCATCACCGCGCCGTCATTCAGAAGACCATCGGCACCTACCATGCCGCCGTCGCGCTGGGCAAGACGCGGTTCGCCGATTGGCAGAACGCGCGCGCGCACGCGGCACAAATCAAATGGGAAACGATCAACCATCTCGACCGTTACCTCGAACAGTTCGAGCGCAAGGTGATTGAAAATGGCGGCCGCGTGTTCTGGGCCGAGACGGCGGAGGATGCGCGCCGGTACATCGTGGAACTGGCGCGGCGTCGGGGCGCGCGCAAAGTCGTCAAGGCGAAGTCCATGGTGACCGAGGAAATCCATCTCAACGCGGCGCTGGCCGCAGCGGGCATCAAGTCGATCGAGACCGACCTCGGCGAATTCATCTGCCAACTGCGTGGCGAACCGCCGTACCACATCGTCACGCCGATCATGCATCTGACGAGAGCGGATGTCGCCGCGGTGTTCCAGGAAAAATTCGGCTCGCCGCTGACGGCGACCGCGGAGGAGCTGGCGGGTGTCGCGCGCGCGCAGCTCCGCCATGAATTTCTCACCGCCGACATGGGCGTCACGGGCGCGAATTTCCTGGTGGCTGACACGGGCATGGTGGCATTGAGCACCAACGAAGGCAACGGACGGCTAAGCGTGTCGCTGCCGCGCATCCACGTCGCCGTGACCGGTATTGAAAAACTTATCCCGCGACTTGAAGATCTCGCCTTGATGTGGCCTGTCCTCGCCACAGCCGGCAACGGGCAGGCCGTCACGGTTTATAACACTCTCATCGGCGGCCCGCGACGCGACGGCGAGATGGACGGCCCGGAAGAATTTCACGTCGTCCTTCTCGACAATGGTCGCACGCACCTGCTGGCCGACGCCGAGCAACGCGATGCGCTGTACTGCATCCGCTGCGGCGCGTGCCTCAACGCATGTCCGGTTTACAGGAACATCGGTGGCCACGCCTACGGCACGACGTACCAAGGGCCGATCGGCTCGGTTATCACACCGCATTTGCGCGATGCGCGAGACTGGTCTCATCTGCCCTATGCCAGTTCGCTATGCGGGGCGTGCTCCGACGTCTGCCCCGTACGCATTGATATTCACCATCACCTGCTGCACAACCGTCGCAACGCCGTGCAGCACAAGTTCGACAATCCGCTCCAACGGTTCGCGTTTCAGGCGTGGCTTTGGGCGATGCAATCGGAAAAGCGGTACGTCGTGGCTGGCAAACTCGCGCGCCTCGCCATGCGACTCGGTTGGGCCGCGTCGCTGGCGAAACCATGGACGCGTGGCCGCGAGTTGCCCGAACCGCCAGCGGAAAGTTTCCGGGAATGGTGGCAGCACCACGAGCGTTGTCACCCTGATCCCGCAGTCGTGGGAGAATGGCCTCATAATGCCAGCGATTTAGAGGTGTTTCGCTGCGCTCAGCATGACAAAGAGGAGAAGCGGTGAATCCTGCGCGCTCCAATATCCTCAACCGCATACGCGTAGCGTTGCGCACGGAGGCCCCACGCCCGCCCGCGCCGACCGAGACGCCGATCTGGCCGCCCGCCGGTGATCACGAGACGCGGTTCCGCGAAGAGTTCGTCGCACTGCGCGGCGAACTTATTGACGGCGCAGACAAACTCCCTGAGTTCTTGAAACCATTCGAGCGCGTCGCCACCGACGGCAGCGAGTTGGTCCGTTTGGCGGTGGGCGATGGAAACGCCAGTGTGCGCGAGGCGGACATCGGCGTCACCGGCTGCGATTGTCTGGTGGCGCAGACGGGATCGATTTTTATAAGCACGCGCTCGGCGGGGGCGCGCGCGTGGTCGGCACTGCCGCCGGTGCATCTGGTGATCGCGCGGCGCGATCAACTCATGCCCGATCTCGCGGCAGCGTTCGTGCTGATCCGAAAACGTTACGATCGACACTGGCCGAGTTCAGTTTGCCTAATCACTGGGCCGAGCCGCACCGCCGATATCGAGAAGATCCTCGTGATGGGCGCGCATGGCCCGAAGCGAATCGCGGTTTATTTCGCCGGCTGAGCGCTGGGAAAACTGTCCATCACGCGACCGGGCTGACGCTCTAGCAACGGATCGAACACGAACATGCGCAGGCAGTTCCAGATCGAGACGTGGGGACTGTGCCGTTCGACGCGTCCCTCTCGAATGGCACGAAAGATCGAAGGCATCGTCGGCTCGGCATCGACGACGGTGTAGTGCCGGCCAAACATCCAGACATTGTGCGAGTCCGAATTTGCGATGATCGGCTTGCCGTGCTTCTGCGCGATGCGCACCGCGCGCTGGTTAAACGCGTCGAACCACGGGAGATGGATTTGCGCGTACTCGACCGCGTCGAACAGGTCGATGTTACGCTCAAACTCGCGTCCGAGGCTGTGGCCCATCGGGTAAAACGGGTGCGGCGCGATGACCAGGAGATCTTCGCCGCGCTCACGCTTGTGGGCACGCAGGTCTTCGAATGTCTGTAGCTTCTCCGCCTCGCGCTGCGTGATGTTGTACAACAGTACGTCGCGGCCCAGGATGTTCCACTCGACCGCCCGGATGAGCAGCAGCCCATTACGCTGTGCGTATTCGAACACGCGCTCGTCCTCCAGCACCTTGCCGTGAAGCGTGATGGCGATTGCGCTGAAGCCCAGTTCGACCGCCTTGTCAATCAACGCCGTTGCCGGATACTTCAGTCCATCCTCCGGGTCTTCTCCCGAGTGCAAGTGCAAATCCACTTTGATCATGGTGTCACAGTCACGTACCGGTTCGCATGCGTGAAATACAGCCCAACTTCTTTCACAGGCTGCTGCAAGATTTGCGCCCATGCTGTGCGATAGACGGTCACTTGCGGACGGTAGGTCCCCGCGAGCTTCTCCAGTTGCTGTCCCGTAGCGCGGTCGGTCTTGTAATCCACAATGACCCAACCATCCGATTCTTCAAATGCTAGGTCAATCACGCCGCGCACCAACGCGCCGTCGCCGGCGTCAAGCACGACGAACGGCAATTCGGTGGAGCGTTGCCGGCTGCTGGAGGCGCGCTGCCAGAGCGTTGACTCCATGACATGCCGAACGGTTTCCACGGCTTCCTCGACCAGCGTGACATCCAGATCCGCAGCTTGAAGCAACGCCGTGGCGAGCGCATGCCAATCGGTTTTTGGCGCGCTCATTGCCGATTGCAGCAACGCATGGATCACACCGCCCCAACGTATGCCGCTCGCTTCGTCGCGCGTGGCCAGCGGCGCGCTGGGAAAACTGATTTGCTTGGCGGCGCGGGCGCTGTAAGTAGGCGCCAGCACGGTTTGCCAGCGGGCGCGAATCTGATCGAGCGCAGCATCTACATCGGCTTGCGTTACGGTCTCCGTCTCGACGCCCGGCGGTTGTTGCGGGCCGGGGTCCGGCAACTCCGGTGCGTCGGCCAGTTGCCCGGCCAACGGCTGCCACGGGTTGGAATCGGCGCGCTTGCCGCGCAATGTCACGATGAGTCGGTCGCGCGCGCGCGTGGCGGCGACATAGAGCAGCCGGTGATTCTCGGCGGCTTGAAACTGCTGTTCCCGCGACGCCAGCAATTCCCAGTCCGGCGGATGCGCCAACAGCGAAGCTTGTCCCCAGATGTTGCGTTCGCCGGACAACGCGAGGTAGCCGGTGACGCGGTCCTGACGGCGATCCACGTGCAACCTGACGTCATGCTCCGACGCGCCGGACGGATCGGCCAGAAACACGACGGGCGCCTGGAGTCCTTTGACCTTGTGAAGGTTCATCACCCGGACAACCGATGGCATGGGCGCGGTGGCGGGCGCGCCGTCGTATTGCTCGGCTTGCTCGATCAACCGGCCCAATTGCGCCACAAAATCCGCGGCAGTCGGCAAATCCGCCTGCGCAGCCCGGAGTAACTCGATGGCTTTGCCGAGGCTGCCGGCCTGCACATCGCCGCCGGGCGCAGCGGCAGCGAGCGGCGCGAGACCGAGATCCGCGGTGATGCGTTCGATGGCGATGATCGGCGCGAGATTGGCCAGCCAGTCGGCGTACCGGGACAGGCAGGCAAACGCGTCGCGGAACAACTCAGCCGCAGGCGTTTCCGGCGTCGTGCCACGGAAGTCGAACCGGCCACCCGCGCGCCGGAACGCATGCAACTGTTGGTCGCTGAACCCGAACAACTCGCTGCGCAAGGCGGCCACCAAAGCGACCGTGTTGTCGGGTTCGAGCGCGGCGCGCAGCGCCGTGTTTAGCAGACTGAGTTCGCGTACTTCATTAAGCGAACTGCCCCCGGTCACTTCGTGCGGAATGCCGAGCCGTTGCAGCGCGGCGGCGTACACGCTGAGCCGTTTCTTCTGGCGCGTCACAATGAGGAAGTCGCCGGGCGCGCGCGCATCGCCGTCGACCGCGTGGCGGATTGCCCGCGCGAGCAAGTCGGCTTCGTACGCCGCGATCTCGTCCTGATTGCTCAGGTTGCCCGGGATGGCAATCCGGAAGACCCCGGGTGCCGTGGCGTCCTCCGTCCGTCCCACCAAGAACGGCGAGTACGACGGCGAGAAATCATTCGCCGTCGCCGGGAAGAACTCTCCCGACTGAAATGCCGCGTTCACCCAGTCCACCACCGGGGCGGCGGAGCGGAAGTTGGCCGTGAGCGTGACGCACAAGCCGCCGGTGCTGGTGATGATTTCTTTGACGGTATTGTAGGTCACGGTGTCGGCACGGCGGAACCGGTAGATGGATTGTTTCGGGTCGCCGACGACAAACAACGCGCCCGGCACGGGCCGGCATCTGAGCCAATCCCGCTCGCGCGGGTCGTCGGCTGTGAGCAGCAACAGCACATCGGCTTGCACCGGGTCGGTGTCCTGAAACTCGTCCACCAACACGTGGGTAAACCGCCGGCGGAAATACCGGCGGATTTCCGGCCGGTCGCGCAACAACGCGGCGGCGCGCATCAGCAAATCCTGAAAGTTCAACCCGTGCGCAGCCTGGCGTTGCCGCTCATAGACCGCGCGCGCCCGCTCCAGCAGGCGCAACACGGTCGGATACCGGTGCGCGCGCCACGCGGCGACAAACGGCGCGGCCACTTCCGTGGCAAACCGATTCCACCGTTCGTGTTCGCGCAACGCCTGCTCTTTGCCGCCCGGCCAATTCTTTTGCGTGCATTTCCGCTCAGGCTTGAACTGCTCGAATACTTCCGCCACGTCGGCGTGGCGATCGAGGTCGCGCGACCGCATCATGCGCAACACCCGCCGAAACAGTCCGATCAACTCATCCGTGCCTCCATCCGCCGGCAAGGTCGGCAGCACGCGCGCCATGTGCGCCGTGTACTCGCGCAACGCCTGCATGGCCGGCTTCAGCGCCGGCGCGGGCACGGCGGGCGCGGGCCACTCGTCCACGTCCGGGTAATCGCCGAATTGCAGGAAGGCCTCGCGCAACTCGGCCAGCGTCAACCCAAGTTCCTCGAGCTCATCCAACACGGGATCATCGGCTGCAAACAACTCGTTGCCGAACGTATCCCACGCCTGTTCCCGCAGCCGCGCGTCGCGCTCCTCATCAAGTTCCTCGAAGGATGGGTCAACGCCCGCTTCCACGGGACGCTCGCGCAACAGCCGCGCGCAGAACGAGTGTACCGTGCCGATGAAACACAGTTCGACATGGTTGCGGGCGTGGCGCAGACGTTCGGCAGGTTTGCCGCTTGCGTGGCGCGCTGCGTCTTCGAGAGCGAATTGAAAACGGTTCTGTAACTCGGCGGCGGCCTTGCGCGTGAAGGTGACGGCGACCAGCGTTTCGATGCGGCACTTGCCGCCGGCCAGCAGCGCCACCATGCGATCGGTCATCGAACGCGTCTTGCCGGTGCCGGCGGCGGCTTCGACGATCATGGTCGCATCGAGCCGCTCGACGATCAGACGGCGCTGTGCGTGATCCGGTGCGTTCATTGGGGCCGCAACTCACGGAACGGCTGCAAGACGTTGTTGACCGGCGACGCCAGCTTGCCGGCGCTCTGGGCGGTGACAGCCTCGATGTCGCGGCAGATCGGCCGGTAATCGCAATACTCGCAGTCGTCCGGCTGGTTCGTGGCCGGGAACGCGCCGCGGGCGATCAGTTCCCGCAGCCGCGCGAGCACGTTCGGCGCGTCGGACAGTTTCGCCGGTGTGAATATGATTCGTTCGCCGCGACCTTTTTCCGTCGGGAAGAAATAGCCGAACTGCGCGACCGGCCGATCGTAGTGCGCCTCCGCCAGCGCAATGTAGAGCGCATGTTGCAGAATGCGGCCTTGCGCAAACGGATCCTTAGAAGTCTTGGCGAAGCGCGATGGGTTGCCGGTCTTGTAGTCCCATAACGCGAGCCTGCCGGCCATCTCGTCCACGCGGTCGATCCGTCCGCGCACGTGGATGGTCGCGCCGTCCGGCAAGCGTACCGGCACGCCGCTGATTTCTTTCTCGAACTCGATCGGCCGGCATGTTTGCCGCAGTTCCTCCTCCTCCGCCAGAAAGATGCACCCGGTGCGTTCGAGCCGCCGACAATCACGACGGAATACGCCCTCGTTCGGCGGCGGGAACTTTTCCCGGTAATGCTCAATGCGTTCCCGCAAGATGTCGGCCAACCGCCCGCCATCGCGCAGGAACCGGTGAAACACCTCGTGTAGGAACTGGCCGAACTCCGCCGGCTGCAGCCAGCGATGCGAATCAAGCTCCAACTCGTCCGGCAACTCCAAGCCCAGGGCGTATTGGTAAAAGTACCGAAGCGGACACGCGCCGAGCGTTTCCAGCCGACGCGGCGAGAACAGGCGGTCGGGCGAGCGTGCCGGGTCGAGGTCCGGCCCGGCCTCCGGCACGAACCCGTCGTACGCGGTGAACGCCTCGCTGGCGCGTTGCTGCGCCGCGGACAATCCACGGCCCAGCCGCGGGAAACATTCGCCCACCAGCGTCACCGGCTCGCGGACCGGCGCGGCAGCGCACAAACGCCAAAGCCACCACTCGGTTTCATTCAGGCTGCCATCGGCACGTGTCGGCGCGAACGCGCAGGCAGGAGGCAGCTCATTTTCATAGGCGAGTTGTTTGAGGATGGCGCTGCTGGGGAACGTTTCGGCGTCGTCAGCCAGGTTGCGGCCGGAATAACTAAGTGTGACGCTTCCACGCAAACGCGCGAGCAATCGCGCGAACTGTTGCACAACCTGCTCGCGTCGCTGGCCGGAAGTGGCGAGATGCTCGGAAAGCGACTGGCGTTCTCCGTCCAGCAACACGGGGTCTTGCCCGCCCGGCGGAGGAAAACGCCCGCTGTCCAGGCTCACGATGAACGTGTGGGGTCTTCCTGAATGGCCGCCCGACCAGACGCTTGCTACATGCAGGCAACCGGGACGCGGGCCAAGACCGAGCACGCGCGATTCGCTCAGCAGCATCTCCAGCCACTCCGCCTCGTTCAGCGAGGCAGTGCCGTCCGCTTCCAGCAACGCCGTCATTTCCTCGATTCGTTCGAGAAGCACCTGCCGGGCATTGTTGTCCAATTCTGTTGCGCAATGCGCATGGTCGCGCAGGAAAGCGGCGGCGGAAGACAGCAAGGAGTCGCACGTGGTCTGCAACAAACGTTCGACCAGGGGACGCAGCGCCCGCGCGGTTTCGAGACGACGCTCCACGCATGGGCGATACTCCGCATCTGCGTCGGTGAGCTGCCGCACGAGACCGCCCATGAACTCGTCCAGCTTGGACAGATAACGCTCGCGTCCAAAACTGATCGGCACACTGCGCAGGACACCGGCCAAGCGTGCTGGCGACAGATTCTCCGGTAGAGCGAGCAATCCGTCCTGCACCATCGCCACCAGCGACGACTGCGGGAATTCGGCCCGGCGCCACGCAAGCCACGCATTCAGCGCGCGCGCCGGTCGCGTGTAGCGCACAGGGATGCCGTCTGCAAACGTGACCGCGTCTTCGCGACGCAACGCGGCGGTCACTTCGTACACGAGACCGCCGTAAAGGTCGGGATCCGTGGAGAGCAGTTCGACCTGATCGAACGGCCAGCGGTTGGCAAGGCAACGACGCAAAACCTCGCGCACCTCGTTGATCTCGCCGACAGCGCGGAACACCTCGTCCGCGCGACGATCCGATGGCGGGTCAACCGGCAAGTCGATCCGCTGTTGGCGGGGAATCGCGCCGAGCAGCGCACGTTCCAGTGCCGCCAATTCAAGGTCTTCCGGCACCAGCACCAGAGCGTCAACGTTGAAGTCGCCCGCTGCGGCGCGGCGTAACACGTCGGCTTCGTCCGCGAGTCGGCGCTGCCGCAAGGCGTCCTGATAGGCGCGGAGCAAGCCGATGAGTTCGCGCCCCTTCTGCGTGGCTTCGTATTGGCCGCGCTCAAGATCATCCGGCCCCAGACCGGCCAACCGCAGGTCGCGCAGCGTGGCGGCCATTTGTTGGACAAAAGCAAGGCTGGCGGGCAGCGATCCGAGGTAACTCTCGGTCGAATGGCGCTCGCCCTGTTGCCGCAGCAACCGACCTACCACGACGAGTCGACCGAGCGGCGAGAGTGGTTGCAGACCGTCGCGCGCCAGCGACGGCCCGGCGAGTTCGAGCGCGAGCGCCGGGAGCGTTTTGAGACGGACATTGACAACAGGTTGGCCGCTGCGCGCGACGACATCCAACCATTGCCGACCGACCCGGTACGAGGGGGTCAGCAGCCATTTTTCGCGGAGCAGGTGCTTACGGCAGGATTTGGCAAGCGCCTCGGCGAAACGACTGAGCGAGCTTTTGCGTGGCGTTTTGGCGGGAATATTGTTAGTCGTACGCACTGTCGATGAAAATTCTGCCGAAGTATATCACACGCCAGACGGTCATCACCCTGTTTTTCAGCATTTGCGTGTTCACCTTCGTGCTGCTGCTGGCGCGGGTGCTGAAGGAACTCAGCGAGTTGCTGATCAATCGGCAGGTGGGACCGGGGATTGTCGGGTGGTTCTTGTTGCTGCTGCTGCCGACCGTGCTGAGTTTTTCGCTGCCGATGGCGATGCTGACGACGGCGCTGCTCGTGTTTGGCCGGATGAGCGCCGACAACGAAATCACCGCAATGCGCGCCAGCGGGATCGGCTTGGGACGCGTTGCTGAGCCCGTCATCCTGCTTTCCGCGCTGGTGGGCGCAATTTGCTTCTACATGAACACGACGCTCGCGCCGGAGTGTCGGTTCAGGTTTCGCACCCTGTTTTTGGAGATGGGCACGAAGCAACCGATGGCGATCATCGAGGAAGGCACCTACATCAAGGATTTTCCCGGCTACGTGATCTACGTGGGACGCAAGAAACAGAACATCATCGAGGACGTGACGTTGTACGCGTTGGACACCAACGACAACGTCGTCTCCAGCCTGCGTGCGCAAAAAGGGCTGGTGAAAGGTGAACCGCAGGAGAAGAAGCTCTTGCTGGACTTGTACAACGTGCGCGGCGACCTGCGCGATCCCAGCGATCCGACCAACATCCGTAAAATCCGCCCCGGCACCACGGCGCTGCGTTATCCGGTCGAACTGGATTTGGGGAACGCGTTCCGACAAGCGAGGACGTCGCGGCGATTGTCCGATTTATTGTTCTCGGAACTGATCGAGCAGATCGAAAGTCTACGCGGCCAAGGAATCTATCCTGCCGCCGCATTGATGGAAGCGCACCAACGCGTGGCGATGGCGGTCGCGTGTATCGCGTTTACGCTGATCGGCATCCCGCTGGGCGTGAAGACGAGCCGCCGCGAGACCTCGATCGGCATTGCGATCAGCCTCGGTCTGGCGCTGATTTACTACTTCACGATGGTGCTGGCCAACGTGCTGCGCAACCGCCCGTACCTCTACCCCGAAGCGATCATGTGGCTCCCAAGCTTCGGCTTCGAGATGCTCGGCCTCTGGCTCCTCTGGCGCGTGTCACGTGTGTGAGGGCAACGGATCGGCGCCCTGTTGCTTCAGGGTTAGTGTGGAATCGGCGCTACCTCTACGTTGCGCCCCCCACGGAAGCACCACCTGACACAATCATGCTGATGACACGCCCCGGTCTACTAGCTTCGCTAGCCTCTCCCTTCGGCGGTCGTAGACCGCCGCTACAGTAACCGCCCGGCTACGGCACGATGATCTGGACGGGGGCGCTGGTGGCGCCTCTCGCCGGCGTGATTCACCCAGGTGACTTGCACCTTCACCCGTCGCTCCACGGCACCGTTACGCTCCGCCGAGTTGTTTACCCATCACTTCCACCAAGGGACGGATTTCCGACATTAGCTGGCCGAACTGCTTTGGTTTGAGCTGTTGGCCGCCGTCGCTCAGCGCCACGGCGGGGTTGGGATGCACTTCAACAAGCAATCCGTCCGCACCTGCAGCGACGGCGGCGCGGGCCAGCGGAATGACCATGTCGTAGCGGCCCGCCGCGTGACTCGGATCAACGAACACGGGCAGGTGCGTTTCTTTTTTCGCCACGGCGACGGCGCTGATGTCGAGCGTGTTGCGGCAGGCGTGCTCGAAGGTGCGGATGCCGCGTTCGCAGAGGATGACCTTGCTGTTACCCTGCACGCAGATGTATTCAGCGGCGAGCAGCCACTCGTCGATGAAGCTCGACATGCCGCGCTTGAGGAGGATCGTTTTGCCTGAAGCGGCGGCGGCGGCGAGCAGCGGAACGTTCTGCGCGTTGCGCGCGCCGATCTGCAGCACGTCGGCAACCTCGGCCACCATGTCCACATCCTGCGGAGACATGACTTCGGTGACAATAGGTAGCCCGGTGGCGGCGCGGGCCTGCCTCAACATTTCCAGTCCTTCGCGGCCCAGACCCTGGAAGTCGTACGGCGAGGTGCGTGGTTTGAATGCGCCGCCGCGAAACAGTGTGCCGCCGTATGACTTCACCGCTTTCGCGGTTTCCAAAGTCTGCTCTTGGGTTTCGACCGAACACGGCCCGGCGATGACGTGAAAGGTGTCACCGCCGATCTTGAGGCCGCAGACGTCGAGAATGCTGTCCTGAGGCTGATATTCGCGACTGACCAGCTTGTACCGCTTCTGGACCGGCATCACGCTTTCGACCTGTGGCAACACGATAAGAGATTCCAGCGTGTGATGGTTGCGCTCGTCGCCGACGCAGGCAACGACAGTGCGCTCGACGCCGCGGATCAGTTTAGGCTCGTAACCGAATTGTTTTACTGCATCCACCACCTGTTGAATCTCCTGCTCCGTCCTTCCTGTTTTCATTATGACGATCATCGTTCGCTCCTTTGTCCCCGCCTCGGCGGGACGGTCACGGGCAATAAAAAAACCGCCCCGCGTCTGCGGGACGGTTTGACGTGTGCTTCCGTGGCGTCAACACAGCGCCCGCAGATCGTGGCTAAAATAAAACCAGAACCAAGCCTGACCTGCTGTGCTATGTTGGCCTTTGTCGTTCATTTGTGTCCCGTATATAGCAGGTTAAGTCGCGTCTGTCAATTCTGCCAATGCTTAGCCCAACTTTTCACAAATACGCCAACGAAACGACACCCACCCCTATCCCCTCCAAGGAGGGGAATCGGACGGTATCGGTATCCCCTCCCACGGAGGGGTGGCCGTCCGCCAACTGGCGGACTGTCGTGTGCGGGCGCGGACGGGGCTTGCCCGCCTGAGGCGGGTAAAGGTCAGTCGCGGAATACGTGAGCGGATTTATGAAACGGGGCACTTAGCCACTTGCAGACGCGCCGAAATACCCATCCCAAGCCAAATCCAGTACGTCCTGCGTTAATCGGATGGGTTCTCTCCGGTATTTGCAGACTTCGACGGCGCGGTCTATCAAATCGCGAGGCTCACATGCCTTCGGGGTGCGTCGCTCGGCCCCATAACGTTTCTCCAAATGCGACAGCAAGCTTGCATCCGCTGAAGCCCCTTTCTAAACTGGCCGTATGAAATTGAGAATTCTCCCAGACATTTTCCTCGCTTTTGCGATTTTGACAGCCGCTTCAACCGTCTCCAGAGCCCAGCAAACTGTCACCGAGAGCCTGAGTATCTTGGATGAGAAACTGAGCCATTTGCGCGCCGATGTGGAAGACCTGCAGTTCAAACAGCAGCAAATGCAAAAGGACATCGCCAAAATCCAAGAGGATTTGCAGGCGTTACGCCGCTCTGCCGGCGGCGCGTCCACCAGCGATCTCCAAACTCTCCAAGCACGCGTTGATGAGCTGGACGCCGCCCGACAAAAGGACAAACAGGCGATCATCGATCAACTCGCCAAGGAACTTGCCGCCTTGAACCCGCCCCGAGCAGGCGAAAAGGCCGGTGGCTCGACATCAGCAAGCTCCACCACCAGCGCAGGGAAGGAGCATGTTGTTGCCAAGGGCGAAACTATGACCACGATCGCCAAAGTCTACGGCATATCGGTTGAGGATTTAAAGAAAGCCAACAACATCTCCAATCCGAACGAGATCAAAATCGGTCAGAAGCTGATCATTCCCAAGTGACACCCGTTCCGGTTGTCATCCCAAGCGAAGCGCAGGACATCACTCCCTGGCGAAGCGCCTCTCCTGACGCGAGCCATTTCCGTTGGCCATCTTCTCAGTGTCCACCTTCAGCCAGACGGTGTCTTCGCCGAGGATCCGTTCCAGTTCCTGCACCAGCGCCTCTGACGGCGTAACGGAAAAGTTGTCGTGGGTCTCGATGAACACCAGCTTGCCATCGTCGTACATGAAGCAAAACATCACCGGCACATTGCCTTGATGCGCCTGCAACGCCTCCCGCACGCGCGTCAGCGCCGCTTCTTCGGTCGTCTCGGCTGGCAACCGGATGTGGACAGCCTTGGTGAATTGCTTCGGCACTTCGTCGAGCGGAATGATCTGATCGGCGAAGATCTTCGGTTTGTCCTCGCGCAGGTTCACCGTGCCGCAAACAAAAACGGCTGCGTCGGCGCGCAGATGCATCGAGCACCTCGCGTACGCATCGGGAAAAACCAGGATTTCCACCGAGCCATCCAGATCCTCCAACGTCACGATGGCCATTGGTTTCCCCTGTTTTGTCATCTTCGGTTGCAGCTTGCTGACGATGCCGCCGATCCGCGTTGCCTGCCCTTCCTGTAACTGTGCCAAATGTCCCGACGACACCAGCTCGTACCGGCGCAAGATGTCCGCGTATTGCGTCAGCGGGTGTCCCGTGACGTAAAAGCCCAGCAGTTCCTTCTCAAACGCCAGCATCTCGCTCTGCGACCATTCGACCTCGGGCGGTTTACCGGTCGCCTGTTTGCGCGCGTTGGCCGGCTCGACGTCGAACAGCGCTGCCTGTCCGCGTTCGCGGTCGCGTTGGAGGCTGCTGGCGCGATTCATCTGGTAGTCAATCTCCGCAAACACTTGTCCGCGCGTCCCGCCTCGCGGCAAGACGGAATCGAACGCGCAGCATTTCACCAGGCTCTCCAGCACCTTGCGGTTGACCGTGCGCAAGTCCACGCGCTCGCAAAAGTCGCTGAACGATTTGAATGCTCCTGCCGCATCGCGCATCTTGATGATGTTCTCCACCGCGATTTCACCAACGTTCTTCACCGCTGCCAAGCCGAAGCGAATCGCTTTAGTAGGCTCCTTGTCTTGTGGGAGCGGCGTCCTCGCCGCGATTGTCTCAGGCCCGGCCACCGGTCGCGGCGGGGACGCCGCTCCCACACTGCGAAGATGCACCGTAAACCGCACGCCGCTCTGGTTCACGTCGGGCGGCAACACCTCGATGCCCATGCGTCGGCATTCGTTGATGAAAAGCTGGATCTTGTCGGTGTTCGCGAGTTCGTTGGACAGCAACGCCGCCATGAACTCGACCGGATAATTCGCCTTCAGCCACGCCGTCTGGTAGGCGACGACAGCGTAGGCGGCGCTGTGCGATTTGTTGAAGCCGTACCCGGCGAACTTGGCGAGCATCTCGAAGATTCTCTCTGCCTTGCCGCGCGGGATTTTGTTTTTCTCGTGACAACCCTTGATAAAGACCTCGCGCTGCTTCTCCATCTCGGCGGGCTTTTTCTTCCCCATCGCGCGGCGCAGAATGTCGGCGCCACCGAGCGAGTATCCCGCCAACACGTTGGCCGCCTGCATCACCTGCTCCTGATAGACGAACACGCCGAATGTCTCCTTCAGGATCGGCTCCAGCAGCGGATGATCGTATTCGACCTTCGTCTTGCCATGTTTGCGGTTGACGTAATCGTCGAGCATGTTCATCGGCCCCGGACGGAACAACGCGATGAGCGCGATGATCACGTCGATCGAGTCCACGCCGATCCGCCGGCACAGATCGCGCATCCCCTGCGATTCAAGCTGGAACACGCCGATGGTGTTGGCTTTGTTGAGCAGGTCGAACGCCTTCGTGTCGTCGAGCGGAATCTGGTCGATGTCGATGCGCTTGCCCGTTGTTTGCTCGATGAGATCGAGTGCGTCCTTAATGACGGTGAGCGTCTTCAGTCCGAGGAAATCCATCTTCAGCAATCCGAGATCGCCGAGCGGATTCATTGAGTACTGCGTGACGATTTCGTTCGAGTTCGTCCCGGTGGTCAGCGGCACGACATTGATCAATGGTTCGGCGCCGATGACGACGCCGGCGGCGTGCGTGCTGGCGTTGCGCGCCAAACCTTCGAGCGTGAAGCCGTAGTCGATCACCCGACGCACGTTGTCCTCATTCTGATACGCGGCCTTGAGTTCGGGGCTGATCTCCAGCGCCTTCTGCAACGTCATCCCGATGTCTGGCGGGATCATCTTCGCGATGCGGTCGCATTCGCCGTAGCTCAATCCCAGCACGCGGCCCACGTCGCGCACGACCATCTTGGCGCCGAGCGTGCCGAACGTGATGATCTGCGCCACGTGATCGTTGCCGTACTTGTGGCGGACGTAATCGATGACTTCAGGCCGCCGGTTGTAACAGAAATCCATGTCGATGTCGGGCGGCGACACGCGCTCGGGATTGAGGAACCGCTCGAACAGCAGGTTGTACCGCAACGGATCGATGTCGGTGATCCGCAACAGGTACGCCACGAGACTGCCTGCGGCGCTGCCGCGGCCCGGTCCGACCGGAATGGCTCTGCTCTTGGCGAAATGTACGAAGTCCCAGACGATCAGGAAATAGCTCGCGAACCCCGTCTTATCGATCACCTTCAATTCGTATTCCAGCCGCACGACGAGGGCCTTTTCCTGTTCCGACTTCGGTTTCTTCCATTCGATGCCGTAGCGTTCCCGCAATCCCTGTTCGCACAACTGCCGCAGGTATTGTTCGCGGCTCGAGCCCTCGGGCGGCTGATAAACGGGAAACCGTAGTTTGCCGAATTCCAGAAGCACGTTGCATTTCTCGGCGACCGCCAGAGTGTTGCGGATCGCCTCCGGTGTCTCCTTGAACAATTCGTGCATCTCTTCCGGCGTGCGCAGATAAAACTGCTGGGCCGCGTACCGCATCCGCTTCTCGTCGGCCACCAACGATTGAGTCTGCAGACAGATCAGGCAATCATGCGCCTCCCAATCCTTGCGCTCGATGTAATGCACGTCGTTGGTAGCCACCAGCGGCAGGTTGAATTCCTTCGCCCACTCGATGAGCACGCGGTTGACCTTCCGTTGGTCTTCGATCCCGTGATTGTGGAGTTCGACGTAATAATCGCCCGGCTCGAAAATCTGCCGGTACTCGTCCAGCGCGGCCTTTGCCTGATCGAGTTGGTCGTCTTTGATCTTGTTCGGCACCTCGCCCTTGAGACAGGACGTGAACCCGATCAACCCCTTCGCGTGTTGCGCGAGGATTTCCTTGTCAATGCGCGGCTTGTAGTAAAACCCTTCGAGATGCGCCGCCGTGACGAGCTTGATCAGGTTCTTGTAGCCGACCTCGTCCTTGGCCAGAAGCACGAGATGGAACGCCGCGTCGCGGGCGTTGCTGGATTTCTTGTCGAGCCGGCTGCCCGGTGCGATGTACGCCTCGCAGCCGATGATCGGCTTGATGCCGCGTTCCGACGCCGCCTTGTAGAAATCGATCGCGCCGTACATATTGCCGTGATCGGTGATCGCGACCGCCGGCATCTTTGCTGCGTGCGCCTTCTCCACCACGTCATCAATCCGGCACGCCCCATCGAGCAGGCTGTACTCGGTGTGCAAGTGAAGATGTACGAAGTCAGAATGTTTCATCGTCTCGCCCGCCGCCACTTTAGAAGCAGCGACCGGGACAATCAAGACGTTTGCCGAGCAGCCGCCCGCTGCGTTTGTGGCAAAGTGAGAACGACTGCGGGATGGACAACTTCTTGCGACCCGGCGCGGAAGCGAAGGATGTAAATTCTGGCTGACGTGCGATTCTCCATGCTCAGTCCGGTCAGCAATGCGGCCATGCCTTTGGCGAACTCAGTTAGCGCGGATTGAGGTGAGGCGGAGCAAGTGGCAAGCAGATTAGTCCATAGTTCTTTAGCTGCCGTAGCTACCACTTGCACGCTTTCTGTCGATGTGTTCGCGTTCGGAATGTCGAGAGATACGTCACACACGGCTGTGGTGTCGTCGCTGTGAGGCAGTTGCTCTGACAGAATTGGAATCATCCCGTTTTCAGAAGCCGCTCGAACGGCGTCGGCAACATTGAGTTCGTCTGATTCACGAATTGGAAGACAAATTTGGTTGTTTGCAATGAGCGTTTCGGCGGGTGTTTCTAACATCATCTTGTAAATCATCGGCGCAAGGCGGATACGCCTACCGAGAATGCCAAGCATCCCAGCATCTGGAAACTTTTCCTGAATATCTTTGATGGGGAGGAAAAGATAGGTATGTTCACCAACAGCTTTCAGCAACGCCTCATCCGAAATTTTAGATGCACCCAAATTTTTTGGTGGAGTTGCGATCATTGCACCTGCTGGTATGAGAAATTCTTTCGGATAAGGAATGAAGTCGAGTCCGCCCTTTTGTTTTGGAATAAAATTTAGCCCCCAACAAAACAAATCACCTTGTTCCCGAAGCGCATCCGCTACAGATCTAAATCCGGCAGAATCTTTCGTGCAAATGAGAAACTTCACACCAAGCATCGAACGACAGATGCTCCAAATCTCCGCGTGATGAAGATGATACCACAGCGGCAAAATCGCTTGACGCAGTTTGGGATAATGGGCGCACCATTCATGCAGTTCTCGGATTAGAGAAGGAATGTCGCGGTGGGCTGGCTGTTGCATTCGCTCGGACTCATCCAGATGCCGCGACGAAGCTTTAAGAGCATCCAAGACATCTCTAAAATTATGCTTCTCGGCTAGTGACTTTGCCTTTTCAAAATTTTGCTCGGCAGCATTTGTATCGCCCTGAAACATTTTCAGAGCACCCAAGTCATTCAGAGCGGTCGCACGAATGTGATAAAGTGGTTTGCCTTCAGAAATTTTGAGCAGACGTTCCAGTGTAGCTATTGCTTTGTCAGGAGAGTTTTCTTCACGATCCATTGCAGCCAGAAATGCCAAACATTCGCAAATGCTTGCAATATCTCCAATTTCTTCATGTTCATGCAACGCTCGCTCAAACCAATTCCGTGCTTCGTGGAGATTGTGAAGCCAGCCATGCAAGTCGCCTATCTGGCGCATATATTCGGCGCGGCGGCCTTTGACCTCGCACTTGGAAAGAGCGGATTCGAGGTGCTTTACTGCGGACACAAACAAATTCTTGCGAGCATCCTCGGCTTCTTTGCCTTTAAGAAGTCTGGCTTCGGCGACGAGACATTCCGCAATTAACGAATCATCCTTCAATTTCGTTGCGATTTGCTGCGCTTTGCCAATGAACTCTTTTGCTTTTTCAGCTTGATCGTATTTTTGACATAGACCAGCAAACTTCAAAAGGTAAGGCACAGCATCATCGTCTCGCTGTGCAGAACCCAAAAGATGCAGAGCTTTTCCAAGACAGGCCAAGGCTTGTTTTCCATTTTCATGGATGAAATAGAGCCTTGCCATTCGATCCAAGCACCGGCATTGCCAAGTGATATTTCCGATGGACTCGAAAATGGATAGAGACTCTTTGAGCGCATCAAAACCTTCCTGCCACTTCGCTTCGGTAAACAAAACTTCGGCTTTCAACATGATGTTGCGCCCAAGATTGTCGAAAGACTTGGCTTCTCTAAAAAGCGGCTCGGCCTTGGTCAAATACACGATGGACTCTGCCAGTCTTGCTTCCCGACGAACCAGCGCCGCTTTTGTGGACAGGCACGCACCTAAATTTAGTGCGGCCCTTGGTTTCTCATCGGCTGTCGCCTCACGATATTCGGCGCGGTTCAATTCCGTCGCTTCGTCCAATAGACTGTTTGCCTCTTTCAGATTGCCAAGAAATTCTTCTGCATGGCTGAGTCCCATGAGCGCGTGCGCTTCGGCAAAGCGATTTTTTTGTTTTTGAGCAAGTTGACGAGCTTCCCGATAAAGAGATTTTGAGTCTTCAAAATTGTCGAGAAGGCTTTCAGCGTGGCCAAGCAAGGCGAGCACATCGCGCCGCTGTTTGGATTGCGTGTCTTTGGAAAGTTCCCGCAGGCAACTTAACAAGTCGGCTCGTGCGGCAACAACATCGGAGTCTTCAAGAATATACGATTCGGCAACATCAATACGAATCTCCATCAACGCAGCGGTGCAGTTTTTGGTCGCGGCTAGTTGCTTTGCCGACTCAAGCTTTTGCCTAGCTTCGGCGTAGCGGCCTTCATTTATGATTTTTCCCGCCTCGTTAATTATCGCTTTGATGTCGTCTGGAAGTTTTTCTTCCGTTTCGCTCACCGAGCGGACTATTTGTGGCCTTTTGATTTCGTCGAAGATGGCTTGGTGGCTTTCAAGGAGCAGTTCTATTCCTGCCTTCAACTCGCTTTGGCCAACCTCAAGCCGGGTTACCCCCGCTTCAATTCGCGCCAGTGAGGCGAACAGTTTTTCGTCTTGCGCGTCGAGGAATTCCCGGAAGCTGCCGAAGTCCTCCATCTTCCGAATGGCTTCATCCCAGCGGGCCCGTTCCTCAGCGGAAGGTGCGCTACCGAGCACTTTGGCAGTGTCAGCCTTCAATTCGGCGAGAGTCGTCACCGTAAAGGCACGGAAAACCTTTTCGTCGTGCTTCAATTCTTCACGGAAAAACAGGCAGAAGACCTCGTAAAAAGTGATCTTGGGATTACTGTCGCCGTGAATCGGCCAGGCATTCCGCACGCAGTCGTCAAAATGGTCTGGCTTGCTCCCTTCAACAACGTGCCGATGAGTCCACTTGATGAATTCGCCCTGGATATGGTCGCGCAGACGTCTATCTACGTTCTCATGCAGCAGGCGGGTCAGTTCATTATCATCCAACATCAGATCAAGAGGGAAGTCCTTGAAGGCGTCTTTTCCCTTCGACTTGGCAATCAGATCGGCCAACCAACATTCCTCTGCTGTCCCGGCGGGGATGTTGTTGAAATTAACCTTCTCCAAGAAGCGGCTGACGATTGGCCCGCTTTTCAGGCCCTTGATGAGTTCCGTCAGTGGTGCGCGGTTGGGATCGTAAATGTTCCAAGCGAGAAGACGCGCTGTAGTACCTAGAGAACGTTGAAGCGCATGATTGAGGTCGTGATTGGGAGGCAGGCTTTCGTGAGTGTGTGAGTGCAGGGCATGACCAACCTTTTCGACAAGACCAACCCCTGCGCCTTTGAGCACCTCCGCACCGCACTCCAAGGCGAATTTTCCAGCCCATCCCCACATCAATAGTTCCGGGGCATTCACATGCATCACGCTAGAAGCGAATACCATGTTCCATTGCCGGGGAAAAGAGGCAAATTGGGTCGTTTGGAATCTGGCTGCGGCGAGTCTACACCTTCCGCACGATCCTCCCTGAATTCTTTCGGTCGAGCATGTACCGTTGCGTGACAGATTTCAAATCATTCCTGTCCGCCGCGGGTACGGAGCAGGTCGGCGAGATCGTCGCGGCGGTTTCTGAGGGCGACTTTCAGCGGCGTGTAACCGTAATCGTTTTGGACATTGATGTTGGCTCCCTTGGCGAGGAGCAGTTCGACCATCGCTCGGTGTCCATAGCGAATCGCCCAGTGCAGCGGTGTGGAGCCGTTCTTCCCCTTCGCCTCAAGGTTCGCTCCTTTCGCCAGCAACCGCGCCGCCACCTCCGTGTGACCGTGCTCGGCCGCGAAATGCAACGGCGTCGAGCCGAGTCGGTTAACAGCGTTGACATCCGCGCCGTTTGCTAACAGCAATTCGGCCACTTCGGTTTGCCCGTGCGCTGCCGCCCAATGCAGCGGCGTTGTGTGGTATCGATCTTTGGCGTTGGACGCGTCGCTGGCCTGCAGCAGGAGCTTGACGCGTTCGATCTCGCCGAGCGCGGCGGCGGCGAACAGATCCACGTTCGCGCCCTTCGCAAGAAGCCATTCGGACATTTCCCGGTGTTGGTGAAAGAGAGCGGCGTCCAACGGCGTCCAACCGAACGCTCCCTTGGCGTTGATGTCGGCTTGATGAGCCAGAAGTAATTCGGCAACGCCTTTCTGCCCACGCGTTGCCGCTCGATGCAACGGGGTCGAACCGCTTCCGTCCTTGGCGGCTGGATTTGCGCCCTTCGCCAAAAGCAATACCGCGATCTCTCCGTCACCGGTCTCCGCTGCCCAATGCAACGGGGTCCACCCAAGCCCGTCCTTGGCGTTCACATCCACGCCACTGCCCAGCAGCTTCTCCACCTCGCGTTTGTCGCCGCGCTCGACCGCCTGGTGCAAAGGTGTCATATCAATCATTCCTCAGTTCTTTGCGTTGTTGAGAGGCTGTCGCCCAGATGGTATCCGTTGTTGTAGCCGCGCTTCTATGAAGTGGGGCCTTCATATCCCGCATGAATTCGGCGCTTCACAGAAGCGCCTCTACACCGAAATTCCCAAGATTGGATTTGGGCAACACGTCCTTAATACACAGCTTCCAATCTACACCTTCAGCACGATCTTCCCAAAATTCTTTCGGTCAAGCATGTACTGTTGCGCAGCGGCGGCTTCTTTCAACGGGAATACCCGATCCACCACGGGCCGAAGTTTACCGGCTTCGACGAGACGCAATACTTCCAGCAATTCTTTGCGGCCACCCATGAAACAGCCGATGATGGCATGCTGCCGCGCGTAGAACGGGCGGATGTCCACGGTCGCTTGCGGGCCGCTGGTCGCGCCGCACGCGACCATCCGACCCAGGCGCGCGAGGCAAAGCAGGTTCTTCGGCCATGTCTCCGGGCCTATGTGGTCGAAGATCACATCCACGCCACGCTTGCCGGTGAGTCTCAACACTTCCTCGGCGAAATTCTGTTTGCGGTAATTGATCACCATGTCCGCGCCCAACGCCTTGGCCTTTACCGCCTTTTCGTCGGAGCCGACAGTTGTGATGACCTGCGACGCGCCGCAAAATCTGGCGAGTTGAATGGCCATCGTGCCGACGCCTGAGCCGGCGGCGTGCACCAGCACCGTCTCGCCGGCGCGCAATTGCGCCCGCGTTACCAGCATGTGCCACGCGGTCAGCGTAACGAGTGGGATCGCCGCCCATTCCTCGAAACTCAGTTTGTCGCTGACGGGTAACATGTCGCTGTGATGCGCCCTCGCAAACTCCGCGTAACCGCCCTGCCGCTTTCGCCCCATGATGTCGAAGCTCGGACTCGCCGAGTCCCAACCACTCGTTGTGTATTCGTCAATCGTGCCGTCGGTGACGCCCGGTGAGATGATGACACGCTGGCCCGCCTTCAGTTTTTTCACGTTCGCTCCGACCGCTGCCACTTCGCCGGCGACATCGTTGCCGCCGATATGCGGCATCTCAATAGGGAATCCCGCCGCTTCGCGAATCCAGATGTCGAGATGGTTTAACGCGCAGGCGCGCACTCGCACCAGCACTTCGTCGGCGGAGATCTTCGGATCGGGCACGTCCGCGTATTCGAGTTTCTCAATCCCGCCATGCTCGCGAAAGATCACCGTTTTCATAAAAACCTCCTACGGAATCGCACACCATTGCCGAATCACGAACAACCAAGCCAATGCCGCCAGAATCACCACCACCACCATCCACCACAGCCACTGGCGCGGACTGCGCTGTTTGCCGCCGCCAAGCTCACGCCGTTTCCAGTCCTCGTAATCGAATTCCTCGGGGTCTTCGATCCCCGTGCCGTCGTAGACGGTGTTTTCCGACCAACCGGTCTTTTCATCGGAACCACATTCGGGGCACACTTTCGCTCCGACCGGCACATCTGCCCCACAATTCGGACAGACGAACGGCTCGTCATTCGTGCTCATCCGTGTGCATCTGTGGCTGAATTCAGCCGCCTGATCATCTCGTCCACTTTCTGTTTCACACCAACATCCATCTTGATAATCGGCGGCCAAGGACGCGTGTTGGCTTCGCTTGGTAGTTTATGCGTGGCATCGATACCGATCTTGCTGCCGAGACCGAGCACGGGCGCGGCATGGTCGAGCACGTCGGCCGGGCCCTTGGTGAAAATGATGTCGCGCTCGGGATCGATATTGGCGCAGAGGCGGAACAACACTTCGCTCGTGTTGTGGACGTCCACGTCGTGGTCGACCACCACGATGATCTTGGTAAACATCATCTGCCCCATCCCCCACAACCCGTGCATCACCTTCATCGCGTGATAAGGAAACGACTTCTTGATGGAGACAAACACCAGATTGTGGAACACGCCCTCGGCCGGCAACGCCATGTCCACGATCTCGGGGAAATTCATCTTGAACACCGGCAGGAAGATCCGCACGCTGGCCGTGCCCATGTAAAAATCTTCCATCGGCGGCACGCCGACGATCGTGCTCGGATAAATTGCATCGCGGCGGTGCGTGATCCGCTCGACGTGGAATTTCGGATACGGCTCCGGCAGCGTGTAGTATCCCGTGTGATCGCCGAACATGCCTTCCATCTCCAGCTTCTCATCGGGATCGACGTAACCTTCCAGCACGAAATCGCAATCGGCGGGCACCTCCAAATCGTTCGTCTGGCACTTCACCATCTCCACGGATTTCTTCCGCAGGAAACCGGCGAACATGAATTCGTCGATGCCATCGGGCAACGGCGCGGCCGCCGCAAAGGCATAAACCGGATCGCCGCCGAGCGCCACGGCCACGGGCATCCGCTGCCTCAACTCGACATGCCGCCGCCAATGACGCGCACCCGTTTTCTGAAGTTGCCAGTGCATGAAGGTGGTGCGCCCATCGATCACCTGTATCCGGTAGCAGCCGACGTTGCGCGTGCCGGTATCGGGATCGCGGGTGATAACCAGCGGCAACGTGATGAACCGCCCCGCATCCTCCGGCCAGCATTTCTGTATCGGCAACAAGCTCAGGTCGGGCGACGCCTGCACGACTTCCTGACACGCTCCCCTGTCCGCCGAAGCCTTGGCGAAGGCGGAACGCTCCACGACCTTTGGTTTCGCATGCCGCAACTCCAGCGCCGTGCCGAGCAGCGCGATGGCTTCCTGGAAAGATGTCGGCGGCTTGGCTTTGAGCAAACTTTCCAACTTGCGTGCGACATCTTCGACGTCGTTCACCCCGAGCGCCATCGCCATACGTTTCCAAGACCCGTAAGCGTTGATGAGCAGCGGGAAACTTGACCCTTTGCACTTCTCGAACAGCAACGCCTTGCCGCCTGCCCCGATACCATCGGGGCCATCGGGCGATTTCATCTCGCGGTCGGCGAACTCGGTGATCACCAGAACAGGATCGACCTCGACGGAGACGCGCTTCAGTTCACCAGCCGCATCCAATCTCTGCACGAACTCCCGCAACGAATCGTAGGCCATGAGGAGTTTATACCACCAAGACGCCAAGACACAAAGTCGTTCTTGGTGACTTTGTGCCTTGGTGGTTACTGTGCATAGGCCGTCTTGTCCTCGACTCCAGTTTTGCGGAATGCTTGCTGTCGTTCGGCGCATTTGTTGCAGCGGCCGCAGTGCTGGTCGCGGCGCGGGGATATGCAAGAGAAGCTGAGGCGAAGCGGAAGATGTTTACCGCGCCGAATGACTTGCTCTTTCGTCAACGTGCGAAACGGTGCGACGACTTTCAGCCGACAGCTCAGCCCGGCACTGGCGGCAGCAGAGAAGTCGCGGAAGAATTTGGGCGTCGCGTCGGCAAACGGGTTGTGGCCGAGCGAGCCGACGGCGATGATGGGGATGCCGCGCTCGGCGCAGAAGACAGCCGCTTTGGAGAGCAGCAGCAGGTTTCGTCCGGGCAGATAGACTGCGTCGTCAGGAGTCATGGCATGCGGAACTTTGCGGCCAGTCGTGCTCCAGTGCGCGCCGTAAATGTCGCGCACGGGAAGAGAGAGGACAGTCAATGGGGCAATGGAGTGGTGGAGGTTCGGAGTGATGGAACGGAGGAACTGGCGGAGGTGGCGAAGCTCCGCGTCCTCCCACACAAGACCGTGGCGGATGAAGACAGGATAAACTTTCGCGTGACGCTTCGCCAGCTCCGCCAGCATCACGCTACTGTCCAATCCGCCGCTGACCAGGGCGCAAACACCTGAACGTTCAACTTTCAACGTCCAACCCTCAACATTCAACGCAGCAGGCGCCAGCTTGTTGAGAGTTGAGAGTTCAACGTTGGACGTTGAGCGTTAAGGACTATTCTTGCCCCGCCGCACGGCTTCCTTCTCCGCTTCGAGTTTCCCGCGCAGCTTGGAGATCTCAGCGCGCAAAGTCTCTTCAAGTTTTTGCGCCGCCTCGAAATCGTCTTTTGCGCGGGCTTCGGCAATCTTGGGCTTCAGTGCGAACTCCTGCTCGGCGATCTTCGCCGTGTAAACGCGGTCAAGCTCGGCCAACTTCGCCTTGTCCTCGGCGGTGAGTTTGCGGGCGGCCTGTGGAGATTGTTTCGCCATCCGCTCCAGCGCAAGTTCGTATGCGGATTTAATTGCCATTCAACTTCACCTTCACGTCGTTGCCTTCGATGACGCAATCGAACTTCTCCACCTTCGCGGTCGGCACAACGGGCGACACGCCGGTCGTCACGTCAAACCGCCAGCCGTGCCACGGGCAGGTCACGACGTTGCCATCAAGCGTGCCCTCGCCCAACGGGCCGCCGCGGTGCGGGCAAACGTTGTCCAGACAGTAGAACTTTCCCCCGACGTTGAACAGGGCGAGTTCCCGCCCGTCCGCCATGACGGTCCTGCATTCGCCGGGTTTGACGTCGGCCACCTTGGCCACGGGGACGAATTCGCTCATGGATGTCTGCTCCATTTGCCCGGAATAGTAGCCGAATTGTCCGCGAGCGTCCACCGCAAGATGGATGCGGGTTGCCGCGGCGGGCAAGTTCCCGTATCTTGGCGCTGAGATGCAGGCAGACCGTATGGATGGCACCGACAAGAAGCTGTTGAACCTCCTGCAAACCGAGGTACCGATCGCGCCCCAACCCTGGGGCGTCGTCGGCGAACGGCTCGGCGGTGTCGGCGAGGCGAAGGTGATGGAACGCGTGCGGGCGTTGAAGGCTGCCAAAATCATTCGCCAGATCAGCGCCATCTTCGACACGCGCTCGCTCAGTTACGAATCCTCGCTGGTGGCGGCGCAGTACGATTCCGCCCGCTTGGATCCCGCCGCTGCGATCGTCAACGCGCACCCCGGCGTCTCGCACAACTACCAGCGCAACCACGCGTTCAACCTCTGGTACACCATCGCGGTCAGCCCCGACTCGCGGCTCGGTCTGGAGCGGACGGTGCAGGTTCTCCACGAAACGAGCGGCGCGCGCAGCACGCGGCTGCTGCCGACGCTCCACCTGTTCAAGATCGGCGTCGAACTCGACATCGAAGGTACAGCCAAGCTGTGCGAGAAGAAGCCTGGCGGCTACACGCACAAAGACCGCAAGACAGCCGACACGTCGCTGACGGATTTGGAGATTCGGTTCGTGCGCGAGATGCAGAAGGACTTGGCGATTGAACCCGAACCGTTCGTCGCCACCGCGTCGCGACTCGGCGTCAGCCTCGAAGAACTGCAGCGGATTGCTGCGGCCATGATCGAAAACGGCAGGATGCGCCGATTCAGCGCCGTGCTGCGGCATCGCGAGGTCAGGTTTGCCGCCAACGCCATGGGCGTTTGGGCCGCGCGCGGCACCGAAGCCGAGATTCTGGCCGCGGGCGAGAAGATGGCCGCGTTTCGCGCGGTGACGCACTGCTATCGGCGCCCGACCTATCCCGACTGGCCGTACAACCTGTTCACGATGGTTCACGGCCGCACACCGGCAGAGTGCGAAGCCGTCCTCGCCGAAATCTCTAAGGAAACCGGCGTCGCCAACCATGCCGCTCTCTACTCCACCAAGGAGTACAAGAAAACCCGCGTCGAGTATTTCACGGATGCCGAGCAAGAGTGGGAGAGGCGCTACATCGCCGCCGACACGCCGAAGAACGTCGTCAAGTAGCGGCGGGCGCATCCTGGCGCTGTCACCGATGTCGTGAGTGCGCCGGTGTAGCGGCGGCTCTGCGAGCCGCCGAAAACCCCAAGAAACCGACGACTCGGCGCCTTCATTCACCCCGAAAGCTTTCGGGGCAGGGAAGCGCCGCGTCATTGGGTGCCTGGCAAGCGGGCCTCTTGCCCTACAATTCCTCTGCGGGGATTCATGGCTGCGCTGCGGTTATGGCAGCCTTCAGCGTGCCGACGTACGGAAGGTTTCGGTATCGCTCCTGATAGTCCAATCCGTAGCCGACGACGAACTTGTTGGGGATCCGAAAGCCAACAAAGTGGGCTTGGAACCCTTCATGGTGAGGGACATCCTTCTCCAGAAACACTCCGAACTTCAGGCTGCGCGGTTGCAGCTTGAGAATCATCTCGCGGATTTTCACCAGCGTCAGCCCCGTGTCGAGAATGTCGTCCACCACCAGCACGTCGTGTCCGCGGACGTCCAAGGTCAAGGCTTTGGTGACGATGAGATCGCCCGTCGAACGCGTCTCGCCGTGATAACTGGAGACGCCGATGTAATCGAACCGCAGTCGCATCGGCAATCGTCTCAGCAGGTCGGCGATGAACATCACGCTGCCTGTCAGCACTGCCACCAACGTCAAATCTTTCGCCGCATACTCGCGCTGGATTTCCAACGCCAACGCATCCATTCGCTGCTGGATCTGCTGTTCGGTGATCAGGATTTCTTCGAGGTCATCGCGCATCGGCTGCATGGCGGGGAAACCTTAGCCGATCGGTTGGAGGCTGGAAAGAAAAAGCTGGCCCCGAAAACCTTTGGGGCTGGTTCTCGAAGGATTCGTGGATCGTTGCGCCGCCTGACGGTTGAGCTCGGCGGCGCGGCCTGTTCGCGTCCGCTGCCGCACCGTGCTGGGTGGTTCGATCTCGATCCGATGGCTGAACTCTATTCGTGAAAGTACTCGCGGACTTTTGCCGCGATCTGGCGATCAGTCATCTTGTCAACTGTTTCCACAGCGATGATGTGTCCACCGAGTTTGTCTCTCTCGAGACGTTTTTTCAACTCGCCCTTTGCCTCACCAGGACCAAACAGCATAATCGATTCGGCATCACGAATCGCCGCAATCACCTCATCGTAGTAATTGTTGAGATGGCCCGTAAACTCCCTCTCGTGGCTATCATCTGCCGGCACCTGCTGTCCATGGTGAGTCGTCGAACGTACGCCATCAAAACGTCCCGGCTGTTTCTCAACGTTTGATCTGATCTCCATAGTCTCTTCCCCTTCGGTCGAGACAATCGCGATCACAGCCTTCCGATGATCAATCCACAAACCCGCGGTCGTTTTCATGCAATTCTCCTTTTTCGATTTGGTTTGGCTAACGATTTTGAAACAGCATCAAGTTCGAATCTCGTCCTGGTTTCTGGCAGACGCCGGGTCAGACTGCGATCGGAGGTGCTGACTGAGTGCAAAGTAAAAGGCACCGCCCCGATGTTTGGCCGGGCAACAGTAATCGAAGTGCTCCTGTTTCCTCTCGTGTCGCGCAGCACGGCAAAACAATCAGCTCGACTAGGGCAGGAACTCGACCGGTACTTTGATGCCTGGCTCGTCTGTTTTCGCCGTTGCCCCAACTTCATTTTCCACTGTCGTTTCCGTTTTCACCGTCGTTTCCGTTTTCACTGTCGTCTCCGTTTTCAGTGTCACCGGGGAAACAGCCGCCAGTTGAGCTTCGGCTTCCAACCAATGCTGCAAGTCGCGTTCTCGTGGACGACCTTCCTGCAGATAAATTTGGTATGCCATCGCAGCCACTTTATCTCGCGGCGGCTTGACTGCAATGCTGGTTTGGATCGATTTCTTAATCGACGACTGCGGTTTTTCGCTGGCGGATTCTCCATTATTATTTTTGGTTTGGTTTGAATTTGTCATCGGCGATTGCGGCAGCCCGCTGGCCGATCTTTGATTCTGGAAACGGTGTCGATTTTTCATGCCTGATAATTATCAGAGCAACTGTGCGGGCGCTATGGGGTGTTCACCCTATGGGAGATTTCATGAATCCAGTCCCGACGCTTTCGGGGCGAGCGGCTCACGGAGCCTGTCGATCGCGCCAGAGGCGAGCGTCTCCTGCCCACCGGGCGCAACTTGACACTGCTCCCGGGCTGCCCGCGATCCAACGACTCGGCGCGCCCGGCGGTCGCGCCCTACCATCCCGAAGGAACCAGCGTTGATCACCAGAACGCTCATCGGGCAACCACGCCCCCGCCCAGGATGACGATTGGAAAGGACTGCATGGTCTTGGATTGGATTCTGCGTTGTACGGAACGCTGAACTTTTGATTTTCCGCAACTGCCGGTATGGCGTTCGTAACAAAGGCCGTGATCGTACCGAAGACCGCTATTTCTTCATGGCGGTGATACGCTTCAAATGATCGTCCACAACCGGAATGGATTTATCCACGAAGCTTTTGATATCCGCGTCTTGCGTTGCGGCAGATTCGGCTTTGAATTCCCAGGCATCCTCGTTGTGCTCCGTTATCATGACGGCGATATAAGCAGCGTCGAATTCCGAACCCGTCAGGGCCTCCATTTTATCCACCATCCCCTGACGTTTTGTATCCAGGCTGTCGGGCAAGGTCACGCCCTTTTGCGCGGCCAACGCTTTCAGGTCACTATTGATGGCCGTATGGTCCTTCACCATCATCTGACCGAACGCCCTGACATCCTTGCGCATCCCTTTCTGAGCAGCCAGTTCGCCCAGTTTCACCTCAATCATGCCACCTTGGGCAGCCGCGACGATGAAGTTTTTGTCCGCCGTGGAGAGCTTCGTTTCCGCCTTGGCGCATGGAACTGCGAGGAGGAGTCCCACCGCCACCATGGCCATGCAAAGTCTGGCTGCGGCTGAGCTGGTGATGAGTTTGGGAAACCGCGCATTGGTTTGTTCCGCCGCGTGCTTTGATTCTGTATTGGTATTCATAAGTGATTGCTTGGTTAATGTTGCTTTGTTTTTGGTTTGGAATCTGCATTGATCACGACACAAAAAACTTGGAAAAAACCTCATCGCATTGCCGGGCAAGGGAGAAATCTTTCTCGGTGATTCCTCCTTCATCATGCGTGGTTAGCTTCAACGTCACCTTGTTAAAACGAATGTCGATATCCGGATGGTGATTGAGTTTTTGAGCTTTCCTGGCGATCCGGTTGACAAAATCGATGCTTTTTAAGAATCCCTCAAACTTGAATGTCCGAAGAATTGTTTGAGCGCGTTTCGACCAGTTCGGGACGGCCTTTAAGTGAAGGCTGACTTGTTTGGTGGTTAAGGCTGGCATAATTTTAATCAGTTTTTCTTCCGGCCGGAGCCGCTCTTTTTGCCGCCGCCAGTGAGTTTGTTTACGGTGGCCCAAGCCCGTGCTTCCGCGGTTTTCGTGCTGACCCCCTTTTTCTCGTAGCCGGCTTCGATGTGTTCCGCCTGACGCTTCTGTTTGTCAGTGTAGCTGGATTTATCGCCTTGAGGCATTGGTGGTCCTCTCTTACGGGCGGGACGCCATGGGTTCAGTTCGCCACGCATCTTCGCTTTTTTTCTCATAATCGTCGAAGGCTTTGACCAAGCCGGTGAGCACTTCCGCCGAAGTCTCGAATAGCGCCTGGGCCTTCGGTTCCGTGAGTTTTCCAACGTCTTCGCGCAGATGATCGATGAGCTGCCGCATCTGAGCTTTGATTTTCTGCGTGTGGTGAATGGGGTTATTCTCTGAAGAGGGTTTCATACAAGTGGCGCATTCCTTTCTTCTTTATTCATAGGAATAATGATAAGCGATGGGCTGAGATTTTCCAATGGGGTGTAACCCTACCGTGGATTATGCGCGGACACCACCCGCCGAAAACGGATCCAGCCGAGAGATGCATTTCGTCGCTTGGTCGGAATTCCTTTTTTCACTGGCCATGCCAAGTCCGAGTGCGCGGCACACCGGACAAACAGCGTTGGCGACCAGCCGGGGAAGGCTGGCAGTTCATATGACGTTATCAACCGGAGCCGTGGGAAGCGTGATGTCCGCCGGGGCCTTTCGCGCGCAGATAAGTCCATAGCGTCCAGCCCAACGCGAAAGACGCAAGCAGACCGATGATGACCCAAGTCAGGTTTCCCAATGTTTCGCTCAACGCCTGCACCCGGTCGCTGAAGAGCTTTCCCAGCAGCACGTATGGTGCGACCCACAGGACTTCGCCAAGGACGCTCCAAAGGAGAAATCGATGCCAGGGATACTCGGTGATACCGTAGGTGACGTTGAGCCAGGGGCCGAGCGGTGTGACGAGCCAGCGACTGAAGAAGACGCCCGTTCCACCCCACTTCTTAGAAACAGCCTCTGCCTTCTTCAGGCTGGCCTCGCCGACCTTGTACTTGCGTCCTAGTTTGTGGGCCAGGCGTCGCCCGCCCCAGCGCGCCAGCCCGTAACCGATCTGGTCACCCAGGACCGCCCCGCCGCTCGCCAAAACCAGGACCCACCAGAGATTCATCTCTTCTTGGGCGACCAGGGAACCGGCGCCAATGAGCATGAACGTCATCGGGAACGGAACCCCGACGGACGATATCGCCGTCACCCCAAACAGCACCGGGTAGCCGCTGACCGCGAGCGCGGCGAGCAGGGGGTCCCGGACATTCATGGCGCGCGTCCTTCCTCGGGTGGTGGCGGCGGATACGGCGCGGGCATGAATGATCGCGTCCGCCAGAACGCCTATGACGTCATCAACTGAATGCCTCTGCGAGCGGGCAATTTTGCTGATGGGGCGCTTGTCCGGCAGCTTGGGCGGCAGCGCCAACGCCTCATAGAGAACGTCGGGTGGCACATGATAGGAGTGCGCGATATAGCCGACCGTCATCCAGCCATGAATCGGTTCGTCCATGTGGGAACGCCAATACACCACCTTCCGCGCCGTCCGCACCGCCGACACCCCCGTGATGGCAACGGTGAGGACAAAGGCCAGCCCGAGCAGCCAATGTCTTCTGATAATCATGGCTCCGGCAATTGTTCGCAGGGTGGCTGCTCCGGAGTCTCCGCTTAATTGCAACTGCAGGTGGAGCAGGCTTCCTTGACGGCCTTTTCGATCGCTTCACGGGTTTCGCCGGTGCGCTTCTGAATCCGGCCGAACAATTCGTCGTGCTTGCCCTCGACGTATTGGAGATCGTCATCCGTGAGCTTGGCCCACTTCTGTTTCAACTTGCCCTTGGTGATGTTCCAGTCGCCTTTGATTTCGAGTGTGTTCATAGCAGTTCCTTCTGTTCTTCGTTTCCATTCGCCGTCAACGTAACGGCAATAGTGTTTTCGCGGTTCGGATGTTGGCTCAAGCTACGGCCTGAGCTGGCCCTTTACTATGGGGCATAACCCTACCGTGGATGATGGGCGCCATCGCCCTCCGAAAAGCCAGCGAATGGAGGGAACCTTGCTTGTCCGGAGTAGGGTTACACCCCATAGCCAGGGAACGGCCCATCGCGTAACGTACCCGCAATAATGGGAAGGATTGGTGATGGATAAAACCGGCTTCGCTTTCTGGCTGACTTTGACTGGGACCCTTTGCTGGGTTGTTTGTTTTTGGTGGATGTATCGGATTTCAACCAAACAGAATGCCCTTTTGGATCAACTTCACGCGCAGGGCAAACGCATCGAAAAGTTGTCCAAGCTCGAACATGACCTCATCAAGGAAGTGCAACCGCAGGTCGGCGAGATCAAGGATGGTATGGACGCGATGGTTGCCGCCGTGAAGGAGAATACTGAAAGCAATTCTCCTGCATCCAAAAACAAGTAGGTCCATCAATATGTTTATTGGCGAATAGCTGGTTTCATGGATGACTCCTTCGTCATTCTGCAATCCGCCTCTCCTTACACCACTCTCTTAAAGTCGATATATCCGCGCTCCACATCCGTGCTGACCAGTTGCACGCGGAGCCTGTGGCCGACGTCCATGCCTTCAAAACCGCTCGCCAGTCTTCCTTCAATGGGCGGATGCAGAATACGGACCCACGTGCCTTTGTCCGATGCGCCGGTGACGATGGCATCGAACTGCTCCCCGATCCTTGTTTCCAGCAGAATTGCGGCTGCGGATTTTGTGACCTGCCGTTCGACTTTTTTCGCTGCGTCTTCCTCTTCGGTGCAGTGCGTTGCGAGCGCTTCCAATTCGTCGTTCTCGTAGGGCAGCGAACTTCCCGCCACTGCTGCTTTCAGTAATCGCTGTGTAATCAGATCGGGGTATCGGCGGTTCGGGGCGGTGGAGTGAGCATAGTCCTTGACCGCAAGACCGAAGTGCCCGGCGACACTGCCTCCCGGAAGTTGGACGACGTATTCACCGGCGCCCAGGAGCTTGATGACGCTGAGAGAGAGATCGGGAAAGCGGAGAGGATCAGCGGCTTTCGCCGATACCAGGAATTGATCCAGGGCCTTTGCGTCGGGTTCCTTGGGCAACGTTGAGCCCCGCTCGGCGGCAAGCTCGACGATCCGGTCCCAGCGTTTGGGTGTGCGGACTACGCGCCGCAGCGACGGAAACTGTTTGGACGCGAGGTATCGTGCGGTAACGCCGTTGGCGGCTATCATGAAGTCTTCAATAATGTCTTTGGCCCGGTTCCTTGTTTCGGTTGCCAGGTCCTTGAGCTTATCTCCATCAAAGACCGGACGTGCTTGTATTGTCTCGAGATCAAGCGCGCCGTTCAGGTGCCGGAGCGCCTTCAGTTTCTGGGCCACGCGGTCTTGGAGTCGAAGGTTCTCGTCCAGACCGCTGACCGTGCCGATCCCTTGTGGCATCGGCCCGCTACCCTCCAGCCAGCCGGCCAGGCTGTTGTAGGCCAGCTTTGCACGATTACGCACCGTCGCTTGATAAAGGTCCGAACTCTGAAGCGATCCATCCCCGGCGAGAACTATTTCAATGACGATGGCAAGGCGGTCTGATTCATAGCTGAGAGAGGTAAGATCCGTGGAGAGTTTCTCGGGCAGCATCGGAAACGTCTCGGCAACCGTGTAGACCGAGGTGGTGTTTTGCCGCGCATGATCGTCAAGTGCCGAATGCTTCTTGACGACCGCGTCAACGTCGGCAATGGCGACCAGGACCTTGGCGGCGCCGTCGGGCATGGCTTCGGCAACGGTAAGCTGGTCCAGATCACGCGAATCATCGTTGTCGATGGAGCACCAGATAAGGTTCCGGAGATCGCGTGTCGATCCCTCAGTTTGCGACGCTGGCCCGCGGATTCCGTCGAGCTCGGCGAGCGCCGGGGGCGGAAAATCTGGAACAAGTCCTCTTTCAAGCATAGCCCGATGGGCGATTCTTTGCAGGATCGAGCGGTGTTGTCTGTCGTCTGTGTCCGTCATAGATGTCACCATTTCTGGAACGGGAGTATGTAGCGAACGCAATCCGGGCGTCAAGCAGGCCGTGGCCGGAGTTGAAGTTTACCCCGCACGGCGGGGCGTCGGCGCAGGCGTATCGGCAGTGAATCGCGGGCTTGCCCCGACCGGCTCGCGTTGGCATACGGCCTGCCGGTATGAATCTCCACGATTTAATTGAACGAGCGGCGTTCACTTGGATTGCCCATGAGAAGGCGAATGCCCAATCGCTGCCAGGTCAGATTGGGTTGCACGTCGCGAAAGCCGGCAAGCTCAGGATTCCACAACGCGAAGCGATTGAAATTTATCTCTGGCTAAAGTTCTACGGCCAGAACCGTGCTCTCGGCGACATCATCCGCGGTGACCTGCTTCGCGACCAATGCGACCAGCATCCGGCGCTTTGCGCGAATCCCGCGACTGAATTCCTTCACCAGTTTGCAAAGAAAAACGATTCGGCGAAGCTGGCCGCCACTGTCAAAGACGATCCGCTCGGACAGCAACACGACTGGAATGCGTTCCAACGGCGAGCCATCCTGCCGAGTCGCATTTCTGTTATTGCCTCTGCTTTCAAGCCGGCAAGGTAAACCAGAAGGTGCTTCCTTTATCGACTTCACTTTCCACTCCAATCTCGCCGCCGTGCGCCTCAACGGCCAACTTGCAGAACGTCAGTCCAAGACCGGTTGAATACATTTTCCCTTGTTGTTGAGCTTCAACCTGCCCGAATTTCTCAAATATCTTCTCATGATATTCACGGGGAATACCGCTCCCTGTATCTGCAACACAAAGCTTTGCTCCATCTCCATTTTTTTCGACAGAAACGGCAACCTTGCCGCCTTCGGGCGTGAATTTAATGGCATTCCCCACGAGGTTGGCGATGACACGCGTAACCAGGTTCGCGTCGCAGTTGACCATCACCGGCAGGGATTGTTTCTGATAGAGTAGTGACACCTGTTTCGTCAGGGAACCGAGGGAATTGAGGGCATTCTGAATCAGGACATCAACGTCCGACTCTGTCACGTTGAGCGGCATCTTCCCCTGTTCCAGACGACTGATATCCAGGAGGGAATTAACCATGCCCACAAGAACCAATCCGCTGCTTCGGGCGTCTCTGAGAATCGCCAGTTCATCACTGTTCAGCTTTTTTCCAGCATCCATTTCCAGCATTTCCAGATACCCCGTAATACCCATCAAAGGCGACCGCATATCGTGGACAATCATGTGAGTCAGATTATCCCGTAAATCCTCCAGTTTCCTGAGTTGATCATAGTTCTCCTGCAACTGGCGGTTCCGGCTCTCCAGTTCAATCTGAAGCCGGCGAAGTTTTAAATGCGTTTGTACCCTGGCTTCCACTTCTTCGAACTGGAACGGCTTCGTAACATAGTCAACTCCGCCTGCAGCAAAGGCCTTGATCTTGTCAATCGTCTCATCGAGGGCGCTGATAAAAAGGACTGGAATCTCTTTCAATGCCTCATCCGCCTTGAAATGTTCACACACCTCGTAGCCGTTCATCTCCGGCATGTTGATATCGAGCAGGATCAGATCGGGTTTTTCATTCTGAACCGCCTGAATCGCCAGCTTTCCGCTCGGAACGGGCCGAACCCTGTACCCGTGTTTCTTCAGCATCTCTGTAAGTAACTGGAGATTGGCAGGAGTATCATCCACAATAAGGATGTCCGGCGTTTTTTGATGAACTTCAGACGTAATCTGTTCCATTTCAACTCCGCCTTTTTTTATAGTTTAGTGTTCGTCTTCGTCTTTAGGTGGGGCAAGACGTCGTGCCGAGCCGTCTGCTCCTGTTCCGACTCAGCCGGAGGCTTCGCCCTTTTCCCTGGTTGTCATTTCAAGCAACTTCTGATAATCAAAGTTTTCAGCGAGACTTCTCATCCTCCCGGCAACGTTGACATCATGTTTCTCAATCTGATGAATTAATTCCAATACCCGGTCCAGGTCCGCGGAAAGCGTGGCATCATGTAACTGGTTAATGAGAGTTTCCGGCAAAGCCGCCGCTTTCTCTTTCAACCATTCACCCGCGGCATCCTTTTCAGGCTTGAGAGCAGAGGGTTCATCGGCATAAACATATTCAACCGTCAATAACGCCTTGATTTTCTCAAGCAGAACTTCCTCGCGGAATGGCTTGCCGAGGAAATCATCCGCACCGATTTCCAGAGCTTTCTTACGGTCCTCATCAAAGGCGCTGGCCGTCACGCTGACGATCTTGACCTTTTTTCCGTCGACACTTGACCGGATACGTTTGATTGCCTCGTAGCCATTCATGACAGGCATACGATTATCCATGAGAATCATATGCGGTCGCCATTTTTCAAATTCCTGGACAGCCTGTTCTCCGTTTGCGACTTCCCGGACATCAAAGCCGATTCTTGCCAGCATCTGGGAAAGCAATACGCGGTTATCGTCTTTGTCGTCGGCAATCAACACACGGCGTATCTTCTGGCCGGGCTGGAGCCCCGCAACACGGCGTGACTCTGTTTTTTTCGCCATCGCGCCTTCCCGACCTTCCTCGATATTTATTTCGAATCGAAAAATACTGCCCTTGCCAAGCTGACTGCTGACGCTGATGGCTCCTCCCATCAAACGGACGAATTCCCTGCTGATGGCAAGGCCAAGTCCTGTTCCCGTTTGAATCTTCTTGCCGCTCTCGGCTTGTTCGAACGGTCTAAACAACTTTCCGATTTCCTCTTCGGCAATACCCACGCCCGTATCTTCAACCTCCACCATCAGTCGCAATGCTGTCTCGGACCTGGTCTTGATACCGACCCGGACGGAAACACCTCCTTTACTGGTAAACTTGACGGCATTACCAATCAAATTGACAAATACCTGGCGCAGTTTATTCGAGTCACCAACGACACAACCGGGCAGAGCTCCCACGCGTTCCACGAGGAAGCACAGATTCTTCTCGTCCGTGCGCATTCGGAACATCATTTCAATTTCATCAAGCATGCCGTTCAAATCAAATGCCACCGGGTTCAGGGTTGAACGGCCAGCCTCGATCTTGGAGATCTCCAGGATATCATTGATGAGCGCAAGCAGATGCTCTCCGCTGCGGTTGATGATCTGCAGGTGTTTATTCTGTGAAGGCGTTAATCCGGTGTCACGCATCATCAACTGCGAAAACCCCAGTATGGCGTTCATCGGCGTACGGATTTCATGCGACATATTTGCCAGGAATGCGCTTTTTGCTCTGTTCGCGATTTCCGCGGACTCCTTGGCTTTCTCCGCCACAGACCTGGCGCTCTCCAGTTCGACGTTCTTTTCCTGCAGCACCTGATCCAGGCGTTTGCGCTCCGTGACGTCGCGCGCAGCGGCGAACACGCCCTGCAGCCTCCTGTCCCGGTCGTAGAAGGTGGTCGCATTGCAGGACACAACAGTTTCCTTGCCGTCTCTGGCGCGCGCGGTGAGTTCGTAGTTGGTGACCTTCTTTTCGCTCAGCACCAGTTTGATACTCGTCTCGGCCCGATCCGGATCGGTGAAGCAGCTCTTGAACGGCGCGCCGATCAGTTCGTCACGCGTGCAACCGGTGAGCGCCTCCATCTGTTTGTTGACGTCGGTAATGATGCCGGACGGATCGGTGGTCATTAGCGCGTCGATGTTGGATTCGAACAGGGAGCGCGTGTAGAACTGATGGTCGCGCAACCGCTGATCGAGCAGCTTCTGCTCTGCCTCGATCTGCTTGCGCGCGGTGTTGTCAGTGCCGATCAGCAGATAGCCGATGATGGCGTCCTGCGCGTCGCGTAGCGCCGTGACGGACACGACTGCCGGGAAGCGGCTGCCATCTTTACGGATATAGGTCAGCTCGTAAATGTCCTCGATCCCGCGCGAGGCCTTGAACACCAATGCCTCGAAGCCCGGCGTAATCGGGGTTCCGAGTTCGGCGCTTAGCGCTTTGGCGCGCGCGATCACTTCCTGAGGATCGGAAATGTCGGCAGGCGTGATCTTGTTCATCACGTCGGCGGCCGCGTAGCCCAGCATGCGTTCCGCGCCGACGTTGAAGATCTGAATGACGCCCTTCGCGTCAGTGGCGATGCTCGAGAAATTGGCGCTGTTGAAA
>Ga0187861_10000455_pt1 | contig 48305 bp, 50 predicted proteins | sample June2016WEW_10_1_3_FD_132986 | JGI IMG/M metagenome (GOLD analysis project Ga0187861, IMG submission 132986) | Peatland microbial communities from SPRUCE experiment site at the Marcell Experimental Forest, Minnesota, USA - June2016WEW_10_100 | ecosystem: Environmental > Terrestrial > Soil >...
AGACATGAAATTGACGAGCGGGAGGGGGCCCACCGGAATTGCAGCCGCGGCGACCTATATCGCCACGGTCCTCACAAACGAAAGAAAAACGCAACGCGAAATCGCAGAGATTGCCAACGTTACTGAAGTGACCATTCGAAACAGGTACAAGGAATTACTCGAGCGCCTCTACATCGAAGTCCCCCTTTAGCGTGCAATCTAGGCCCAAAAGTGTGGTTGGGTCAGGCTTTTTTCGCTGTTTTGTTCGTCGGCAGCTTTTTTGCGGCCGGTCTGGGGACTTCGCGTAGGCCGAATTCGTATGTTCCGCCGTCTATTTGCCAAGTCTTAATGTAGTAGGGCTCCTTAAGCTCTGTTTTCTCTGTGGCGACTACGAAGCGCTTCGCTCGTACTTCGTGGGATAAGTAGCTGCGTTTGCTCTGAAGCATGCTCGCCTTTTCGGCTGTGGGTGCGATGATGTAGCCGTGAACGTAAGAATCGACCTGCAGGTCCATCTCCTTTCGCATCTGTTGCATGCGTCGTACAGCGTCGCGGGTTAAGCCTTCAGCTAATTCGCTTCTTGTCAGTTTAAGGTCCAAGTAGACCGTTCCGTCTGTGAACTCCGCCTTCGCGAAACGTTCGGCTTCTGGGCCGGACTCGAATTTTGCGGATTTCTGCTTAGGCACGCCTGACAGTCTGCGGGTGTTGGCTTGTTCGAGCAGAAGTGCGGAGTACGTTCGGAGGGCGTTTCTAATAGGTTTGGCATCTGAGGCCACGGTTATGCGGGGCACTGGTTGCCGCTGCTTCAAGGCTTTGCCGATGCGGGCGACCGCTATCGTCGAGAGGACGATCTGAGCTGCTTTCATTTCTTCCTCGAGCGAATCGTTCAGGAATTTCTTGTCATAGCTCGGCCAGTCTAGAAGATGGACGCTTGGAGGATGTTTCGGCTCTGCGTTCTTGAACATGTCTTGGTAGAGTGACTCTGAAAGGAATGGGGCGATTGGGCTTAGCATAGTGAGAGCGTTCTTGAGTGCGGTGTAGAGTATCGCATATGCGGCTAGCTTGTCCCGATTCTGTTTCTCAACCCATGTTCTTCGCCTGATGAATCGAACGTATGTGTGGCTGAGGTCCTCGACGAGAAAAGCTTTGAGCGCCCGCACAGCCTCATAGACCTTGTACTGCTCCATCGCCTCTGTAGCATACTTGATCGTTCGATGCATCCTGCTGAGCAACCAACGGTCTTCGGGTCGAAGTGACTTCGTCAACTTTGCGATCGGCCACTTTGTGGGTGAGAATTTGTCGAGGCTCATGTATGTGCTAGCGAAGACGAACGTGTTCCAGAATGTGCCAAGGTCGCCGCTGTACTGCTTCACAGCATCCCAAGAGAACCTAAGGTCTTCCCAGATTGTGTTTTGGAGTACGTAGTATCGGAATGCGTCGCGGCCGAATTTCTGAACCACTTCTTGAGATGTGACAAAGTTCCCTAGCGACTTGTGCATCTCACGTCCCTTGTCGTCCAAGACAAAGCCGTGCATGAGAACGGTGTCAAACGGCCGGAGGTCCATCGCCACCATCCCGGCTTTGAGTAGTGAGAAGAACCATCCAGAGATCTGATCGCGGCCCTCCACTATGAAATCTGCAGGCCACCACAGCTTCGTCACCTCGGGGTACTTGGGGTGGCTTAGACATGCGTAAGAGGCTGCGCCAGAGTCGTACCACCCCACCATGACGTCCGGTATCCGAGCCATTTCACCGCCACATTTGCACCGAATCCTAACTTTATCCACCCAAGGTCTGTGCAGGTTTGGAAGGTCCACCTTCGCCAGGGACCTCTCAAGAAGTTCCTGCTTCGAGCCAATGACTTCATGCTGCCCGCAGGAGCCGCAAACCCAGACGGGCAGGGGTGTCCCCCAGAACCTTTGCCTCGAGACTACCCAGTCTTTCAGGTTTTGAAGCCAGTTCTTGAATTGGCTAGCGCCGGCCCAGATTGGTATCCACTGTGTGGCATCAACGTCTTTGATGAACTGGTCTTTGAGATGTGCGACTCGCACAAGCCACTGTTCAGTAGCACGAATGATTAGGGGCGTTTTGCAACGCCAACAGACGGGGCTCCTGTGCTCTATCTCGGTCTCAAAGAGGAGCATCCCGGCCGATTTCAAATCCTCAATAACTTCGGGGTTGGCGTCACGCACGAACTTCCCTGCATACTTGCCAGTATCAGAAACCAACCGTCCCTGGTCGTCCACGAGCATGAGCACTGGAAGATTGCTACGTATACCCACCTCGTAGTCTTCCTCGCCGTGGCCAGGCGCCGAGTGCACGCAACCAGTCCCATCTTCCATGCTCACGTATTCCTTACTGAGAACAACGCGGTGGCCGCCTTTGAGTTTCGCCTGCGCAGGCACTAGGCCTTCCAGTGGCGAGCGGTAAGTGAGCCCTTCGAGCTTGGTTCCTGGAAAGCTTTCTAGAAGCTCGAAGTGTGTCCCCGTCTCCTTCTGGACGCTCTCCATTCTTGCCTTTGCGATAATGTACACTTCGTCATCTGACCTTACCCTAGCGTAGTCGAAATCCGGGTTAACCATAACTGCTACGTTCGAGGGTAATGTCCATGGGGTCGTGGTCCAGATGAGAACGAATTCATTCTGTTTCCCCTCAACTGGAAATTTCACATAGATGGATGGGTCGCGGAGCATCTTGTACTCCAAAACAACCTCGTAATCTGAGAGCACTGTTTCGCACCTTGGGCACCAGTGAACCACGCGTTGTCCATGCTCGAACAGTCCCTTGGTCCAAGCTTGCTTCAGGCTCCACCAGTCACTTTCGATGTAATCATCATGATGCGTCATGTAGGGCTTAGCCCAGTCCATCCACACCCCAAGGTCTTGGAAGACCTGAGTCATTGATTCGGAATTCATTTCAGCGAAACGCTTGCACTCAGAAACAAACTTCTCCAGGCCGAAGCCCTCAATGTCCTTTTTCGTTTTGAAGTCGAACTTTTGTTCTACTGCCAGTTCGATTGGGAGCCCGTGGCAGTCGTAGCCTGGTTGATCTCTAACGTGGTAGCCGCGTGATCGTTTGTATCGGATTATCGTGTCCTTGAGAACCTTGTTCCAACATGTCCCTATGTGAGGAGTATCAGAGCTTGGGAACGGTGGCCCGTCGAGGAAATAAAACTTCTGACCGTGCGACCTTGCCTCCTTGACCAGCTCATAAGTTCCGTTTTCCTTCCAGAGGTTCCTCACTTGTTCCTCGGTTGCTTTCGGGTTGTATTGCTTCGGAAGTGCGCCTACCTGTCTACTCACTGTTGTTGCCTCCCAAGAATCTCAGACTCACAGAATACTCGCGTGCGTAACGGTGCAAAAGCCTCATGATAAGTAGTGCAATTAACCGAGTAAGCTTGCGATTTCTCGGTCACCTTTCAACCGTGACACCATTCACAACGGCTCTGAAGGCATTTCTGTATTTTAGTTTAACTAACCCTTACGAGATACTGGCCGCATCCACTTGCCTTGAATCAGGTCGAGAGTTCAGTGTTCTGCTTAGGAATTGAGTCAACCGCGCACACTTTTGGGGCGAGCGTTGTGTCCGATAAAGGCACGATTCTCGGCGATGAACGAGATGTTTACGCTTCAGCTCCCGGAACGGGGATTCATCCTCGTGAGGCTGCTGAGCATCACAGTGAGGTTGCGCCGCGGGTCATCGCTAGCACGATAAGCAAAGCCGGAATCGTAGCTTCGGACCTCAGCGGAGTTGCCATAGCGTTGGGCCCTGGCTTGGGTCCTTGCCTGAGGGTGGGCGCGACCGTTGCCAGAGCAATCTCTTCCTACTATCGGATTCCTTTGATTCCCGTAAATCACGCGATCGGCCACATTGAGATTGGGTTGTTGACAACCGGTGCCGAGGACCCCTTGGTCGTTCTGGTGTCGGGCGGGCACACAGCAATCGCTGCGTTCTCAGGAGGGAGATGGCGTATCTTCGGCGAGACCGAGGACATTACGATTGGGAACCTGTACGACATGTTCGCCAGAGAAATCGGCCTACCCTCACCCGCGGGTCCGGAGATTGAGAAATTGACGAAGACTGCTACGAGATTTATTCCGGTCCCATACGTTGTCAAAGGCAACGACGTGTCCTACTCCGGTTTGCTCACCGCCTCCCTTGCACGGCTTCGAGGAGGGGCGAAACTCGAAGACGTATGCTACTCTATGCAGGAAGTCTCCTGCTCCATGCTCGCCGAAGCGGTGGAGCGAAGTCTTGCATACACAGGAAAGAAGGAGCTCCTCCTAACAGGAGGAGTGGCGGCCAACAAGACCTTGCAGAAGAAGCTGGAAGAAGTGGCCAAGCTGCACGACGCCCGTTTCTACGTTGTCGAGGCGCCGTATACAGGAGATAACGGTGCGCAAATCGCTTGGACGGGAATGTTGGCCCTTCGTGCTGGTGTGATAACAACAGTGGAAATGTCGCGCGTCAGGCCGAAGTGGAGGTTGGAAGACGTTGATATCCCTTGGAGAAACGGTTCACCCTAAGCTAATCTACAAAGGGGCCGAAGCAGAAATCTACCTAGAACACTGGCACGGCCAACCTGTAATTCGCAAGAGCCGGATGCCGAAACCCTACCGCATACCCGAGCTGGACGAGGCAATACGGCGGATGAGAACTGCGCATGAAGCAACCATGATGCAAGAAGTCAGAAAATTGGGCGTTCCAGTTCCCACAATCCAACACATTGACATTGAAACCTCCACGCTGATAATGGACTATGTCAACGGCTCGAGTTTGAAGGATGAGTTGAACAAACTGCCTATGCCAACAAGGAAGTCGAGATGTAACATGCTAGGCAGGCTGTTGGCGCAAATGCATGAGGGTGGGATATTTCACGGTGATTTGACCATTTCGAACGTGCTCTCCGAGAACGGTAAGCTGTACGTGATTGACTTTGGTTTGGGGGATTTTACGCATGAACTCGAGGACAAAGGTGTCGATCTCCTTTTACTCAACCGTGTTCTGAAGAGCACACACTACCGATATCATGTTCCACTTTTCAAAGCCTTCATGGACGGCTACTCTTCAGTAGTTGGAAAGAAGCAGGGCAAAGAGACGTTTCTGAAGATGAAGGAAATTGAGAGGCGGGGTAGGTATTTTGAAAGAGGCTAGGCACAGCGTTTACTTTGCCACCCATAACCGGAGCAAGTATATGGAGGCCTCACGAATCGCCGAAGTTTTCGGGATTCAACTGAAGCAACTCAATATCGAAAAAGAGGAAATTCAGTCAGACAGCCTCACCGAGATTGCTTCACACGCAGCTCTTCAGGCCGCAAAATCAAGACCCTACAGAGTGGTCTCCGAAGACGCAGGCTTCTTCGTTGAAGCACTAGGAGGCTTTCCTGGTCCATATTCGGCCTACGCCTTCCGAACTTTAGGCACGGCAGGCATCTTGAAGCTAATGCGAGGCGAACGAAACCGAAATGCATCGTTCATGGCGGCACTGGCATACTGCCAACCTGGCAAACATCCCGTCTGTTTCAAAGGTGTCGTGAAAGGAGTTGTGAGTAGACGCCCCAAAGGAACCAATGGCTTTGGTTTCGACCCCATTTTCATTCCTTTGAAGGGCGATGGTCGCACATTCGCTGAAATGAGCATCGAAGAAAAGAACGTCATCTCGCACCGAGCTGGTGCATTCAGACAGTTCTCACGATGGTTCACGTCGAAACGGGAATGACGCTAGGTTTAGACAACTTAAATAATCAAGGTTCAAAGACTAGGCGACGATAGTCAGAATTCCAAACTTGGAGAGGATCGATCACGGCTAGGCTTTACACAAGCAAACGAGGGCGGTCTGGGTCAACACGCCCAATCAGCAAGAAAACCCCAGCATGGTGCAAATACACTTCGGAGGAAGTTGAGGCCTTAGTCTTGAAACTAGCCCGGGAAGGAAATTCCCCAAGCATAATAGGCGTGATGCTCCGAGACAGGTATGCTGTCCCACTTGTAAAGTCCGTCACGGGGAAGAGCGTGCATGAGATACTCAGTACGGGTGGTCAAGCCACACCCTTACCTGAAGACCTCAGCGTCCTGCTCAAGAAAGCTGGCGATATGAAGCGGCACTTGGAAAAGAACCGCAAGGACTACGTCAACAAACGATCACTCGCAATGATTGAATCGAAGATCCACCGCCTAGTGAAGTATTATCACGCGAGAGGGCTGCTTCGGCCTGAGTGGGAATACAAACACGTTGTGGCCTCAGTGGCATAGTAGATGCCCACGGACCCAAACCAAGACGCTTTCCTTGAACGTGCGAAACAGCTATCAGACGCAATCAAGGAAAACCTGCAAGCAGACTCGTTCATCACAGTAATCTCACACCACGACGCTGACGGTCTTTCCTCCGCAAGCATCATAGGCGCTGCGCTAGCACGCGCCAAAGCCCGCTTCACTGTAAGAATCGTTGAAGAGCTGAGGGCGGATGTTGTGGATGAGATTTCGATGGCAAAGCCCGATGTTGTGCTGTTCTGCGACATCGGCAGCGGCTATCTAGACCTGATTGGGACTCGGCTTGACGCCAAGGCCAGCTTGGTCATGGACCATCATCCGCCAAACGCTACTGTTCCAAGCAAAACGCTTCAACTCAACCCACATGAGTTCGGGATTGATGGCGCGAGGTTAGTGAGCGCTGCTGGCGTGTGTTACCTCGTGGCTAGAGAAGTATCGGACCAGAACAAGGACCTGAGCGCCATGGGGATCGTCGGCGCGCTGGGCGATATGCAGGACAAGAATGAGAAGAGGTCGCTCATGGGCCTAAACGAGCTTCTCGTAGAAGATGCCGTTTCCTCGGGAAACGTTCGGATTGATACAGATTTGGTCATCTACGGAAGAGAGACGCGGCCTATTCATCGGGCCCTCGCCTATACAACCACACCTTACTTGCCAGACCTTAGCGGCCGGGAAGACAATTGCTTGACTCTCCTCACAAACAACGGAATCGCAGTGAAAGATGGGGACCGTTTTCGCACTCTGGCGGATTTGACACAAGATGAAAAACAGAAACTGCTGAACGCAATAATCGCCCACCTGACCTCGATCGGCTTTCAGTCCAGTGTTGTCCTCGATTTGGTTGGCACGGTGTATACTCTGGTCAAGGAACCACAAGGCAGCCCGACTAGGGACGCTAGAGAGTTCTCGTCTTTGCTCAACGCATGCGGCAGAACTGGTAATCCTTCGATTGGCGTCAGTGTGGGGCTAGGAGACAGGAAGACTGCTCTGGATGAGGCCAACGACGTGGTCACAACCTACAGGAAGACGCTGGCATCATACATGGAATGGCTGACCAAATCACCCGAAGCAATCCAAAAGCTCAACTCAATCTGGATAATTCGCGGCGAGAACATGATTCAAGAAAGCATGACTGGGGCCTTCTCCTCTGTGATATCCTCAGCCGGAAACCTCTCCCCTGACCACGCCATATTCGTTCTTTCCCGTTCAAAGGACGGTGGAATCAAACTCTCAGGAAGAGCACCGCCGAAACTGCTCAAAATGGGTGTTAACCTAGGTGCAGCGCTCAGTGCAACTGCCCCGAAATACTCGGGCTTCGGGGGAGGGCACAATGTGGCAGCCGGTGCCCACATCAAAGTACAAGACCCCAACGACTTCCTTCAAGATCTAGACTCGGCAATAACGGCGCAGATGAAGCAAAGCAATGGAAGCTGAAATCAAACTCAAATACCGATCTCCGTTGTTTGCAGAAAGCGTGAAGAACGCTCTGAATCCGGACAACAAGTTGATGGGGGTAGGCATGAGGATTGCTGCCCGCACTCACGGGCGAATCGTAAGCATAACTATCAGAGGCTGTAGCAGAGTTGAGACGCTTCAAGCAACAGTCCAAGATGTTTTCCGCTGCCTTCGCGCCGCAGAATCATCGCTTTCGCGACTGGAGCAACGCAAGAGAGCATAGCGCTATTGTTGCTGTGAACTCTTTAAATAGCGCTCAAATGGTACGTTCACAAAAATCCGAAGCGATAGTGGAAATCACTTGTCAAAGGCCACAAGAAAAGTCAGAGACAAATGGCGACTGAAAGAATGGTACGATGTCTACAGCCCATCATACTTCGGTGAGATGGTAGTCGCAAGCATTCCTTGTGAAGACCCAAGCGCCATCATTGGGCGAGTTGTCGAAACAACCCTTTACGACATTACGAATGATTTCGCCCACCAATCAATCAAACTCTACTTCCTAGTCGTGAACACGAAGGAGCACAGAGCGGAGACAATTCTCAAGTCGCATGAATATGCTACTGACTACTTGCGCAGCCTGGTAAGGCGCGGAAGCACTAGGATGGACGGCATCTTCAACGCCACTACAACGGACCAATTCTCAAGTAGAATATCCGTTGTAGCGTTTACGCGGGATCGGATAAAGGCCTCCCAGGAGCACGGCATTCGCCAGATGATGAGACAAGTGGTGGAAGAGAAAGCTGCATCGCTAAGCTACGAGCAACTCTCTCACGAAGCAGTCCTGGGCAAGCTTGGGTCAGACATTTACAACATGGCAAAGAAGATAGCTCCTTTGAGGCATGTTGGCGTTAGGAAGTCGAGGCTCATATCGATTCCTGCTGGTGTCATCGCTACACCGGCGCAGGTTATCGAGCAGGCCAAAGCAGCCTAGTTCATAGGAACAGTACGGCGACCGGGATTTTTGATTCTCACTTCGCAAAAGTGGACAGCAAGAAAATGCGGTGTTTCACGCTACAAGTTTTCTGCGAGATTCATCAGACTAAGTAGACGGCGTCGAACCCAAAGGTTACCGGGCAGATCTCTTGTACATCTTCCGAATCTCCGCATGAATTTCGTCTAGGTCTTTCTGAAGACTGTCAACATCCGGAGGCAAAGCCTCGTCTGGTCTGGAACTGCCCGGAGTCGCTCGACTAGAGATTCTTTCCACTTCTTTAGATAGGCGTCGAATCTTTTCCTGCAGGTCAGCGGTCCTCTCAAGGCTGTGCAGGAGACCTGCCAATCCTCCCGTTATGATTCCTGCTGCAACGCCCGCTATGAACGAGACTACGTCGAAAGCCATGGCGAATCCAAACCACACAAGTAGCTTTGGCATATATGCTAATAAACAGCCGACAGTTAGTGGCTTTAATTAGCTGACGACGCGTTTGAAATGCGCTGTTTCCGCACGCCTACTCTTTGAGAGCTAATTAGTTCGACATTTTCTGCTAAACAGCGTTTTTTGATGTCGCAATTCCACGTAACTAAGAGACAAGAGGGGAAGGATTTTGAGGGCTCAAGATTAGTCAACACTTGCATGAATGGAGATCGGGTCCAATTACAGACGATTTCGCAGAGCTTGCCGTTCTTTGGCGACCTCTTCCCTGAATTCAGGTATAGCCTTCATGAGTGACGATTGCTTTCTATTGAGCTGGCGAATAATCCACCTTTGAGTTCTCTCGGGTCGTAATTGCCATATCGGGAGCTGTTCGTCCCACGCAAGGATTTGGTTATAGGTGACTTCGGCGGTGGCATAGAACCCCTCTGTCGTCTCAAGATAACGATTTGTAACCAAGAGTTCCAATGAAGGCAGCTTGAAGCGGGAAGTCACAAAGTGCCACTTTTTCGAGTCCGGCGTTTTTTCATTGTAACGAGCACTTTTCGTGATTAGCGATAGCACCTGCTCGTTCCGCGCTAATTCGGTCAAAACGGCTCCGAGTCTGCGGTCTGTTTCTTCGTGATGAATCACCTCGTAGATTGTGCCACGACCTGAAATTGCTTGTATGACATGGCTGTCAGGTCGTTTCGGATTATCAAGGCAATCTTTGATTGCGGCGCGGAATCTGCTTTCGAACTTCTTCATACTTGCACTTTGTTTTGGTGAATACCGTAATGTTCCTTTAATCCCAAGGTCAAATGGAAGTTCTTGGTCAGATTCCAAAATGGTTATAGTACGATGAGCAAAGCTTTGTCGAACGCCCAATTCCCAGTATACGTTGGGATTTGCATCAGTCAGGTCCGCAACCACTATTTCTGAACTAATCAAGTCCGCTATTATTTGATTCAATATGTCACCACGCAAGGCTTCGGAACGATGTGCATCAATCGCATTGTCTTCTTCTATGAGCGGCTTCAAGAAGTCTTCGTAGAACTCAGTCCAGTATTCGGCTGTGTGTCTGATTGTCGTGCCACTAAAAGGCATAATCACAAAACATTTCGCTTTCGACTGTGACAATTGTGATTTTTCCCTCTTTGACGTTCGTTCACTTGAGCGGCGGTTTTCCCGCGTCTGCTAGTTTTTGATTGATGGCTGCTTTTTTCTGCTTTAGGCGTTCAGGTTGGACGTAGTAGTGGTCGAAGAGGCCATCTAGGACGTCGAGATTCGACTCGGCCTCTCCGGCTTCAACCTCAACGATCTCCCCAGAGGACTTAGATTTTATGGGGTGTGTAGCGAAGTTGCCAACGACCCTTATTGCATCTACTATTTCTCGTAGGCTGCTTGGGAGTGTGGGCAACACTTCGTCAATCTGCTGTGACAATTCCTTCGACTTGGTGTGCGCCGCTTGTGTCAAGACTGTTTGCAGACACCTTCTTGACAATGCGGCGCTTGCCATTGGACTTATGGCAAGCACTTCAGCCGACTCCCGGTATACCGTCCTGACGTGCTCAGGAACTTCAGGCGGAACAGGCCTGACTGCTCCTCCCCGCGGCCAAATGAACCAATTTTGAGTCACCTTTTCCTTATAGTCAGTGCCTGCAGGTGTAGCGACCACACATGTAACTACGAGTCGCTGGCAATTCGGGCAACTTTCGAAGTCCACGGCGATTCGTTCCGAATCACTCCTGCCTTCAAGGGCATTGACCCCCCAGTCTGTGGTTGTTCCAACTGGACCAACGCTTTGAGGTTTGAAGTACACATCGTGAAGGCAATGCGGACACTTTCCTCTCATTTCCTAACCGCCAACTTAGACTCCTTAGCTTCCGTGTCGTACGATATTCGTGATATATGCGAGTAATGACAAGAAACTAAGCAGGATTCCCACCGTCGGGGCATATCTGTTCAGGAGCTCCACCCCAGTAGCTAGACGGTTTTTTCTCTCAAAATCAAGAACGGCTAGACCGTGATCGGGGTCGAGTCGGAATAGGACAGGGTCAAGCGACCTGTCGGCTATGAGCCTGCTAGCAAGACTTCTTAGCAGTGGGTCATGGCCTTTCTCTCGAAAAAGCGGAGTGACCATGAGACGAGCAACTGTATCTTTCTTAATGGCATGTCCCGCTTTCGTTGACAAATAGTCGCTCATATGTGCCGCCCCTCTTTCAATCCACTTGACCTTCGAGAATTTGCTTTTCTCTATCATTGCACGACGCAGACATAGAGCAGCAAGTGTCCTTGAATTGAATATCCCCGTATAAACCGAAAAGGTCAACCCCCACACAAATGACGTCACCAGACTCAGAAAAATCAAATTGACGAGAGAATCCGAAATAACGAATCCCCCAAATATCACCGTCAATTGACGCAACAGAAGGAAGAATATCATTAGAAGGATGGAATACTTCCATATGATTTCCGATCCTTCCATAATCCTGTAGTATACACCAAAATCCACTCTGCGATAGAACTGTGACATACCCACCGACGGAACAAGACCGACGAGTAACGAGGAAGCAACTGCAGCGTACGAAACGAAAATGGCTGCTGAACTTAGAAGATGTTGAAGGATCGTTCCGACGACGCTGACAACCAACACGATTGAAAAAAGCGACGACATAATGAACGCCAACCCGACGACACCAGTTACCCACTACGTTTCGAGTTTTGCGAACCGTCCCTCCTTTCTGCCTAGTGGAACCCTGAGGTCAGAAAAACAGTAATCCGTCATTCGTTTTTTCAATTCCGTGCTACCACAAACACATGATTCCTCTGCCATCCTCGTGTTCAAGCAATTTCCGAGTCATTGTCCCTGCTCGATGTCATGGTTTCATCAGCCAAGAGGAGCCTGTTGTGCTTCTTATTTTTTTGTATCAATTGTCGGTTGCGCTGGAAGTTCGCCTAACGGCTGCTCAAAGTCATTGCCGCAGCCTTCGCAGTAGTAGGTGAACCTGCAGATTTCGCCCTGCTGAGTCCAAATGCGTTCACAAGATTGAAGCGTCACGTTCGATTTGCAGTAGGGGCACCTCAATAGAAGTCACTGGCCTTCTCTGAGCGGCAAACATAGATAGCGGAAATGTTGTTTGCAGAGTGTACGCTCTGAGTTGACTCAAACTATTGAAGAAACAGACGAAAGCTCTCTCAATTATTGGTTCTCGCAATCCTATTTTTTCTTCTTTCTACTAACGACTAGAGAGGCGAATGCCGTCGTTACCGCGATTTCGGCATAGAATACCATTTCAACCAAGCTGAGCTGTGGCGGAAGCAGTTGAACTGCACCGACGACGAAAGGCAACGTGCCGATTCCTATGCCGACAAATAGAGTAAGACCCTCTGAAACCTCAAGCACTTCGACCCTGCTGATTGCCACTATGATAAGTCCCAAGAAGAGCAGTGATGGAACCCAGAAAGCGAGTGTTCCTCGCAAGACTTCATCGGACGGACGCAGAAAGGAGACTTTCAAGGAATAGAAGTCATCGAATGACGAGAAGTTGACTGTATAATTCGCTGGTCCTTGATAGTAATTCCGCACTAAGTCAGCAGGAAGAGAGGACCCGAGCTTTACGAAATTCTGAGAAATCCTCCAGCTGTCGGCTATGCTTGGTGACGCTGAGACGTATGAAGTTAAACCCACGAGATTGAGAGTCCTATTGAAACCGAACAAGAACGTAAGTGAATAGGCATCCCATGGGTATTCGCCCTCATGCTTCAGAGGCCATTCATGAGGTCTGGCACCTTTCTCAGGATAAGTCGGAAGCGGCCAATATCCACCTCGCTCCGGGCTAGAGAAGTCCCAGGTTCCATTCGAGAGCGTCGTTGGATGCCCCAAGATGTATTGGAAGTCTTTCGGAGACCATGAAAGAACGGAGTTGAATGACTTATTGTCGAGCGTTTGAAAATCCACTTGGAAAGAACTAGTTCGGAGAACGGTTCCCTTCACATCTAACTCAAGTGACTCTAGGGTAAATGCTGCGGACGCCTGCCCATTGGTAATGCCGAATGGTCCAAATGTGTAGTACGGTTTGCTCACGACCGGATAGGATACGGCTGAGGCCCCGACGAACAAAACCGCTCCTGTGATGAGCACTAGCAAGGTTATGTGAATGGAATGTACGACAAACCATCTCCAACTCGATTGAAGATACGATTTCAGAGAGCCGATCAATTTGGGCATCTCGTGGCTTCACAACTCTCAATACTAATAGACGATATCTCGTGCTAGAATTTTTCGGTTGATTCCCGACCAAGCTCGTAATCCAATCATCTTGATCTGAAGAAGTAATAAGCTACTTCTACAAGAATAAGGGAGACATCGACAATCCTTGAGTACACCCAAAGTTTCACTATGGAACGGTTGTGTGGCTAGCCGCGATTCATAGAGGGTCTCCGCGGGGATTTGTGGCAGGTGTGCCGCAATTCATGCAAATGAGGTCTGTCCATGGGAATTCTGCGCCGCAATACTGGCACTTATTTCTAATCTCATTTCTGGATTGAGCTGGAGAGAGGGCAATGAATCCATCCAATTCCTGAGGCTCAAACATTGACACGTCTGTCGCGATGCGAAACTGCGAATAACCAATTGCCCCTGCATACAGGTCATAGACACCGGGAGCAACGTCTAGAGAATAGCGGCCCTTATCTCTGGAGGACAAATAGCAAGCGGACATGACCTTTCTGCCGGTTGACTGATGCGTTGAAGGGACCGCCGCGGTACCGCTTGCTATGACAACCGCCGGCAGGGTCAGCGGATTGCCTTTCGATAGATACAATGTCCCTGACAGACTCCAAGTCACATATTCCCCCTTGACCGCGATAGGGTGAAAATCAAATTGGGATGCTGGGGGGGTCGCCCCGACGACTGATATCTCATCGCTGCCGTAGAACCGGTAGGTTCCTGCTATTTTGGGAGCGACCACGTCCGAAAGCCTGAAACTGAACCATCCCCCTTTCAATGAAGACTGAGCCTCGGGGAATCTGAGTGTGGTCTTCACAACCCAGAATCTTGGGTAGTTCGGATCGTTCTCTGGGTTCACTGTAACCATTATGTCGCCTGCAGAAACCAGCAAATCCGTATGGATCTCTTCAGCGGGATTGTTCGCCGCCGCTGTCAAGTCAAAGTCCCGCGGAATGTAGACGGTTATGACCTCGTCTCCGTGAAGAACCTGATGAGGCCTAACCGCCACCAGCACTCTAACTTTGTTCTGGTGGTCGTCCGTAGATGTCAGAACCTCTGTTCCTTCAATCGGATACCGTGAGTCTTGATGAGCGCGGTAACCCCAAGGTTGAGGTGAAATCGCAACGACCCCATACGTTTGAAGGGCGGCCTCGGCTGTGAATTCTGCTGCAATTTCAGCAAGCAACTTCCGCAACTCAACAGTATTTGATTTGGAAAACCTATGGTACTTACAAACCAGAGGAAGAATTCCCTTGACTTTAGAGACCGCTTCCTCAACCAGGCCATAGATCGGCTTTCTATCTCCAAACGCCATGTAAGCCATACCGAGCTCGTTCTGAATCCAATCGCTCTCATCTGAAGTAATCACTGCCAAGAACCCGTTAGATGCCTGTATCCTGTTCACTATGACAGGGAGCGGGGGGGTCTTGGAAATCTCTTGGGCAATAATGCACTCGATCCCATGAACGCTCAACTCGCTTCTGATGACCTCCACCAACAATTCATCCCCCTTGGCGAAGCTTATCGAAAGAAACAGTTTGCCCAGAATTCAGCACCTGTCCGCCTCGGATTAGAGCATATTACCGCATAAGGGCGTTTGGGGGAACTCGAAGTTCACAGGTCGAGAGTGAGTTAAGAGTTTGGAGTATCTGGATTATCGCAGGAAAAGGTTGAGCCAGGCCGTGGGTTTTCGATGCCGATTGCCATTATATTATCTATGTCAATGGTTTCCATCGCGAGTTTTCTTTTCCCTGGCGTGTTCCCCAGCTCAGCAGAACAAGCAGGATGTCATCTCTGGAACGACCGTCGAGTATTTGTGACAGACCAAGTGTCTTGGCGGCTTCAAGATTGAGCAGGTCTATCCACTTTCTCGGGTCATTCCCAGCTCCAGCTTTCTCGAATGTGTGCGCACCACTAAGGGCACACACAAATGACCGCGGCAGGGATTCGAGAGATTGGTGAAAAGTTCTGGTTTGGACATGTTGGAAAAGAATCGAGTTCAGGCATTAACGTGAGCCGCATCATCGCGTGTGCACAATTACGTTCACAACCGAAAACTCCACAAGGCAAGACAAGTCCTACTATGGACCGCAGGATAACGCGAATGGGTGTGAGCCACAATAGAACGATCTAAGAATTACCACCGGCCATCGCCAGAGTTTGATCTTATACGAGAGGGCGCTCGTGCATTTAGTCGATGCGACCCGGACAAAGTCGAATTGCTGATTCAGTCGTGCTATGAGAATTTCTTGGAGCTCAATCTTCAACACCCTCGGCTATTCGCCAAAGCAAAAGAAGATCACCTTGATTCCCAGAGTCTCCTGAAACGAGTGCTGGTGATTGCAATTCCACCAAAAACCGAAACCAAGTGGGGCCAGAAGATTCTCTGCCTATTTATGTCATTTCAATATGCGGTTGAGGCAGTCATCGTCGCGCACCTCGAAATGAGGAAAGCCTGGCAGAAGTCTCTCTCTCGAAAGCATTTTTGGGAGATTGTTGATGATTACCGCAGGCGACTGCTGGACCTTTTCGGAGAGGTTGGGTTTGATCGTTCCGACGTCCATTTTTTCATTAAGGGAGACGAGGTTGTGTGGCCCGTTAATGTCTCTGAGGTAGAAGCTCTCGACTATGTCGACGCGAATCTGCAGGCTGGCTTATGGGCAAAACTCAATGACGTTTTTGGCCTTTTTACCGTTCAGGCCTATTAGGCGGCGGAGATTGTTCGAAATAAAGGCGCCTTGTTTAAGGCATTATTCGATGGAATACCGACTCGGTTCTTTGCTTCAAGGAGAAGTGTCAAGAAAAGCACTAGCGTGCGCACTGAAGAACGCAATAAACTACCAAAAATCGGACTCGTTCTCGGTCGAATCACTACAACAAGTTATGTCAAAGACGTTCCAAGTAGTTGGAGCGTCCCATTCACATTCAGAAATCACGATAAAGATGTGTTAGGAAGAGTGAGCAAGTCCAAGATATCTGTCGTTGTCCGACCCTATGTTTCAGGAATCATTCCCGAACGACACGGATTCGGCCCTGGCGAACTCGACGACTTTCTCATTCCACCAGGTCGCACGGTCGTTGGTGTAGCAAATATCGGCATTCAGCCTTTGTTTGCGAGAAACAATTGGGAGGACGAGTATAGTCAAGCTTTCAATACAGGTGATCTCAAAATCAAACTGCAAATCAGTTACGTAATAAGTGACGAGTTTGGTAGGATCAAGAAAGCTAGAGAGCGTAGACTTCGCGTTTCTTAGTCACTGGTTCAAATACCTAAGTATCTCCGAACAAAATCTATGATGACCTCAGCTGCTGGCGGACCTAACCTTGTCGCCATTTCCTTCACCCTGTTCAAACGACTAGGTCTGAGAAGATCCTTACCTTTCTCCTTCTCAAGGAGACGGAGCTCTTCTTTGATGGTGGCAGTTTGGTCTTTTGAAACAATTCTATCCAAATAGTCTTCGAGGTCTTTCAGCGAATTTACGGTGGTCGTTTGGTTCTGAGTTATGATTCCTCCAGAAGCTATCTGCCCACCGCTCACAGGTCCATTGACATTAATGATGTTAAAGTTAACAGCGAGATTCCCGCGTGCACGTCCCTCAACCGCCTCAATCCCGAAACTTGTTAAGCCAAGTAGGTGCGACCATTTCTTCGTCGTTCCAATTGATCCTGTGGACTGACCCTTTACTAGATTTGAATCGATTAAATATTCGATGTTGAACTCTGCTAGTTCTTCGCTTATGGCAAGAAGTTTAGCGTATTCTGAAGGTTTTGTAAGAATCTCAGCTCCCAGCTGTTTCTTGTTGTACAATTCCTCAAGAATCTTGGCTCTGATGTCCTGATTGCTCAGACCTGACAAAGCCCTTATGCACTGGCCGTCCATCCTACGAGCTCAGATTTGAACCGCTTGGTGTGTTATTGTGCGCACCACGATACCCACACACACAAATCAAAGCCTGAACGACCGTTGAAATTCCGTCCCCCGAGCGATGCCTCGACTTCTATTTCGTCAAGCCACCCTGCTTCCGGAGTCTCTCCACCAGTTCCCGGTATCGGGGGTCAGCCCTTGCCTTAGCGAAGAGAGGCGCGTGCATCACGGTTGAGGCAATTATCGTATGGGCTTCGAGCGCCTTGTTCATGTACTCGAAGTAGGAGTCGAGGTCTCCGAGGGCGTGGTAGACGTACGCAATGAAGTTGAAGCCGATCGGACCTATGTTGGCGGTCTCGATCTTCTTGATTGCGAGGAGCGCCCGTTCCCTGTCGCCTTCCAGAGCCGCGTTCAGCAAAATTAACCTCGCGAGCGCTTCCCATCAAGAAACGACTCAGTTCAGTCGCCTTCAGTTCGATAATAGTATCCCACTTCCACCTGCGGCCCTTGTAGTTTACGCCTGAATTGAAGTGTTGACGGAGAAGATTGATGAACCGTTGCTTGCCTTCCGCTTCGAGAGATTCGCTAGACTACTTTCAAGGTCACATATTCAACCGTAGAGAGGCCTGGTAGGTGAGGCAGGCACGTTGACCCTCGCCTGCGAGATATATTCTGTATATTGGCAACCATTAAACCGACTTGACGATTTGTACTCGGTTCTATGAGCCACCATTGTAAATTGTGTCACCCACCTAAGATATTTCGATCAATCGACCGACTGCATGAACATCATTGGACGACTCATCGACGATGGTGCTGCAATGTTTGTCATCATTTGAGTCGACTTCACTCAGGATTCCATGGCTGTGCAGTCTGTGGTTGCCGATACTCGAAGAAGCAGCAAGAGCGCCTTCGTGACTAGAACTCCTTCAGGGCGTCGGAAGTTGCTTATTCGAGTGTGAGTGCTATGTTGTATCTGAGAGGTGACTAATGTATGGCAAAGCAAAGTAGGGGAGCTAAGAAAGCGTGGACGGCTGCTAGAGATAAGAAGGTGACGAAAGCACGCGAGAAGAAGAAAGAACGCAAAGCCGCCCTTTCCACGTATCAATAGGAACGCGCTGTTCTGACTTGAACCGTTTTTTCCGTTTCGGCAGACTCATTCTGAAAATGATGTGAATAACGGGTAACAGATCAAGAAGGGTAACGTAGCGGGACGCTTGTGAGGAGTATCACTGGTGCGAGCATCGCAATTTGAACTACCAATTTTGTGTGTGTGGGTATAGTGGTGCGGGCAACAGAATTTGAACCATCGTCGTTCAGGCGTTATTTTGTGTGTGTGCGCACCACTAGACCCGCCCTATCGGAAAAATACGAGTGAACAGTTGGGGTTTGGTGCTGTTTGTGGCTGAGTGGTTTGTGTAGTAGTGTTTAGTGGCGCGCGCAACTCCACTAGACGCAGCTGCATTTAGTCAATCTTTGGCAAAGTGAAACTAGAGCTTTCGTTTGCGTGACTGGTTTGGAACGAAGCAAGCGATCAAGGCCACTGAATCTATGGCTGTGGCGATAGGAATCCACATCACAACTATGCTAGGATAGCTGGTTATCGGTGATTCGAACCCCATTCTTAGGGGTAATAGGATCAACGCCCCAACGATCAAGAAATAGGAGCAGACCAACGCCGCCAGCAGCCTCAGCCCGAGCACATCAGTCGGCCTTCCGATAATGAAAACCATCAAAGTGAGGATAGCACCGATGAGCAAAGGCGTTAGAGAGAGCATCCAAGCATTCACAGAATGCGGAAAAATCGAAGCCCACGGCACTATAGGAAGGTGAAGACTGAGACTTCTGAGAAGAAAGCCAAGGTCGCTGAAATAGCCATACACTACAAAATAGGAAAGCCCAGCAAAGCCCAACACTCCGAAACAAAACCGGTCGCGGCGTCTGACCAGTGTCCTCATGAAGTGGGCAACAAAGAATAACGAGCCGAAGGTAGCGAAAATTGCAGGGGCAATTGCTATGAACGGAAACAAGACAAGCACGGCAGCAGACCAAATCGAGAAGAACGCAATGCCAGCTTTGCCAAAGATACATGTCTGAAACTGAAGCCAATTCGCTTGTACAACGATTGCCACACGAATAACAGCAGCAACCGAAGAGGAGAGAGGAAGGAGTTGCTTGAGGACCACCTTAACTATTCTAGCGAACGTTTCAGAGCTGTTTGGCGCAGTGTCGTTTCTCACCTTCCAGGACTCCGCTTCGTAGATGATAGCGGGAGCAATTGCGGCGAAGAATAGAAATTCTACATAAGCAACGTAGGGGGTAAGAACAGATGGCGTGCTCGGCTGACAGGCCAATATGCTCGCAGGCCAGATGCTGTAGTATATTCCTGTCAACATCACGAGCCCATAAAGCAAGCCGTAATTTACAAAGACATGAATTAACTCCGTCCTATTGTTCGCCTCCCAGAAAAATGAGACCGATGGGAGTCTAATCTTCTTCCAAGCTCCATAGACTCGCACCCTGAGTCCATTCATCCGTTCATAGACTCTTACCAAGAGTCCATTCGTCAACGGGACAATTGCTATCAAAAAGATACCCAAAGCGGCGCCAAAAAGGAGTCCCTGCGCGGCATCGTTTAGGATTCCGTTTGCCAGCGATACAGTCGGTGGATAATCCCAGACAGAAATGCCCTGGATGCCGAGAAGGATTTCTTCTTTGGCTAGCGCGATCCAGTACACACCAACGAGACCACCGAAGAAAAGGAATCCTGAAGAAATCCACAGCGCTGTTCGTGCTGCAAATCGACCGATTTTTCCGATTCGTCGTGAGCGATACAAAAGTAGAAGTGGCATTTCAGGGACCAACGGAAGAGTCATCAGAGGTACGACCAGTACTGGAGGGAAGCCGAAATTGAACAACGAGAAAGAATAAGCGAATGGTGCGATTACGAACGCGAGATAAAGAACCAGGGAGACAGCGTAAAGCCAAAATTCACTGAGACGAAGCTGAATCCTCATAAGAACGGCATCTCAAAGCAAAGGAACACACCAGGGATAGTAACAGTTAGTTTTTTACCTGTAGAATGTAACCACAATATCGGTGTTTTGTCCAGTGGCACGATGTAATGGTATTACAGCAGACGGAACTCGCTGTAAGAAGAATGTAGCTGGGCGGAAAAAACTCTACTGCGAAGATCACGGTGGCTAACGTCTCTCAGCTGTTTGAGACCTATCATTCACTTTCGGTCAACTCAGCCGGTTAACCTCGCCATTCTCACGTGCTAAGTTCGACCAAACCTGCAAAGCTTGCTTATGCAATGCCCGCATTGCTCCAAGCCAATGTATCTGCTAAGTCAGGCCCAACAATGGCGTTTGGAACGTTGGGTTGTGACTGAGAAATTTGTCTGTTCCGATTGTCAGCTCATATCCACAAGAGAGGGGGACAAGATATGGATAACCGAGGGATTTTGACACCCACCCTCCCGGAAGGCCAATCCCTCGCATCCAAGGACGATGTAAGCAACACGCGCTTCCATGACATTATTGAAATGCTTGCGGAGCACTTATGAGAACGCAGACTAGGACCGGCCACGTTTTTCCATCTGATGGCAAAATGCCCCTCTGATGGTTCTCACTTTTCACGAGATTTAGACAGTATTCGCCGCTCATGCGGAAATCGTAAAAGACTGTCAGTTATAGAATCACAATCGCAAGCGGCGGACATGGGAAGGATTATCGGCCCATCGCGAGCGGTCATACTACTGTTCTTTCTGTTCGTCTTTATAGTGAACTCTTCCAATTATCCGAAGGCAAAGGGGCAGTCGTCTTACAACCTGTCGATCACCGCTCAGACGTCTAGCACCGAGATGGGGTCCGCAGTTGACTTGAATGGGCAATTAACTCCCTTGCCCCCTGTGCCCACCAATGTCTGCGTCCCGGCCTGCGTGAGGCTCCAATTGCAGGAGATGAACCTAGATTCACAAATCTGGAATGACCTCGAACAATACACTGAGATTTGTGGACCCGGCGTTACTGGTACAGGTTGTCAAGACTTCCATAGCGATGGAAGCTTTCGAATAGTCTGGACTCCGGATATGGCTGGCAAATTCATGGTAAGAACCAAGCTTGTTTCTTGGACCCTTGTTTGCAACGGTGGACAGATTTGCACATCGCAGCGGAACGTGCTGGCGACAAGCAACGACCTGGGGTGGTTCGAAGTGCAACCAAGGTCTTTCGTCGGCATCCCAATCTACTCCAACTCGGAATGGAACATGGCCGTCGGGTTTGGTTGGGTTGGCCTATTCTTCGGTTCCATCGGTGTGCTGCTCTGGGCCGTAAGTAGACGACAAAATCCTTTTCGAAAAGAAACCGGTCCGAGCATGCGTGTTACGGCTAAACTCAAAAGCACTGACGATAGCCCGGACGATTTAGTTGGTGGTCTAACTGAAGTCAAGAAAGCTCTTGCTGAAGCAATTGAGCTGCCGCTAATGCGGCCAGATCTCTTTGAGAGGTACCGTGTGGTGCCCCCTACCAAAGGACTGCTTCTGTACGGTCCACCCGGCTGCGGCAAGACACTTCTTGCAAAATCTATCGCGGCTAAAGGAAAGATAGCGTTCGTCTATTGTCGCTCCACAGACATATTCACGAAATACTACAGTGAAAGCGCCACGCGCGTAAGGGAGTTGTTTGAAAACGCACGGAAGAAGGCCCCGTGCGTGCTGTTCTTCGACGAGATTGATGCTCTCGTTCCAACTAGAGGCTATTCAGACGACGCGACAGCGCGAGAAGACGTCAGAGTAACTAGCGAATTCCTCGCGCAGATGGATGGTCTTACTCCACTTGAGCGCGTGATCGTGATTGCTGCAACGAACCGTCCTGATGCCATAGACCCAGCCCTTATGAGGCCAGGAAGATTCGATAGGATATTATACGTTCCACCTCCCGATTTGGAGGCACGCACTGCCATCTTGCGAAATAGTATGCATGGTGTACCGAAAAATGATGACGTGAATCTCAATGAGATTGCCCGAAGTACTGATGGCTACTCTGGAGCGGACCTCGTAGCTCTTTGCCGCGAGGCCAAGATGCGCGCGATGAAAGCAGAAGTTGAAGGCTCACCGCGCCCTGTCATGCCAAGAGATTTCGCAGATGCTCTGACTGTTGTGAAACCTAGCATCTCGCAAGCAATGCTTGAGAAATTTGAAGCTTTTGTGAACTCGTTTAGAAGGTACAGAGAGAGCTAGGAATTTAGGAATGAAAAATAAGTCATCGATCATTGCCTCAGCACGCGACCGGACCTGATGTCCATCGTTTTCTACACATACCTCTTTGTCAAGGCTGAATAACCGACTCTGCCCGATCAGGCATGCTTTATCTTGGCATTGATTTTCTTCCATTGCGGCAAGGCGTCCTACCACTCAGTCTCCTTTTCCGCGACTAACGCTCTTTGCCCTCTCCGCTTCTTGCACGCAATTCCACCCCAATTCCTGTATTCGGGCGGTATGGGGATTCTCATTTTTCATGATGTTCAGAAGTGGTTGCGTTGCGGAGATCAAAGCGCTCTCCACATGGTCAACATCACCGTCATAGGAAACAAAGCTTACTTCCAAGTTCTTGTCCGTGCTTGATTCTAGTGTTGATGCGTTCTTGTGGTTCAATGCCGTGACTGTCAAGGTTGCTAAAACGATTCCTGCAAACAAGGTGGCGAATGTCTCAGAACGTTACGTTTCATGTTAGGCCGATGGAATTGCAGAGACTTTCTCTGTAAATAGACTCTGTGAGCTGCTGACATCGATGAAGGAACTCGTTTTCGTCGGTTGGTTTGTTCCCTCCGTGGAATATTTGATTTCTCACCACGAATAGACAAAGGCCAACCAATCTTAATGTGGACCTGACGTCCGACTTTCTCGCAAGATCGTTTAGCTCATCACTGTAGTTCTTCTGGCCGTGCCAGTCTGTCAATCCCCGCGAACCAGTTCTTTGACAGTTTGGTCGTAGACTCTAAGGATTTCCTTAATCGGTGCTCGGATGTGCGTTGATGAGATTCCCAATTGCAGTCAAATCGCCCTTCTTTTGTGGATCGAAAATGCCATAAAACGAGTTGAACGCAATCCACTGCATCACGAAACTGTCAACGGCATTGTCCGCATCTCTTGCTTTCCTAAACCATCCTATACTTCTCTCAATCATGGGACCCTCTTTATGCGCTTGCAGTTTCTTCATGAACCTGGCTAATGCCTCAAAGTTTGCGATTGGAAGTAACAGGCGAATCGAGAACGACGAAAATGGACTTTATGAAGCTAGAATTCTCCGAACTTCCTTTTCCGTAAGATTACCTTCCTCGATTGTTCGGTCGGGCAGAAAGTAAGAGAGCCTTTTCGGGTCCAAGCAACGCCCTTCATAAAGAGCATAATGAATCGTGTTTCTATGTTTGATAGCGTAATCTTGTGCTCTCGTGACTTCTGTTGTCCCTGCCGCTACCATAGCATCCTTGCCGGTGGCTTGGGTTCTCGCAAGCTTCAGATACAATCTATCGACAAGCGCCATCATCTCGTGCATTTTTTGTTTGGCTTCTGGATCGCCGGTGTCCACCCATCGTGTCAACTCCAGCGATTCATTTGGCGTGTTTTTGAATGCCACAATTACGGGCACAAGGTTCCACCTATCTTCCTCTAATTATTATAGCACGGATTAGCAAAATAAATCAGCAGGTAACATGTTGAGCGATGACAGGCTAAGGGAGCGTATTGCCCTTATCACACGTTATTTCTGGTTGGATGACCTATTCAAGATAGGAAACGAACTCAATTTAGATTATTTCAGGAAGTATTCGAGTCCATGGGAGACAAACCAGTATCAAGCGGCAACTGAGATTGCGAGAAACATAGATGATGACAAGCTGATCGGATTATGCAAGAAGTATGTGCCGAAATACGGACTTTCATTGGGTGGGTTCCATGGGAAATACTACACGGCGTCGACAACCGGCGAACTGAGGCTTCAGGATTCGTGGGAACTCATTCGTAAGAATGTCCGAAAGGCGTTGAGCAAATGGAGTGACCAGTCGTACGGTACCCTCCAGGCCCTGATAAACAAGAACGGAAAAGCTGCTTACTTCGATCTATTAGATGAGATCGAAAAGGTTCTGGGTTATGAGTTCACTCCTTCGTATCTTCTTCCAAGGCTGAGACCGCTCAATCTCGTCTTCAAGACTGGCAGTAACAAGTATCCTGAGTGGACCATGCCGTCCGAAATCATTCCTGTTGTCGAAGAAGAAATTCACGGCTTCAAACGACCATCTCAGCCCTCTCATGGGAAACGGTCGTTCAGCGAGAGTTTGCTGAAGCAACTCAGAGAATTCGATTCCCTTGGAAACGGCATAGTAGATGCGAGAAGAAATCTGAACGTAGTCTTCGAGCGCAGGTTTGGTACTGCCCTGTTGAAGCAGAATGAAATGGCAACAAACGATTTGAGAAAGCCCTGTAGTAACGAGGAAGAGTTCAACAACAGAATCCTTACACTCGCTTTACTCATCGATGGAATTGAAGCAGACAGGATTTCAAAATTAGTCAAAAGCGGCACACAAGGTGGGTCGGTGAACCTGCTAGAGAAATTTCTAGAGGAGCACGTGGAACAATATGACAAGACTGCCATCAAGAATCTAAGGATGACAGTAACCCTGCGCAGCAAAAGATATCCAGTCCACAAGGACGACCCTCAGTATCTGAATGCACTGAGTTACTTTGGATTCACGGAGTTGCCACCGGACTGGCAAGATCTGTGGGAGACTCTTCTGAACAGATACCTGGAAACTCTTCAGTCACTCATTAGCTCCATCATCCGGATTCAGTGAAATTCTGCACTGTGAAATTGTGGCATGAAATCCAACGAACGCTCATTATACTCACTGTAGATGATGAGTATATGCGAGAAGAATCGAAGGGAGGGGTCCAACATGTCCGCATTACCTTACAATGCTTGGGTTGACGAAGACAAGTACATGCTAGAAATGGCGAGGATGCACAAGCTACAGCCGAAGCTCGATGTCATAGACGTACTGCGAGAGGAGTTTGATGGATTGAAGGCTGACACGAATTACAAGCCTGGATTCATAATGGAGAGAAGGTCGTGGCTGGTTGCCTCGCTCTCGGCGCAAATACTCGCTCTCTCATTGGAATTGACGGATGATCTTGCAGCGGTGTGCTTGGCGTACCTAGAGACCTTGGACAGGCGGGACACCGCATTCATCGAACATCTTTCAACTTTCACGTCAAAGGATGGGCATCGGTTCTACGAGACGGTTTCGAAGGACGTCAACGAGGCGGCGAAAGCAGTTGGTTTTGACCCAGAATCCGCACCTTCTCATGAAATTGAAATCGTGAGGCAGAAGTTTGTTGAAATTAGGGACATGAGAGACCTGTTCTGGGGCTGGTACATCGGTTACAAGCATGGGCAATTTGCGACGCCAATAGTTCTGACATTTAGCGCTCCGGGGACCGAGCCGAAACAAGAATGGGGGCTCTACCTTATTCCGCGACCGTTCAGGAGGGACGCGATAACCGGGAAGTTGCACACGGAAGACCGATTCATCAACACTGTCGACAATGTGGGAGCATTTCATAAAACGGCGGTCGAATGCGTCAGTCTGTCAATACAGACTAGAGACCGACAGTATCCGAAAATATACGGAACGTGGACTTAGAAGGATGAAATGAAAAGCGGCTTGAAGCCTATTGTGGGAGAGAACAGGTGGACACCGATCTTGGCAAGGAATTGGCAAAGAACCTCGAACTGACACGGCGGTTATGTGTGGAATGAATGCGAAACTGAAGTTCGACATTCAACGAATGGACGGAATTATTAAAAACATAACTTTCCTGTACGGTTCAGAGGCAATCATTTTGCAGAATAGCAAATTCGACCCCAAGTTTGACTATGACTTTCGCGAAGCCCTCGGCGAGCTAAATCGGCAGTTCATGGTCCTGAGAAAAGACATACAGACCATGACCAATTAGGAGTGAGCGTTACACGCCCACGAAAGTCGGTTACCGCAGGGCGATCTACACTGGCGAATATCCGCGAATTGACGCAATACTGTCAGAAAGTTTGGATGATATTCGTGCCGAAACTTGTAAGAGGGCGGTTCGACTGCCGATGACAAATCGTTTTTCGAAACCGCATCGGATTTAGCCTTAACGTTGATTGTCCGCGATCGCGACAAAACGTTGAAAAGAATCAGAAGTCGACCCAAGAGTTCTGAAAGCCCATGTCATCCACGGGTTAAGAGAGCGTGGAATACGGGAGTAATAGCCATCGGTCCACAGCCTTTGGCGGACCTTGTCGTAGAACCCCAAGGGGGGATTGTTGGAGAAACGAGTCTTGGTCTAAGACTTCTGCCTTTGCTTAGACCAATCGTGATATGCTCCTAGCTGTCTCTCAATTAAGAAGTTGCCCGATCATGGAAAATGTTATGACAGTATTCGTTCTTTGAGTCTTGATGAAGCGTATTCTTGAAACCATTCTTTGAGCTTTCTGAACTACAGAGCGAGGTAGAACGACTCAAGGCCAAACAATTGTACAAAGAAAAGGGAATCTGGCAATACGAAAGACACATGAGCAAAGTAAGGACCAAGAATCCCTGAAGTTTGAAATAACGAAGGCGGGACGATTTATGAACCGGCGACACGAATCAAGTTTCCGAATACGTTCTCGCATACAGGCCTGGCGCCGGATGATGCATGGCCGGTTGCAACTCGAATATGGATTAAGACTTTCGAGATCATACCGGAGAATACTGCGGAATCTGCAGGCGATTCATTTCTGGGTGTTGAAGAGAATCTGGGCAGGTCGTGAATGGAAGCGCTTCCAGCTAGAATCGATGGAAATCATTGGCAGCTTGTTGCGTGCTGTTATCGGGCAAATGCTTTTTGCAATATTACTCGTAACGGCAATGGAATTACTCGGTCCCTTCGCAGTCGCATATACGGTTCAAATCCATGTAGACTCCACGCAATACTTCGGCATACTGAGCGGACTCATCCAACTATCCGGAGTATTCATAGGGCTTTATTTCACGGCTGTTAGCGTCGTTGCAACCACAGCTTACAGAGACGCATCCGCTGGCGTGCGTTCCCTCTTGATACGTGAAAAGATAAGCAGTCGTTACTTCCGAATCGTTGCATTACTAGGCGGAACGTCACTGATGATTCTAGTGATGCAAACTCTCGGATACCCGCCTAGTATCCTGAATCTCGCGATGGTTAGTGTTCTTGGGGCTCTGGCGATCTTCAGCTTCGTCGTCATGGGACTAAAAATGATCGACTTCTTGGACCCTTCTCAGCTCACCAGATATCTTGCTAATGAGACGATTGAATCGATCAAGTCGGTGAGTCCCTCAGGATTCATGTGGAAAAACAATGTAATTCAGAGTCTTCACCAACGCGTGGCTGAGAGGGCACTTTCAACCTACCAAAACATCATCAAACTCGCCACATCGAGAGAGAGTCAAGTTTCAGGGATAGATCTCGCTGCTCCCGCCCTTGCAGTTCTGCGCGTATACGCTGATGCTAAACCCCGAATTCCCACTGAGAGCTACTGGTTCAAACGGTCCTACGGACATCAGGATTGGTTGACCGCAGATTTCACGCGACTAGATCTGGCGTTAAGAACTAGCACCTCCCTTCTGCCAGATCTCATTCCGAACCTATCTTGGTTTGAGAAATACCTAGGTGAGATTTTTGTGATGATTTTGAGAGCCGTCATAAACAAACAACATAGTCAGGAAATCATCGAGCTCAGTGAGTGGATCAATCAATCTCTTACAATAATGGCAGAGGACTTCGAGCTCACTGAAGCGGTGTATTTGCTGCACATTTTGAGTCCCGTGGTCCGTGGAGCCATATATGCAAACTCCAAAGACTACTCTCATCCTGGATTGTTGGATGCTTGGATGAGGTGGCCGATTAGCATTTTGCTCGGCTTTTCCAGAAATTTCTTGACCATTACTTCAGAATCCATTCATCAGCAAATGAACAATATCGCTTGGGATAAACTAGAAACCCTGTATGCGACGAAAATGCCGCGCGACGCTGTCAAGAAGCTAGAGTATTTGCTAAAGACCATACAATTCGAGCAAGCAGTCGAAGGTCAAATCATTACACCTTTGTGGTACTGGGAAGAAATCATCGGTTCTTCACTTCTACTGAGTATTTCAGAAAGTATAGAGGCACTCATTGAGATTTTCAAGATGTTTCCGACCGAAGCAGCAAGTCTCATAGAGGATAAACAATACGAACTCGCAGCCGCGGCAATACAAAGGGGATTGGAGGCATGTGAGAAGTTTGAATACCATCTTGGAAACGGAAGCCAACTTGCTGAAAGTTTGGCGGACCTTCATCGGACTGCGGACATTCCTTGGCCAAAGCCTGACTGGAGTAAGTTCAAAGGCGAAATTGATGCCTGCCGTGGTAATCTGGCATCTTCTCTCGCTCGGGTAGTCAACAATATCGGTCTTCTACCTCAATTGGAAGGGCAACCCGATTACTTCGGGCAAGCTTACACATTTCTCGCTGAGCAATCTTACACCGCAATGTTGACAGGTAATCATAAATTGTTTGAGCAGATTTTCCCCTCTTTCTTCCAGTCCTGTTTTATTGCCAGACAAAGAGTTATGAAACGAACAAAACCTATGGCCGGTTCGATGGATGCAGCGCTTGTGCTGAGCACCGAACCCATCCTAGATTTACTGGAACTATCAGGATATGCAATACTGTTTTCTGAATTGGGAGACAAGGAACTCTGGCATATTACGAACAAACTATGGGATAGCTTCTTGTCTAGAGCGGCTGATTCGAAGATAATATTGATTTCCGCTATAGCAGAGTATCGAGATGGGGTCTTTGGAGTTACACCGCGTGACTTTGTACGAACGAAATGGCAACAAACATTTGAACAAAAGCTTCGCGAATCTGGTTTGCTTAGCGAATACGGCGAACCCCTTAAGAAAGTTCACAAAAGTGCCATAATCAAAATAATAACTCGTACAGGCCACCTATTCGACCGTCCTCGTGACATATTTCAAGCTCTATATTTGTCTAGAAAGTCGAAGGCGCGGGGAATCAAATGGCGTCGAAGTGTTCAATAATTTACAGAATCCTTGAAGCGTGAAGAATCAGGAAATCGAAGCAGGAGGGTGTCAAGTTGAGCCGAAATACAGAACGAAATCTTCGCTTGTCACAGAGCTCGGTCTTCTACTACACACAAGGGCTAGACGATCCGGTCTTGAAACGGACCCCTGACTATTCCACAGATCTCTATCCTAGCATGTTGATTACAGATGTTCAAAACGAGATCATGCCGTATACTCTTCACAAGGAGAGTAGCCTTAGCGTCTACGTTTCGCCTTCTGATCCAAGAACCGAAGAACTCGTAACAATAGCTCTCAAAAGACGTAATCATGCCTCGGACCTTCAATCAGCAGTCTCTGATTTCTTGAGAGAGTGTGTTCAAGTCATTATGACTTACGGGTTAGCCGCATACGAGGTAGCGTATCTGGTTGAAAAGAAAACAGAAACTGAGGTTGGGTTTCGATTGAGCCTAGTACCGCCAAAGGCATTGATTCATGATGGCAAGTTGCGGCAATATGTCCCACCTGATATCGCGGAGAAGTTGAACGTATCTCAATATATCGACCTGCCAAGAGAAAACGTGTTTTTATTTGAACATCCAAGCTTCACGGCGTCAAAGATTACTCAAATGATGAACTCTTTGTCTCTTTTGAGCAAAGCTGTCCCCAGCTTGTTACTGGGAGGATTTTCTGGTACGTCGGGTAAGCCATTTGATGTAGGAGTGCCATCGCCATCTTTAGAGAAATCCGTTTTGGCGCAGGTTACAAGACTCATTGGATGGAACGCCAGAGGCTTGTTTAATGAAGAGATTTCCGAATTCTATCAGTTTCACCGACTGCTGCTTTTCCACAAATTCGTCACTGAATTGCGAAACGCACTACTGTCGAAAATGAACGATAGTTTCCGCGTTGCCGGAGGCAGGCTCGGATTTTCAGTCGAGCTGAGGATTGAGGGGTTACCTACAATACAAGATTTGGAAGAGGCGATATCTAGACTAACTGCTGGAGGTTACCCCTTCGGCGAATTTGTAACCAAATTCGGTGCTTGATGAATTGGTCAAATTCCACAAATCTCGACTCCCACGAGTTTAGCTAAAATCAGGCCAGAGGTATCTTTGAGAAAATTGGAGATCCATCAGCAGTAGCGAGAACACTTGAACAACTCTCCATCATTGAACACCGCAGAGGAAGGTACGATGATGCCAGACGGCTATCCAATCAGGCTAGAGAAATCTTCGAGAGACTCCAAGACTCGTCGGGAATAGCAGCAGCACTATACCAGTTGGCGATGATAGAACACCGCAGAGGGAACTATGATGAAGCGAGTAATCTGTACAACAAAACTCTGCAGATAAGGCAGAGACTTGGTGACCAGTCGGGAATAGCCAACACTATCGGCCAACGTGCATTTCTAGTCTGGTCCGTGATAACGCTCATTTGTCACGGTTGGCCATGCGAGTGAATCTCTCTTTGGTCTTTGGGGGTGACGCGGAAGCGACCTCCGCATCGAACATTACATGGACTACCTGACCGGTTACAACAACCTCATCGTCTTTGTGAGTGATTGTGTCCAATTCAATTTCACATGTTGGACCGTAGGATTTGCGCATGTCTGAGAGAAGCTTCCTTCGATTAGGTTCTGAGTTCTGAGATCGCAATCGGAGATCATATGGACCGTGGCTCTCCAACAAACATTTCTGCCTGGCTCGCTGCCTCAGAACATGCTTGTCTTTGGGCTGTGGTTTCGGTGGAACTTCAACTACCCTGTGATATCCTGCTTTCTGAAGTTTCATCAGTTCGCTCACCTTGATGAACCCTATCTCGGTGGCTTTCGCTTTGATAGCCCTGATTTCTCCCATATTGAAGTCAGGTAATTGAATGCGGAATACGATTTCGTTTGGGAGCGATTCAATCTTCATTGAGATTATGTCGTAGTCCTCAGCGATGCTTTGGAGTCTGCGGAAGATTCGTGTCTTATCGGTTGGTTCGACAATTTCTTTCTTCTCGACTTCAGTTTGGTCGCAGGTTTCGCAGTACCATTGTAATTCCTTGATGTAGACGGGTGGAACCTTAGGCTCTGGTGCTGCTGTGTACCTGCATGACACCGCTGTTTGGGCTGTAATGGTTTTGCATTGGTTGCAGTGTCGTTTGGCGCGGAGGCTGTAGTGTTTACCGCCGTGCGTGAAGGGCATAGAAATCATTCATCTTAGGCTTGATTTCTGTTAGGTCGGGCGGCTTCGCCAATAACTCACCCTCTTCGAGGACGTATTCTTGATGGCACCAGTCGCAGCTCAACCCAAAAATGCCCAACTCCACTTGTAATTGGGCCTCCGCAGGTCGGACATCGGCGACTAACCGAATTCCCGAGTTCAGCTTTGCCGATTGCGGTCGTTTCACCTCTAGGATCTTTTGAAGATGGTTTTTCGGTGAATTGGTTGTCTTTGAATTGGTAAGTGCAGTTGCAAGCTCTGCACCCAAAGTTAAACTCGTGAATCTCTGTTTTCTCCCAGCGTGTGCTGTGGCTTATCCAAGTTAACGGTTTCTGGCAGTTGGGGCATTGCGTGGATTTGTCTTCGACCTGCAAGTGTCATTTCGCCCCGACAAGCCTCACAAATGCATCAAGTTTCAGAGGAACGATTTGACCGTCAATTTGCCGTTCAAACCAGCATTGGCAACTGTCACAGCGATAAAGCGGGAATCCGTTTTGACCCAGCAAACTCAAACCGCAATACGGGCAATCCATCTTTAACCCTGATTCTTGCCGTGGCCGATTCAATCGAATAAGGCACAGGGTGACATCAGACCTCAGGCTCAGACATCAAGCAAAGTGAATCTCGGCAATCGCCCTAGATCTGAGTCAGGTTATTGTTCGTGACTAGGATTGATACGCATACCCATCAATTTCGAAACCTAATTTGCTAAGGGCCCTGACGAAAGCACCTTTGGAAGGAGTTGACACATGCCTTCTGGCTTCTGTCCATCGTGAAAGCCAGAAATATAGCTCCGCCAGTTTTTCGTCCCGCGTTTTCCGTCCCGCGTCTTCCATTGGCTGGGCGAAATCAGGGTCCGACATCATACCAACAATGGTTGCATCTAGATCGGTTATGATATCTGCGAAACGTAGCTTTCTCAGCAACTCAAACGGGTGTTCGCCGATTAGGATCGTCAAATAGTCTCGGACAAAGTCTCGGAACGAAGCTTTGTCAAGAACGTCCGCAGCAAGCGTGTGTCCGCCCCCCTGTTCAAGTAGTTCAATCTGAGGCAAGCGCAAAGCGCGCCGGATTGTGATGCTAATGAGCTGGTTCCAGTTTATCTCATAGTTTCTTTGCTTCCCAACCCGCTTACCTAGTCTTACGATTCTGGCTCGAATGAGCCGCTGAAGTTGGTCTATGACGCTTGGAGGCTTGAGATCTAGTTCGCTAGCGATTGTCATCGGACTGGTTTTTCCCCGGACAAGTAGAAACAGCACTTGGGAAGTGCCCGTGTTGTTCAAGGGGTCAAAAGTCGGAGGCATTGCTGATTGCCGGCATTGTCGTGAATCATTCTCGTAAATAAAGATTAGGTATAAGCCTTACTGATAGCCTTAGTAAGGCATATGACTAATCGATATCAGGAAGTGAGCCGCTTTGAGAATTCCCGTAAAAAAGGCAATTCTATCTCGCATGAACATACTTGAAGTCGAGGCCGGGACGAACGGTTATCATGGCGGAGATTCTGGTGGGGGTAGCCGAACCTACTTAGCTTTGAGAGACCGCGGTGCGACGACATGGCGGCTCAGGGTGAGAGACCGGTGTGGAAAGGACTGGATTTTCGAGCAGCCGGTCTCAGTTGAGATTACCGTGGGTGGCGACAGCGAACTTGACACTTTTCTCGACGCCTTGAAGTTCTCCGCTCAAGCCCTAACAGATTTACTACGCCTTGAACACGCCGACAAGCCCACGCATGACGTATTCCACGACGTCGAGGTGGAGTAGTGGATTGTCGAGTATGTTGCGCCTTGGGATGGCTGCGCTGCGCAAAGCGCTGAACCTATGGGCATACGACGACTACGTACAATTCTACGTTGATAACGATTTTTGCATAATACCGATTATCCCCGAAACCAAGAAGCCGAACCTGAACGAATGGAAAGAGTTCCAGCAACGAAAGCCGAGTCCCGACGAAATTCAAGAATGGTTCGGTGCGAAAGAGAGCCAACGCCGACCGAGCATTGCCGTAATTGCAGGTCGCATTTCAGATAACTTAGTGATAATTGACTTCGACGAACTGGAATGGTATTCAAAATTCTTTGCAGCGCCGTTCTTGACCACCGCTGAGATCGAAAGCACCACGTTAGTCGACAAGACAAGCCGTGGCGTGCACGTTTTCCTTCGCTCATACGTGCCAATGAAAAGCTACAACATTCCAGAACTGCACGTGAATGTGCAAAGCGAAGGCCGTTATGCGCTCGTGCCGCCAAGCATTCACCCGTCCGGTGCGCAGTACACATTTCTGACAGAACCAAGAGCACCCCGCCTAATCGAAAACCTGCCAGACGTTTTGAAGAACCGCATAGAAGGCATGAATTTCCAAGTGCCAGCGGTCTTAGACCCTATTGCTGAAGGCAACGTTCAGGTTCACGTTCGCCCTTGGCGACGTTTCCCGCCGCAAGTACAAGCGTACTTCGTTGACACGGAGATTGGAGATCTCCACCATAGGGCGGTCGGCATTGCTTCCACAATGCTGAACGAATGGAAATTCCCGCTAGAAATGGCAAGACAATGGTTGTATGAATGGAACGACCTTGTGTTGAAGCGACCAATTCCCGTCGCCGATATTGACCACGCATTACACGAAGCACAAGCGAAAGGCTACGTGTACGGCAAACAAACCATTCAACCGGCAGCACTGACCGACGACGAACAAAAGGCCAGCGAAGCCCTAGCGAAAGACCCAGCACTGTTATTCAAAGTGAAAACTGCACTTGGCGGCCTAGTGGGCGAAGACAACAACCGCTTGCTGCTATTCGTACTGAACCTTGCCAAGCAAAGCGTCGAAATTTCGGGGCAAAGCGCAGGCGGCAAAAGAACATTGGTCGACGAAGTGCTGCGGGGCTTCCCTGACGACTCATATCAGAAAGTAACGGGCGTCACTGACAAGGCGCTGCGCTATCTTGCTGAAAGCATTCGCACGCTTTACATTGCTGAACGTGGTGCGCTCGAATCACACGGCGAAGAAACAACTGCGGCGTTCGACGCCAAGATGGTCATTTCAGAAGGCAAACTAAGCATTCTCGTGCCAGAGAAAGACGAAGAAACAGGCAAAATAAAGTCGACCACGATTGAGACCAAGATCGAGAACATTATTTCCACTAGCACGCAACTGTCGCTGCCTGAAGAACTAGAAAATCGACTGTGGCGCACGAGCATTGACGACAGCGAAGGCCAGAACGCTAAGGTTCGTGATTACCTACTTGATTCGGCGGCGCAGGCCAACGACGACAAGCCTGATTTTGCCCCGCAGAAACAGCAAGTACAAAGTCTCGTCAAACTGATTGAGGTTGAAGCACCGAAGGCCGTTATTGTTCCTTTCGCACCGGCTCTGAAGTCGCTGTTACCGAGCGACAAAACACGGGTACGACGAGACACTACGAAGTTGCTTGCCCTGGTGCGATACATTGCTATTCTTCACTACAAGCAACGCCCAAGTTTCACAGGAAAGAAAGGCATTGTGCATGTCGTTGCCCTTCCCGCCGACCTTTACGCTGCGCTAAGAATTGGTTATGCGGCGTTCGTTGAAACTCGAACCGGTTTCAATGCCTCAATTCGTCGTGGTTACGAGATAGCAAAGACGCTTTCAGAAATTACCACGGAAGCCGTTCAAAATGCTGGGGGCGTTAGCGACCGCACTGCCATACGGTACGTCAAGGCACTCAGGAAGCAAGGCATTCTTATTGAATCTGAGAAACGGGGACGAATCCCAATTTATACATTGGCGCCAAATGCGGCGAAACTTGTCGTCGTCGAAAAGGCGGACGTTCTGGGCCGTTTTGATTGGAAGGAGCTTGAATCAGCCTGCGAAATGGTCGCCGCCACGGGGTCCGTAAAATCGCCGGTCATCGACCCGTTGACTGGCGACCTCGTGGACCTGATTGGCGGCGATCATAATTCCAAGGCTGAAACGGCGGACAATCAAGAAACAACCCAAGAAATGCACTCAGAAATGGCCGCCAAGCCACTTGACGACTTTTCGGCGTTGGCGGCGACGAACACGAGCATTGGGAAGTAGAAAAAAATTTTTGGCGTTCACGTGCACACCCATGCAGCCAGAAGCGGGTTTTCACCGCTCTTATTCTACGCTCGTTCCTTGGGTGCTTAGACCTTGATTTTTCTAACTCGTATTTCACTGTCAGTCAAGCTAAGCCCTAAGGTGTCGCCTTCCTTCAGACCGAGCGCTTCGGCGATCTCCTTCGGAACTGTGACTCTGAGGCTGTGACCTATCATAACCAGTTTCATTTTGAATTCAATGGGCATGTGCCTTCAACCAAGCATAGAGTATAATCAAAAGCTATACTTAAGTATGTGTATAGTGCTAGACTATACGTGGTATAGTCCTATGCAAACACAACGCCCATTCGAAACCGAAGGGCAATATTCCGAGAGATTCCAACGAGAGAATCAAGTTCTCGGCGAATGGTTAAGCAGCATTCCACCTGAGTTCAAGAAAGAACCCGTTCGAACCTTAGACATAGATTCTCTGAAGGGGCGGGTCTCATATTTCGCTTGGTTTGCAGAACACGGCTATACGCTCAAAATGCGGAGCGCATACAAACGGAAACTGGACGAAGCTCAGGAAGCTTTGCGATTGGTCCATGAATGCGCTTGCTGCGGAATTCTCCTAACTGAGACTCAGGATTCAGTTGGCCCTGAATGCGCCAAGCACCCTGCCAGGTTCCCTTGTAACGCACACAGGGGAATGGGCGTGAATTGAATGCCTCAAGGCACCGGAATTCTTTGTGGCGATCTGAAAATGTCGCCTCCCTGGGCGCAGTGGGAAAAAGAGGACGACGATTTTCACCGGTGGTTTGTCGCACTCAAAAGCGACACGACTCGAAAGGTGTACTGGTACGCCATAAGCAACGTGCACCGTGCCTTGAACCTGCGACCAAAACAGATCGTGGCCGCCTACAAGGCCGGTGGGCAAACCAAGCAAGACTTTGTCGACCGCCTTGACGAACACATTCAGGAATTGAAAGCAGCCGACAAAGTGCCCACTGCGAAAGGCCAATGGATTGCCGTCGTTAGCCTCTTAGATTATCGGGGCGCAATCAAAAGCGCCAAGGAATTCGAAATAAAACAGCCCGAAGACGAAACCATAGCGCCACAGCACATTCCAACCCAAGAAGAATACGAAGCCATGCTGCGCCACGGCGCAAGCGCACGAGACCGTTTTCTCATGAGTTTCCTACGTTGGGCAGGCGGCCGCAGAGGCGTAGCTAACGACCCTGAACCAATGCGCCTGCGCCACTTGGTTGACCTAGACATTTCAGCGCTCAAGCAGGGCACCGTTACGTTCACACACAAAACGACCTGCGCGGTGCTCATGTATGCTGGCCTAAAAGACGGCGAGATTGTACGTTACAAGGAAACCTACGTTTCGTTCTTCCCACAGGAAACCATGCAACTACTCAGCGAATACCTGCAGGCTAGAATGCGAGAAGGCGAGCAAATCACCGCTGACAGCTACTTGTTCACCTACGACCGCAACAGCGTGGTCAAGAAACCGTTCGCCCCAATCACCAACCAAACGGTCAGCCGCATAGTCAGCGACGCTTCAATGACTGCAGGCTACATCATTCAATCAAAGCACCGCAAGAAACCCAAGGCCAAGTTCACCGCCCATTCACTACGCCGCCTAATGTACAATTCACTCGCAGGCATTGACGACGTCGACAAAGAAGCCTTAGACGGCCACGTAAAAGGCGTTAAGGCCCGCTACCACGGCAGCGTCGACGATCTCGTGAAAGTAATAGAATTCATGCGGGGCAAATACGAATTCGGCATGCGCCACCACTTAGGCACCGAAGGCGCTGATTTACGCAAGCAAATGATTCTTGACTTCGCCAGAACACAGGGTCTGAAAGACGACGAAATAGCGACTATTCAGAAAGGGCTTGGTATGGCAGCAGACGTAGAAGCTCTACGTGAAGCAATCGTCGCCGCAGTGAAAGCCAAGCAACCAATAACCATACGCACAGCACAGGACGGCGGCACCCGCCCGCTCGACGCCCTACTAATCAACGAAACCGACCTATGCGAGCACTTGGCGCTTGGCTGGGAAGTAGTACGGGAATTGAGCGACGGGAAGATTGCGATAAGGAGAAACCATTAGCTGAAAAAGCGCGCGCTTTCGGGTTCTGTTAAGACTTCGGGTGATGTTTTTTCTGTTAAGCATCGGGTCTTGTGCCTATTGAGTGCATTCTGTATCGTGGATATCGTGGACGCCATAATCCTAACCTCACGCTAACTCGTATCTCCATAGACCCAACCAAATAAGTCAGAACGCAAAAAGTAGTTCAGTCTAGTTCGGGGTCTCTGTTTTCCGAGAAATCTTTCAAAATCGTTGAGAAATCCCAAACCCAAAATCGCTGATTATCCGCTCTCCGCAGGTATCTCCACCAGAACCACAAATTCACTGAGAGAACGAACAGAGTAAGGGCTGTCAGCAAAACTGCGAATCTCGCGAACTCCCACGGTGAACTCAAATATTCTGGGTGCAGCGATAGAACAAAGAAACCGACCCCGTCAATGAGAGCCACAACTGAAAGCACACGCAGGAAGAGGTGTTCTTTGCTCGTTAATCCTTTCAACTTTCTTCCCTCCTAACGCACTTAGAGTACGCCGTATCTCCAGAGGACGAACCAAATGTTAATGAGGAGCGGTACCAGCGTAACAACAATGACTAAGAACGCCAGTACACCATAGCCGAATCTCATTACCTTCTGGCTCTTTATGGATATCAAGTAAAATATGATTGCGTCGGTAAGAGCAACAATGATGATTACACGAAGAGTCAAATCATAAAGTAACGAAAACATTCAACTCATCTCCTCTCGTTTCGGCTTTGATGGATTCGATTGACGAGGCTTGACAAGGATAACTATTTCCCCACCTTGAGCCCGCATCTTCCATTCCAGTCGGTCGCCTTCACTTAGTCCGAATTGTCGAACGATTCCTATTGGAAGCGTTGACCGTAGGGACTTGCTCTTAGAGGTAGCCATCGTGAGCACCGTGACTTAACAGAACCCGCTTTCGACAACAAACTACCTAGCCCGTCGATATACAGCCACTACCTACACGACGTATGCTAATTTAAAGCGCTAAGGGGTGCATAGGTCATAATAGAATCTAAACCCAAGGTGGCGTTGGATGCGGGGGGCAATTCTTGCAGCTGGTGAGGGCTCCCGAATGTGGCCCTTGGCTGAAAGCAAACCGAAGCACTTACTGCCCGTGGGCGGAAGGCCAATTCTTTCGCACATTCTTGAAGCGCTCAAGCAGAATTCAATCCGCGAAGTCTACATGGTCGTTGGATACCGAGCTGAAGACATTCGAACCGCATTTGGCGACGGAGCCAAACACGGCCTGCATATCGAATATTTGGACCAACCAAAATGGACTGGAACCGCCTCTGCCATGAAGGTTGCGTACAACGCCGTTGGACGGGAACCCTTTCTGGCTATCTATGGCGATTTGTGGGTTAACTCTTCAGCTGTGCAAGCGGTTATTGAAGAAGCTGACAACTGCCCGAGAGTCATGGGTGTTGCCCAAGTTTCGAACCCAACAGAATTTGGCGTCGTTGAGCTCGCTGGAGACAGGCTGGCAAGAATCAATGAGAAACCTACAGGAAAAATGCTAACGGAAGGTTGGGTCAATACCGGCATCTACGTTTTGGACGGAGAAGTCTTCAACGCGATCGACAAGACCGCGGCCTCGAAAAGGGCAGAGTATGAACTTACTACGTCCCTCCAACACCTGCTTGACGAAGGCAAGGAAATCCGAAGCGCCATTGTTGACCGCGAGGATTGGATGGATGTTGGACGACCTTGGGATTTGCTGGAAGCGAATGAGCGCTCTCTCGAAAACCTCTCACACCGAGTGAAGGGCGCGGTTGAGCAGGGCGCAGTCTTGAAAGGCCCAGTGTGGCTTGAAGAAGACTCTGTCGTGAAATCAGGCTCGTACCTAGAGGGGCCTGTCTACGTTGGTAGAGGTAGTAGAATTGGGCCCAACGCCAGAATTCGTCCTTCGACAGCAATTGGGGACGGAGTCACTATCGGAACTTCATGCGAGATCAAGAACTCGGTTGTGATGAACGGAACTAGGATTCCACACCTTTCCTACGTTGGTGACAGCGTCATTGGGGAAGACTGCAACCTGGGCGCGGGAACGATAACTGCAAACATTCGTTTCGACGAAAGACCACTGAGGATGAAGGTCAAAGGTCGCATGCAGGAGACAGGAAGGCGAAAGATAGGAACCATTATGGGTGATAGGGTTCAGACGGGCATCAACACGAGCATACTGCCCGGCGTGCGAATAGGGTCCGATTCTTGGATTGGCCCCGGCCTCGTATTAACCAAGGATGTTCCATCAAAGCGAACGGTCTTAACAAAACAGGTAACGACGATTAGGCCACGCAGGCACTGAACTTGCTGCTACGCGTGTCTCTTAGTGCTCGTTATTGAGACTACGTCATTGTCTTTCAGCACGTATTCGTCAGACATCCGCATTTTCGACCTGGCCTCTGTTGCGTAGAGGAAGCCTTCGGCAAGGTCTGAATGAATCATGCCCGCAAAAGTCTTAGCAGTGGTTCCGAAGGGTACAAGGTATGCGTCGGGTAGAACTCTGCCTTTGTGGTCTGTGAGCTTCTCAGCGTCCTCCACTGGGTACACAGTAATCATTTGAAGTAACTCGAAGAAGGCGAGGTTGAGTGCATCTTGGACGCCTGTGGACCCAAAGGGTAGAAGCACTTTTTCCTTTATTCTTGTCAGGGCGTTTGTCTGCTCAGGTGTTGAAGGGCGCGCTTCGTTCATTTTGAAATTGCCGTCGCCTGGCACGTAGGAAATCATTTGCTTCTCGCCAGCCCGCCTAAGGGCGAGCTCGGCTTCTGCACAGCAGGGCACCACCATGTAGCCCATGGCTTGAAGCGTTTCCAGATTCTTCTCAGCCGGGGGGACATCCATCTTGTTGGCGGCGATCAAGAGCGGTTTCGAATATTTGCGTAATTCGGAGACAAACTTCAGTAATTCGTCGTCTGACCATGCGCTGGGCCTCTCGAAGTTTAGGCTCGTTTTGGCTTTTGCTTTGACGAGATGGTCCCTTCTTATCCCAAGACCACTCACTTTCTCCTCTATGATTGGAAGCAGTTCTTCCTTGGCGCCCTCGACCAGTCTTACCGCCTTGTCCCATTCTTTCTTGACGATCTGAAGAAGCCACATGTCCAGTTCGTGTTCTAGGAATCGGACGTCCTCGCGCGGGTCATGCGTGCCGGGGTCACACGGTTTACCTTCCGAGTCGGTGGAGCCAGAAGCGTCCACGACGTGAATTAGGGCATCTGCCTGCCTAATCTCATCGAGGAACTGGTTACCCAGCCCGCGTCCCTGCCACGCGCCCGGGACCAGACCTGCACAGTCAACCAGTTCAACTGGAACAAGTCGGGTTCCGTCTATGCATGTTGAATTTCCAGGTGTATCTGTTACGTTGAATTCGCGGCAAACGCAGTGTGCGCGGACGTACCCCATGCCAACGTTGGGTTTGATTGTTGTGAAGGGGTAGTTGGCGATGGCGACGTGCGCTAGGGTTGCTGCGCTGAAGAAGGTGCTCTTTCCAACGTTCGGTTTGCCGACAACGCCTACTATGCGTGGCAAGTTTCCTGTTCCGGAGGTGGCTACTTATGGGCTATTGGGAGTCCTGTGATTCTGATGCCTGCACCAGTCACTTTGTACCTGATATTGATTCCAATGAGTAGGGCAGTGATCTGCTCAACGATGCGTGAGTTCTCCAACCGTCCGCCGTCAATGGCTCTGACGCCGGGTATTTCTTCGGCCAGCTGCATCACGGTCTGTTTGCTTTCTTTGGAATCGCCACAGACGAAGATATCGCAATCAATCTCCTTCGACAAGTCTTGAAGAGAATCCGCGACGACGTTGTGGAACGCTGAGGCGATTTGGGTATTGGGTGGTAGCAGCTTGCGTGCTTGTTGGGCTGTTGAGCCTTCCCAAACACCAAGGGCGGTTGTTGCGCCTCCACCCACAGCGGTTGAAAGGGGAACGACAACATCAACGAATATGTCGTCTGGTTTGACATTGTCCGCGACGGACTTGATCATATCCACATGAGCGGCGAACGGGACGGACATCACAATGATGTCTGCAGCCGCTGCAGCCTTCGGGTTCTCCATTCCGGAGACTGCCCCTTTGCCGCCTAGAATTCCAAGTGCTTTCTTTGCAGCGTCCTCGGCTTTCTGCTGCACGCGAGATCCGATTATGACGTTCTCCCCTGCCTTAGCCCAACGCAGGACTAAACCGAAGCCTTGGTCGCCAGTGCCACCTATTACAGCAATTGTGGGTTTCGGCATAAGTCATCACATATTTCAGGTTGGAAAATCCTGAATGAATCCGCTTCTCATTAAGTATCTGGCCTGGTCCCGCGATCGTTTAATGATGGAACGGGCAGATTCATACAATTCCTCCCGGGGTCGTTTGATTCTTGCAACACCCTGCTCGATCGCCTTCTCCGCAACAGCTGTGGCTTCGCGCGGGAATACCTCCCAATCATCCATCGTGGGAATGATGTTTTTCGGTGAAAGACCTCGTTCCTCGGCGAGTTTGGCAAGCTCGGAAGCTGCAGCCAGACACATTTCGTCCGTAATGGTTCGAGCCCTAACGTCGATGGTGCCCCTGAATATTCCTGGAAACCCGAGGGAATTGTTGAGCTGGTTGGGAAAATCAGACCTGCCTGTTGCGATCACCTTTGCTCCAGCTTCCTCAGCCTCCCATGGCCAAATCTCCGGGATAGGGTTTGCACAAGCGAAAACTATGGCATCATCGCTCATGATTTCGACCTGCTCCTTCTTTATTACTCCTGGACCTGGGGTTGACAAAGCAACGCAAACGTCAGTTCCCTCTATCGCTGAATTCATACCGCCAACTTTTCCATCCAAATTTGTTGTCTGGCACAGCTTCCATTTCTTGGGGGAAGTGTGTTCCAAGTCCTTTCGATCGCGGTGAAGTATGCCTTTGCTGTCCACCAGAATCAGGTTTCCCGGCTTGGCCCCGGCGAGGGTCAGCAAGCGGGCCAAGGTAACGTTTGCAGCTCCCGCTCCGATCATAGATACTTTCACGTTAGAAATCTTCTTCTCAACGACTTTCAAAGCGTTAAGGAATCCTGCGAGAACAACGGTGGCCGTTCCCTGCTGGTCATCATGCCAAACCGGAATGTCAAGTTGGCTTTGCAAGGTGTCGAGTATCTGAAAGCATTTCGGCTGAGCGATATCTTCGAGGTTGATGCCGGCGAAAGAAGGCTGAATCCATTTCACGGCGGAGACAATTTCGTCTGGGTTCTTTGTTCCAAGGCAAATCGGGAATGCATCAACTCCTCCAAGATACTTATACAACAGGGCCTTTCCTTCCATTACTGGTAGGCCGGCTTCTGGGCCAATATCGCCCAACCCTAGGACACGCGAACCGTCAGTTACGATTGCAACTGTATTCCATTTGTTTGTGTTCTCGTAAACTGCTTCTGGCCGCGCTTTAATCGCGTTGCAGGCTTCCGCAACGCCCGGCGTATACCAGATCGCAAAGTCGTCGAAGGAGTGGATGGGGCATTTGGGAACAATCTCGATCTTGCCCCTGTAGAACGGGTGATATTTCATTGCTAACTGCGCGGGAAGGAACGCCTTTCTCAGAGCGTCGTCGGTTGATTTCATGATTCAACTTCCTATCTTATTTTGCAAGCCACTTAAATAGCAGCGGTGCTTTTTCACTGCGCAACCTCAAAGACTGTCATCGTCTTAAGGTTAAGCTTCAACACGAAATTGGTTGCGGTCGGAATAACAATGGGAGTTCAAAAGTACCTAGTCCAGACTTGGAATGATCGAGAGAAATCGGGTCTGCAGCGACACATGCGCGGAGCCTTAATCAAGTGGCGTAGAGATCCTACGGTGACTAGAATTGAGCATCCGACGAGGCTCGATCGCGCTAGAGCTCTGGGATACAAAGCCAAACAGGGCTACGTCGTAGTCCGAGTCAGAATCAGAAAGGGAGGGGCAAGGAAGATTCGTCCACGCGCGGGACGAAGGCCGAGGGCCCTCGGTGTCACAAAGTTCACGCGCTCGATAAGCCTCAAAAACATAGCAGAGCAAAAGGCGCAGAAAAAGTTCCCCAACCTCCGTGTCCTGAACTCATACTATGTTTCGGAGGATGGGACAAACCACTGGTTCGAAACAATCATGAAAGATACACACAACCCATCCGCAGCAGATTCCTGATCGCAGAAAGGGCGAAAGGCCCTCGCCTCGGTCGAAGTGGGCCTGACATACGGCAAGCGACCAACTTGCGAAAGCCTCTAATTGTAATCAAAGTGGGCGGGTCCGCTCTCACCGACAAGAATAAGAAATACGCGCCACGCCCACACAGCATTCGGCAAGCAACAAGGCAAATCGCAGCAATCTGCAGGGTGTATTCACTAGTCTTGGTTCATGGCGCTGGTAGCTTTGGCCATATTCCAGTTGAAAAGTATCGACTGGCGCATGGTTTCAATGATTCCAGGCAGCTAAAAGGACTGGCCGTCACTAAATCAAAACTCCTTGAATGGGAGATGATTCTGGACAAAGCCCTCCTCAAACAGAAAGTACCGCTTGTTCCATTTCTCGCCTCAGATTTCATCGTCACTCGCAAGGGCAGAATCTTTTCATCCGACTTGAGACCTCTCCAAAACTGGCTGCGGCTCGGCTGTGTTCCAACAGTCGGGGGAGACATCGTCCCTGACTCTCATCAAGGGTTCTCAATTCTGTCTGGTGATCAGCTAGCTGTGCATTTGGCGCTAAAACTCAAAGCAAAACGCCTCATCTTCGCGACAGATGTCGATGGAATTTTCGATTCGGACCCAAAACTCAACCCTGAAGCCAAGCTGCTGACGAATTTGACTAATTCAATAGCTTCGAGGCTTGTCGCGAAGGCAACCTCACTGACAACGCCGGACGTAACAGGTGGGATGGCAGGAAAAATCGGGGAAGCCCTGGTCGCGGCTCGCGCTGGCGTACTCGTCGAGTTCGTGAACCTGACAAAGGACGACAGGCTTCTGAAGGCAGCGCTGGGTGGACATGTGGTCTCGTCCAGAATTTCGCGTTCTTGACTGGGTGCTACAGGAGTGGTAGCTCGCCAGTTATTTTGTCGACGAGTTCACCGGGAGCGGGTCCAATGCCTACGCATGTAGCTGTTCCAGGATCTACTTGGGTAAGCCCCCTGTCATGTATTATCGCGGACCCTAGGCCAAGGTCATCGGCCTGCCTTTTCAGGTCGTCTAGGTCACTTTCAGAGTTGACCTTGACCACGACCTTGCACTGGCCTTCATTGAACCAATTCTTCCACCATTCAGGGTGAACGCGACGAGTTTCCTCAGATGCCGTAATGGTAGCATGCCCCACCTGTACCGCGATCTTACCCTTGCCCATCTCCAAATCGCGCCTGACGGCTATGACCAGCTTGTACTTGAAATCCGTAAGCCAACCCCGACTTTATCTTAAGCATCTACCGACAAATAAGCCCAAGTGGCAAGAGCGCGGTGGATTTGTTGAACGAGGGGGTTGTTCACTCTATCTAGATAAGCACTATCGCGCACGCAACCGACGACTTGGAGAAAGTCCAAACAGCTCTAAACCACATTCTACCAGACTCCCTACTTGGGCGTCAAGTCTTCACGAGGCGATACATGGAGGGCCATCACGGCAATCCCATAGTGACCTTCGAAGCGAAACTCACAAAACCCAATGATGTCATGGAATTCACAGAACATTTCCTGAAACAGTTTTCCAGGAGCGAGAGGCTTAGAGTTGAGAGGGATTTGGATCTGCATTCAGATGAGGACGGCAACCTCTTCATCCGGTTGGACAAGCAACGAGCTTACCTTGGCGCAATGGAGCTGGCGGACGAAGACCCGATAAGAGTCCGCCTCAAATTCAGTAAACTGAAGGGAGACGCAAAGAATCTCATGCGCCAGATTTTGGAGGTGGAGTAAACTGCCGAAATTCACAGATCTACACGTCATTCCGCGGGTTGAAGACGAAAAATCATGCAAAGAACTGGCTGGGATGCTGAAACTTGCAGGATACTCCGTCGTAGGTTTGACTCTCCCCACTGGGCTTTTTCAGGAACGGGTTGCATTCCTTCGCCGTGTTTTCCTCGAAGCAGGGTTGGAAACAGCGCTTAGAATTGACCTGACCTCAACCTCAAGAACGGACCTGCTTCGTCTCTTGAGGAGATTCAGAAATTCCTATGACATCATAGCCGTGAAATGCACCAACCAAGCGGTATCTACAGTGGCATGCAGAGATAGGCGAGTTGACCTCGTGTTCTTCGACTCACGCAATCCCAGAGCCAGATTCAACCATTCCTTCGCAAGTCTTCTCGGAGGGGCGCTGGAATTCAACTTGGTCTCATCGTTGCTCAAGGAGTCAAGAACAGAAATCGTCTCCAGAATCGTCAAAGAGGCAGGAATCGCCCGTCGTCATCGAACCAAGGTTGTTCTGTCAAGTGGTTGCACGACCCCAGACATGGTTAGAAGCCCCAACCAAATTGAGGCATTGGGAGGGGCTGTAGGTCTAACGTCCAAGCAGACCTCAAGCGGAATATCTAACGTCCCAATATCGATCGTTGCTCGAAGCTTCGAACGGCGCTCTAGGCAATATGTCGAAGAGGGAGTGAAAGTCGTGCTCCCTAAGGCAGAGTAGAGCCCAATGACAAGACGTTACTTCTTGGTCGAAGTAGTCTCCGGCCGTGCACTGTCTGGTGAAGAATTCGGTAGGGCTTTAGCGGAGGTAGTGCAGAAACATTTCGGGCTGTTTGGCCTCAGTCGAATTGATCCAAGGTTGATTCGTTTCGATGCCGCGCAATCGCTCGCAATTGTTGGGTGCGCAAAGGAGGGGGCGCAGGATTTGCAAGCTGCTATGGCGCTGATGTCGGATGTTTCAGACTCGCCGGTTGACCCAATAACTCTTCGCGTCTCGGGGACCATTAAAGGACTGCGAAGCAAGAAGTCACGGTAACCTTTTTCATTGACGCTAACTCATCCAGCTGCGGGGATGAAGAAGCCAGTCCCAGTCAGATCTCATTGCTGAAGATATGACGACCTCAGCGACGGGCCGACCCCAAAATCTTCGGTCAGCTTCGGATCATTGTCTTGAATTTCAGAGTGACTTGGTGTGACAGAACCCAGTCACGTTTTCGTCGGTTGTAGGGAACATGTAAAGAGTTTTATTAGGGAGTCCCACTGGAAGGGCAATTTCATTCAGGTGAATCTGTATTGTCAATGTTTGCCGTTCCGGGCGCGTACGACCGTGCGATCACTGTGTTTTCTCCAGACGGGCGTCTGTTTCAGGTTGAGTACGCATCCGAGACCGTGAAAAGAGGCGCAACCGTACTCGGAATAGCCTGCCCGCAAGGCGTTGTCCTAGCGGCCGAGGAAAGAGCAACATCCAAACTTCAAGATCCAACATTCATGTGGAAAATCTTCCAGATCGACGAACATGTCGGCGCGGCAGTAGCTGGGCTCAGCTGCGACGCCCACATCCTAGTCGACCAAGCAAGAGTTTACGCACAATCAAACCGCCTTCTCTACGATGAACCAATCGACGTCGAAATCCTAACGAGAAGGATAGGAGAAATCAAACAACTCTACACGCAACACGCAGGTGTCCGACCCTTTGGCATTTCGATGCTATTCGGTGGCATAGACCGCAAAGGGAGCCGATTGTTCTGGACCGACCCAAGTGGAGCATTCTTGGCATACAAGGCATGGGCAATCGGAGCCGGCGGGGACGCGGCCAACGAAATCCTCGAGGCAGACTACAAAGACGAGATAAGCCTAGATGATGCAGTGCTCCTGGCACTCAAGTGCATGAGCAAAGTATTGGAGGAGAAGTTGGACGCACAGAAGATTCGCATTGCAACAGTAACAGCGGCCACGAAGAAATTCGGAAAACTGACGCAAGAAGAAGTAGAGAAATATCTCAAACGGCTAGATTCCTCCAAAAAGGCCGTTAGCCGATGAGTGAAAAGTTCACCACAGCTCGCATTGCAAAAAGCGGAGAAAAATTCGAAATTCTAGTCAAACCCGATGAGGCACTAGACTACAAGATGGGAAAGCAGCTTGGGATCTCCCAACTGCTTGTTATCGACGAGATATACAGCGACGCCAACAAGGGCACGCACGCTTCCGAAGAGAAACTGCAGAAAGCATTCGGAACCACAGACCCTGTCAAAATTGCAGAGGAGATAATGAAGCACGGTGAGCTGCAACTCACCACGGATCAGAGACGACAACTCGTCGAGGACAAGAGAAAGCAGATAGTAGCATTTATCGCCAGAAATTGCATTGACCCAAGAAGCGGAACACCTCACCCCCCCATCAGAATCGAGCAGGCTCTGAATCAGGTCAAGTACTCAATTGACCCCTTTAAGACCGTAGAGGAGCAAGCCAAGGAAATAATCGAGGAACTACGGTCCATAATTCCAATCAAAATTGAGCAGATGCGAGTCGCAGTCAAGATTTTCGCGGAGCACTCAGCCAAGGGATATGGTGCACTGAAAAACTACGGAACAATCACTCGCGAAGAGTGGCAGGCCGACGGAGCTTTAGTTGCTGTCATTGAGATGCCGGCCGGGGTCTACGGCCCATTTCTTGAGCGCTTGGGCAAGATCACTCAGGGCACAATCCAAACAAAGATTCTAAAGTAGCCCGAACTGAGTCTGCGGGGAAACGGATAGGCTAAAGTAGCAG
>Ga0187861_10000461_pt1 | contig 48027 bp, 30 predicted proteins | sample June2016WEW_10_1_3_FD_132986 | JGI IMG/M metagenome (GOLD analysis project Ga0187861, IMG submission 132986) | Peatland microbial communities from SPRUCE experiment site at the Marcell Experimental Forest, Minnesota, USA - June2016WEW_10_100 | ecosystem: Environmental > Terrestrial > Soil >...
ACTTTCGCATCCGCCGTGCGATTTCGGTGCAAGACCGCGGCAAGCGCATCACCATCCTGCCCGACGAGAGTTTCCGCCTCACCTGCGATACCGACTATCCGTACCCCGTGGGACGCCACTCCATCGAACTCGAAGTGACGCCGGAGCGCTACGCTTCCGAGATCGCCTTCGCCCGGACTTTCGGGTGGAAAGCCGATGAGGACCAACTGCGCAACATGGGCCTCATCCGCGGGGCCTCGCTTGAGAACTGCGTCGGCTTCGACCACGGCGGCGTGCTGAATCCCGAGGGCCTGCGCGCGCCCGACGAGTGCTGCCGCCACAAGGCGCTCGACCTCATCGGCGACCTCGCGCTGCTGGGCCGCCCGCTGTTGGGCCACGTGATTGCCGAGCGCGCCGGCCACGCCATGCACGCCGCCCTGGTGGCCCGCATCATGTCCGACCCCTCGCTGTACGAGATTGTCACCTTCGACGAGCTCGCCACCCGCGTGGCCCAGGCCCTGGCGTCGTAGGCGGCTTCCTTCGCCCGGCCTTCCGCACAATCTTCTTGACAAGCACGGCCTGATGCAGCATAATTCCGTTATCGTTATAGTCTATCGCTAAAATTCCGCTCCGGCGGCCCATGCCGGATGCCAGTATTCTGGCTTGAATCAACGTAGGTTGCAAGAGGTGTCTATGTCGAGCCGATCTCTCATTCTCGTATCTCTCCTCGTCAGCTTATTCGCCTTGCCGTTCACTGCTCCTGCCCAGGTCCTGTACGGCTCGCTGACCGGAAACGTCAGCGACAGTTCCGGCGCATCCGTGCCGAACGCCAAAGTGGAAACCACCAACATTGGCACCGGCGTCACCAAGCAAACCAAAACTGATGACCGCGGTGTGTTCCTCATTCAGGACATTCAGGCGGGGGTCTACAGACTCACAATCAGCGCTCCGGCGTTTGCGAATACTGTCGAATCCGGCGTCCAGATCGTTGAGAACACCATCCGACGTGTGGATGTACAACTACAGGTTGCCAGTGTGGGCCAGAGTGTCACCGTTGAGGCCGACGCCACCGTGCTCCAGACCGACCGCGCGGACGTGAACACCCAGGTTTCCACCAAGGATGTCGCCGATCTGCCGCTCACCGGCACCAACGGCATGCGCAACTTCGAGAGTACCTTCGTCACCGTCCCCGGTTTCACGCCTCCCGTCGCCAACAGTTCCACCGCGTCGAATCCTACCCAGTCCCAGGCGTTTTACGTCAACGGATCCACCATGACCGGCAACAACATGAAGCTGGACGGGGCCAGCGACATCTATCCCTGGCTGCCGCAGATTGCCAGCTACATCCCTCCCGCCGAGGCGATTCAAACGGTCAGCATCGTCACCAACAGCTTCGACGCCGAACAAGGCATGGCGGCGGGATCGGCCATCAATGCCATCATCAAGTCCGGCACCAATCAGTTCCACGGCGCCGCCTGGGAGTACACCACCAACAGCGACCTCAAGGCCCGCAACTTCTTTTACTACGGCGGCAATAATCCGAAGAACATTCTGAACCAGTTCGGACTCGACGCCGGCGGTCCGATCAAAAAGAACAAGGTCTTCTTCTTCGTCGACTGGGAGCGCACCTTGCAGCGGCAGCTCGCCTCTACCACCCAGTCAATCGCAGTCGACGCTATCCGTACGGGCAACTTCGCGGGCACCGGCACCACGATATACGATCCCACCACCGGTACGGCCACGGGTACGGGCCGCACGCCTTTCGCGAATAACGTCATCCCGGCGTCGAAGATCAGCTCCGCCGCGGCGAAAATGACCGCACTCCTGCCCGAGCCAAACATAAACGGCACGGCGATCTCCAATAACTATTTCGCGACGGGCGACCTGGCTTTCACCCGCGATAACGTCGACATGAAGATCAACTACAGTCCCGGCCAAAAGAGTTCGATCTTCGGCCGCTACAGCATCGCGCCCAGCCTGATCTTCGATCCGCAGGTGTTTGGGCCTGCGGGTGGCCAAGCCATCGATGGCGGGCAGCCCGGCAATGGCCCGGGGCGGATCCAGAGCGTCTCGATAGGAGGAACTTATTCCTTTACTCCCACGCTGTTGCTCGATGGCAACTCCGGTTTTACGCGGCTGAATCTCTCGGCCAAGAACGTCGACATCAACCAGAACTACGGGTTGGATGTTCTCGGCATTCCCGGCACCAACGGCCCCAGCCTGCTGAATGGAGGTATTCCCAACTTTTCGATCAGCAATTTTTCCGGGCTGGGCAATACCAATGCCTCCAACCCATTCTCGTTCCGCGACAACCTGTTTGTGGAATCGGCCAATCTCACTTGGGTGAAAGGCTCGCACAACTTCCGTCTTGGCGCGGAAATCTTCCACTATTCGATTATCGATATCCAGGCCAACAGTTCCACCGGCCTGCGCGGCGGCTTTTCCTTCACCGGCGGCCTGACGTCTCTCAGCGGCGGCGCCGCGCCCAATGCTTACAACGCATGGGCCGATTTCCTGCTGGGACTTCCTACCACCATGTCGCATGATTACCAGTACATCAACCCGGCGGCCATGATCGAAAGCACTTATGGTTTTTATGCCCGCGATCAGTGGCAGATCAGCCGCAAGCTGACGTTCAGTTATGGAATCCGCTACGAGATCTATCCCTACAGCCACGGCCAGCATGGCATTGACGGAATCCACTACGATCCCGCGACCAACATCGTCCACCTGACGGGCACCAACGTGGACACCGGCCACGGTTACATCGCGCCGCGAACCGGCATCGCGTATCGCATCGACGAAAAAACCGTGCTGCGCGCGGGTTATGGAATCAATACCAACGCAGAGAGTTTCCGCAACAACGTTCAGACTTATCCGGAGGTGATTTCCGCGAGTTACACCGGCGCGAATAGTTTTTCCGCGGCGGGTAGCCTGGTGACGGGGATCCCGGCGCTGGTTGGACCGAGTCTGACTTCCGGCTCGGTGCCGCTGCCTCCCAACTACTCGACCTGGCTTTACCCGACACCTTACCGGAGAGGCTACGCGGAATCTTACAACGTCACATTGCAGCGCGATCTCGGTAAGGGCTACAACATCCAGGCGGGATATGTGGGAACGCGCGACGTCCGCCCCGTTGACGGAGTGAACATCAATGCGGCTCCTCCGAATGGCGGGAAGGCGGGCCAACCCTTCTATCAGCTTTATGGGAATTCATCGAGCATCCAGGACATGCTTTCCATCGATGCATCCAAGTACAACGCCCTGCAGGTCAAGGCCGCCCATCGCGTGGGCGATGCCAATTTCGGCATGGCCTACACCTTCGCCAAAGCCATGGACGCGGCCGACAACGAAGAAGGCGGCTCCATCACGTGGGAATGGGCGCCGATCCAATACCGGAATTACGCGCTCGCCGGCTACGACCGCACCCATAACTTCCAACTTTACGGGACCTATGCCCTCCCATTCGGCAAGGGCAAACATATGTTGAGCCACGGCGTTGCCTCCGCGGTCGTCGGCGGCTGGCAGGCCAACTGGATTCTCAGCCGTGAGAGCGGAACGCCGTTCACTGTCAGCGCTTCGGCGACCTCGCTGAATTCGCCGGGCAATTCCCAGACTGCCAATCAGGTGCTCCCGACCGTCGCCATTTTGGGCGGTTACGGACCGGGAAATCCGTATTTCGATACCACCGCATTTGCTGCCGTGACCACCCCGACGTTTGGTAATACCGGCCGCAATATTCTGCGTGGTCCCGGCGTCTTCAACCTGAATGCCAGCATCTTCCGTGCCTTCGATATCCGCGAGCATTTCAAATTGCAATTTCGCGCGGAAGCTTTCGGCGCCACAAATACGCCGCAATTCGGCAACCCGGGGGCCACAGTGGGCAGTACGTCGCTCGGCATCATCTCGTCGTCGACTGGCGACCGTCAGATACGGCTGGCTCTTAAGCTGAGCTTCTGACCTTGCAGCGATCGTGCGCTTAGGGTTGATCGTAAGCGGCTTTCTTCGCCTGGGTTTCCGAGCCTTCTGAACAATTTTCTTGACAAGCACGGCCTGATGCAGCATAATTCCGTTATCGTTCTACGTTAACGCTAAGGCACGTCTCGAATTCGACCAGGAGGTTGAGAAATGAACCTGACCCGAACCGCAGGTGTAGCGCTAATCTTTGTGTGTCTGGTTTCCACCGTAACGTTGTTTGCACAGACACCGACGGCCGTGGTGAACGGCACCGTAGTGGACTCTTCCGGCGCCACCGTGCCGGATGCCAAGGTGACAGTCGTCAACCAGGCGACCAACGTCGTAAGCGTGAAAAGCACGAACGTGGATGGGACGTTTACCATCATCAATCTTTTGCCCGGCAATTACACGCTTACGGTGGAGAAGAGCGGTTTCAAGAAAGTCGCGCTGCCCGCATTCAAACTCGACGTGAACCAGACGCTGACGGAAACCATCCCTCTGGAAGTGGGCGCCTCGACCGAGACGGTGACCGTCAGCGCCGAATCGGTCGGCGTGCTGGTTCAGCGGTCGAGCACCGAATTGGGCACGACCATGGACGAACAGATGATGCACGAGCTGCCCCTGAACGGCCGCAATTTCACCCAACTGATGGTTCTCCAGCCGGGCGTGAACCCGATGGATACCTCGCAGGGCAACAGCTCCGGCAGAACTGGCGCTGGCGGCAACCCGGATGGAGGCAACATATCGCTCCCGGGTAGCATCGTCTACAAACCCTCGGTGAACGGCGCGGGCAACCGGTCGAACGCGTTTTACATGGACGGGATCATCAATACGGACGACCGGGGCGGAGGCTGGGCGATCCCTCCCATCGCCGACACCGTCCAGGAATTCAAGGTGCAGTCGCACAACAACGACGCCCAGTACGGGAATGTGCTGGGCTCGGTGGTGAACATCGTCACCAAGAGTGGCGCCAACAATTTCCACGGCTCAGCCTGGGAATTCGCGCGCAGCGAGATCTTCGATGCCCGCAACCCGTTCAACGGCTTCTGCAACTCGGCGACGTGTCCCTCGCTGGCCACCAAGCTGGCGGCCGACGTAGCGGCGGGGACGCAGACGGCGACGGGCGCAGCCGCCATCCTTTCCGGCACCCCCGTTTCGCCGCTTGGCTATTCGCAGCACGAATTCGGCGGCACCGTTGGCGGGCCGATCATTCGGAACAAGACGTTCTTCTATGCGGCATACGAAGGCTGGAGGTTTTCGCAGCCGAACAACAGCTTCGTTATCGTGCCGACTACGGAAGAGCTCTCGGGCGACTTCACTGGCACGGTGAGTCCGGAACTGGTCGGAGCGGTGAATTCCACCAAGACCGCTATCACCCCAAACACGATCTACAACCCGTTCGCCGAGTCCGGGGCGAACTCGTTTGTGCAGTTCCGGTGCGATCCGGCGGGAAATCCGATGCCGCTGCTGACTCCCGGCCTGACGTTTGGCCAAACCGGATACGGAATCCAGGCGGCCGGCGGGAACCCGTGCAACAAGATTCCCTCCGCTCTCATCGATGCCAAGCTGACGAACGTGATCCAGGCATACACCGCACCGCAATATAAGAACTGCAAATTCACGCCCAACCTCACCTTTGCGGTGTACAACTGCCTGGATTCCCGCAACACCGTCAACAACGCAAACAACTTCGATTTTCGGGTGGACCATCGCTTCAGCGACAAGAATACCGTGTTTGGCCGTGCCTACATGATGTGGGACACCAACAACGGCATCGTTGCAGGAACGACGTCCATCACGCCAAGCCCATTCCACACGTGGAACATCGGCGGCGCCTGGGACCACATTTTCACCCCAAACGTGGTTCTGTCGGTGCGCGGCGGGGTCAACGCGCGTCCTGTCACGGTTAATCCGACCAATCCAGACGGTTATACCCCCGAGACTTCGGCCGGCTACTCGAATCTCGCCACCACCGCCGGCTTCTTCTTGTACCCGAACGGCTACATCGGCTCGGCCAACAGTGGAATCGGCAATGTGGGGCCGCAATACCGTGCCAACCCGGAGCACAACCTCAGCGCCGCGATGACCTGGACCCATGGCAACCACACGCTGCGGTGGGGCGGGGAATACCTGTACGAGAACCGCCTGGAGATCAACACGTACGAGACGTTCACGTCCGCTACGACGCAGACGTGTCCGACCAACGCCTCCGGTGTTTTTTCCTGCAGCGCGAATCAGGGCAACTCTCTGGCGTCGATGCTGCTCGACCTGCCGGGCACGTTGACGGTGAACGTTCCGCAATATGAAGAAGTCCATGTCAAGATGGCGCCACTTGGCTTTTTCGTCCAGGAAGAATGGCACGCGCGGTCGAACCTCACCATCGATGTCGGCCTGCGGTATGACTACGACCCGGCGGTCAAACTGCTGGTCAGCAGCGGCGAGACTGTGAACGCGCTGAACCTGCCCGCCGGGACGTTCACCATCGGATCGGCGCAGACCGCCGCGTACTCGGCGGGATGTGGATCGCCGGTGTTGCCGCCGTGCGTTCCGGGAGGCCTGACCGGCACCAACCCCGCGTTTACCGTGCCGATGGGTGGCGTGACTTACAACACCCTCAACAATATCGTGTTCTCTTCCAGCCAGCCGGCGCTGAAAGCCATCAAGGACAACTTCGGCCCGCGGATTGGCATCGCCTGGGGGTTCCTGCGGAACACCGTGATGCGGGCTGGTTACGGGATCTTTTACGATCCGATCGCTTACCGCAGCCAGTACGCGGAGAACACGCTGCAGGGCTCCATCTGGCCGTGGACGCGCGGCGTCTCCGATACGCTCAATACCGCGCCCATCGGAACGGCCGCCACTCCGACCGTGGCGCCCATCTGCTACAGCCTGACAACTTGCGGCCCATACGGAGGCTATGCCACCTCCCAGCTCACCGGTCTGGCGGGGAGCAACCCGGTCGTGGTGGCGCCTACCCCGTGGGGTTCCACTTTCGGCGGTTACACCAACGACCCGAACTATAGCGACCCGCGCTCGCAGCAGTGGAACTTCCAAATCGAGCGCCAGTTGACCGCCAACAGCATGGCTTCCGTGTCCTACGTGGGAAGCCACACGCAACGGCTCGAATGGTGCTGCCGGGCCAACTACCCGCAGGGCGGCCCGTTCTGCCAGAACAACCCGGCACAGGGATTTACGTGTCCGTCTACGCCTCTGACGCCCGCGCAGATCAACCAGAAGCAATACATGCCGTTTGCGATGCAGGGTTGGAACTACTCGCAATCCACCGGTTTTACGACCTTCAATGCACTGGAGGCTCAGTACCAGAAGCGCTTCTCGTACGGGCTCCAGACGCTGGTGGCGTTCACATTTGAAAAATGCCTGGGCGACTCCAATGGCGACTTCAACGCCGAGAACGGCTCCGAGGGCGCCCCTTATGAGTACTTCTTCAACACTCATTATTCGAAGGGGGTCTGCGCGTATGACGTTCCGAAAGTGTTCACGGTGAGCGCGGTCTATCAGTTGCCGTTCGGGCGCGGAAAGCACTTTCTGAATCATGGACTGCTGTCGCGAGTGTTGGGCAACTGGGAAACCAATTACTCTTTCCTGGCACGCACCGGCAAGGCATTCAACCCGACTTGGGGCGGAGCCAGCAACATCTGCTCTTCACCGACGGCGACCGGTTGCGTGCCGGCCTCGATTGCCGGCATGGCGCCGACCAGCACCGATCCCGCCAATCTCTCCAACGCGGGTGGGTCGATCACGGGTTACAGCCGGCCGAGCCTTCTCTCCGGCTGCGACCTGATACCTTCCAACCAGACCGTATCGCAGTGGTACAACCCGGCGTGCTTCGTGAGCCCCTCCTCTCTGTTGGTGAGTCCGGGCTATGGCTTCGGAAACGCCCCGATCGGCAACATGCGATCCATGCGATGGATCAATCTGGACGTCGCTGTGGCGAAGGATATCCCGATCACCGAGACGAAGAAGTTGCAGTTCCGCGCCGAAGCTTTCAACGTATTCAACCATATGGTTCTGGACGTGCCCGGTACGTCGATTACACCGTCGTACGCGAATGGAAGCATCAGCTACGGCACGGCCGGCGTGGTGAGCAACATTGCGAACATACCGCGGCAGCTACAGCTTGCGCTGAAGTTCTTGTTCTAAGAAAACGCACCCGCCGATCCGGCGATTCGCCGCAGCCTGCGCGGCCCTCCGCTCCCTGACGGTGGCGGCTCAGTGTGGAGGCTAAGGCTGCTTACTGGGCCGCCACCGTCAGAGAGCGGAGGATTTCTCGCGATGGAGAATTGAGATGCGAATACTGGTTGCAATCCTCACTTTCTTGAGCTGGCCCTGCGCCGGCCAGCAGCGATCGCCGGCCGGCACAGGGACGCCCCAAGTCACGGTCTCCCACTCGGCTGGAAAATGGACGCTGGCCGGCAGGAAGAACACCGTCGAGCTGAACGAATCGGACTTCGCCGTCGGCGTTCACGCCGGACCGGCCACCTGGAAGATGGTTCCCTCTTCGAATGAAGACATGCTGGTCGGCGCGGGCGGCGACCAATTTCATCTTCGGTTGGCCGATGCCGGCGGGATCAAGATCAGCCCATATGAGACCGGTTTCAAGACCGGAATCAGGCTCATCTTGGATCAATTCCGGAATACCAGCCAGCGCTCCCTGGGTTCGCCCGTGGACCTGCGCGTTGTCTTGACCATGTGCCTCGAAGGGGCCGATGAAGAGCTGGTATGGGAAGCCATGGTCAACGAGCATGGTGCGGCCATCAAGGAGTTGAACTGGCCCAAGGCGATGGATGGCCGGGAGGTGGACTACACCGTGATCTCGAGCGATGAAGGAACCCTTCTGCCGCGCGACTGGCCCAGACCGTATCATCCGATTCAACGTGCGGAGGGCGACCACAGCATCATCCAGAGCCACCTCATCGAATCCTGGTCCATGTCCTGGTGGGGCTTCCTGAAGGGCGACTCGGCCATGATCGTCATCGTAGACACCCCGGATGACGCGGCCTACACGTTCTCCCATCCACCAGGCGGCCCGACGTTCATGGGACCGAGCTGGCGCGCGCAACTCGGCAGGTTCGGCTATCTGCGCAGCGTGCGCATGGCTTTTCTTCCCAAGGGCAACTATGTCGACCTGGCCAAACGCTACCGCCGTTACGTAATGGATTCGGGCCTGTTTGTCTCCCTCAAAGACAAGATTGCCGCGAGGCCCGTGGTGCGGAACCTGATTGGCGTCCCCTTCGGCGCCGGCGGACGTGTTTTGCAGAACAAGAAGCCGGGCGCCGCCACCTTCGACACCAGGAATCCCGAGAGCAATCGCCGCCTCACCACCTTCGCGGAGCATATCCAGCGGCTACGGGAGCTCAAAGCTCAAGGCTGGGACCGCTTGAACGTGACCCTCTCCGGCTGGCTCAACCAGGGATACGACCGGCAGACCCCCGACGCCCTTCCGCCTCCCCAAGAGGCCGGCGGTTGGGAGGGGATGAAAGCCTTCTTCGATGCCTGCAAAGAACTGGGGTACACTTGCTGGCTCCACGATCAGTATCGGGATTACTACACCGATGCGCCTTCCTGGAACCCCGACTTTGCGGTCCACGATGAGGACAACCTCAGCCCGCCGACTGCCTTTCCGGGCACCCGCTTCAAGGTCGATTGGAAAGACGGCTACATACCTCTGATGGACCATTGGGACGGCGGCACGCAAGGCTACCTGAACAACGGCTTCATGCTCGGCCACGTGGTGAAGAACTACCGCGTGATGTTCGAACACGGCATCCATCCCCAGGGCAGCTACCAGGACGTGTTCGGCTACATCCCGCCCGACCAGGATTTCAACCCCAACCACCCCAGCACGCGCACGGATTCCATGAATTACCGGGCCGGCGTCCTTCGCTGGGTTCGGAACAACCTGGGAATCGTGGGCACGGAGGCCGGGTCCGATTGGGTGATCCCCTACGTGGACTACACCACGCCCCGCGCCAACCGCGGCGCCAACACCGGCACTGACCCCAACCACCAGGACGCCATCACGGTCCCGCTTTACGACCTCGTGTATCATGACGCGGTGGTAACCACCGGCGGGTCCGGAAACCTTCGCGGGATGCTCTACGGCTGGGCCTCGGGACTGACAGGGCGAGGCGGCACGCAAATCAGCGTCGATCAAGTGCGGCGGCTGGCGGCGCTGCACGGCAGAATCGGCTTGCTCGAAATGACCAACCACGAATTCCTCGACAAGGCTCGCCGTAAGGAGCGGACCACGTTCGCGGACGGCACCACCGTGACCGTGGACTGGGAGGCGAACACAGTCGAGATCCGGCCCGATGTCCAGACGGGGCGCTGAAGGTTCCGTGCAGACCCGGATGCTAAACTGTGGCTTACATGGCTTTAGCGTCGCACCAGGCTGAAGTCGCCGCCGAATCCACCGCGGTGATCTTCAACATCATGCGGTTTTCCACGCAGGATGGGCCGGGAATCCGCACCACCGTCTTTTTCAAGGGTTGTCCGCTCTCCTGCTGGTGGTGCCATAATCCCGAAAGCCAACGGCTGCAACCCGAGCTGCTGTATCTCGAGGAGCACTGCCGTCATTGCGGCGATTGCGTGCTGGCCTGTCCGCAACACGCCATCGAGCAGGTGGACGGCACGGTGCGCACCTCCGCCCTCTGCCGCCGTTGCGGCCAATGCACCGAGGTCTGCCAGGCGGAAGCGCGCCAGATCGCGGGCCGGCGGATGACCGTCGGCGAGCTGGTCGCGGAGATCGAGCGAGACCTCATTTTCTTCGAGGAGTCCGGAGGCGGTGTGACGCTTTCGGGAGGGGAACCCCTGGCCCAGCCGCGATTCGTTTCCGCGCTGCTCGGCGCCTGCCGGGAGCGGGGCATCGGCACCGTGCTCGATACCTGCGGCTACGCGCCCAGCGGCGTGTTCCTGACCGTGGCGCTCGCGGCCGATCTGGTGCTGTTCGATCTCAAGCTGATGGACCCCGTCAAGCACAAACAGTACACGGGCGTTTCGAACCGGCGGATTCTCGGTAACCTGGAGGAGTTGGTGACGCGCGGCCGACCGGTGACCGTGCGCATTCCCGTCATGCCGGGGATCAACGACGCGGATGACGAGATCCGGCAATTTGCCCGGTACCTGTCGGAGCTTCCGGCGAGGCAGGTCGAGCTGCTGCCCTACCACCATATAGGCGCCGGCAAATATAAGCGGCTCGGATTGCCTTACCGGCTGCCGGACGCGCCGCGGCCCTCGGCGGCCGATCTGGCGCGCTTCCGCGACGCCCTGACGCGGGCCGGTTTGAACGTTAGAGTTAGACTGTAGCCATGACGGATCGAGTAGCGAAACTCCGCCAAGCGAGCCTGGACACGAAGCCCTGGCTCTCCATCGAGCGCGCCAAACTCCTGACCCAGTTCTATGATCGGCAGACCGCGCCACTATCTGTACCCCTGCTGCGCGCCTCCGCGCTGGCGTACATCATGGAGCATCGCACCATCTCCATCGGCCCCGGCGAGCTGATTGTGGGGGAGCGGGGGCCCGCGCCCAAGGGCACGCCGACGTTTCCCGAGCTGTGCTGCCACAGCATGGAGGACTTTCGAATCCTCGACTCGCGCGAAAAAATCTCCTACACGGTGAGCGAGGAGGCCCAGCGCATCCAGCGCGAGGAAATCATCCCCTACTGGCAGGGCCGCGGCATGCGCGACCGCATCTTCGCCGAGATGGAGCCTGCCTGGAAGGACGCTTACGAAGCGGGCATCTACACCGAGTTCATGGAGCAGCGGTCGCCGGGCCACACGGTCCTGGGGGACGTGATTTACCGCAAGGGCCTCGCCGATCTGAAAACCGAGGTGGCCGAAAGCCTGGCCCGCCTGGATTTCTTCAATGACCCGGAAGCCTACGACAAGCAGCAGGAGCTCCAGGCCATGGCGGTGGCCGCCGACGCGGTGATCCGCTTTGCCGGGCGCCATGCGGAGCTGGCGGAGCGCATGGCGGCCCGCGAGACCGATGCGCGCTGCAAATCCGAGCTAGAGCAAATCGCGAGGGTCTGCCGGCGCGTGCCCGCGCACCCGCCCCGTAACTTCCGGGAGGCGCTGCAATCTTACTGGTTCGTCCACCTGGGCGTGGTCACCGAGCTGAACACCTGGGATTCATTTTGCCCCGGCCATCTCGACCAGCATTTGTACCCGTTCTACCAGCGCGAAATCGACGCCGGCTCGCTCACCCGGGAACAGGCGCGGGAGCTGCTCGAATGCTTCTGGGTGAAATTCAACAACCAGCCCGCGCCGCCCAAAGTGGGCGTCACCGCGGCCGAGAGCGGCACCTACACGGACTTCTGCAACATCAATACCGGCGGCCTCAAACCGGACGGCTCATCGGCGGTGAACGACCTGACGTACCTCATCCTCGACGTGATCGACGAGATGCGCCTGTTGCAGCCTTCCTCGAACCTGCAGTTAAGCCGGAAGAGCCCCGACCGCTTCCTCAAGCGGGGCCTCGAGATTGTCCGCAAGGGTTGGGGCCAGCCGTCGATCTTCAACGCCGACATGGTGGTGGAAGAGTTGCTGCGCCAAGGCAAGTCCATCGAGGACGCGCGCGCCGGCGGCACTTCCGGCTGCGTCGAGACCGGCGCGTTCGGCAAGGAAGCCTACATCCTGACGGGGTACTTCAACCTGCCCAAGGTGCTCGAGATCGCGCTCAACAACGGCCTAGACCCGCGGACCGGCAAGAAGATCGGAATCGAGACCGGCCAATTCCCAACGTATGCGGATGTGTTCGCGGCATTTCGTAGCCAGTTACATCACTTCATCGACATCAAGATCCGCGGCAACAACGTCATCGAACGGCTCTACGCGCGCCACATGCCGGCGCCGTTCCTGTCGCTGCTGGTCGAGGATTGCATCGTCAAAGGCAAGGACTACCACGACGGCGGCCCGCGCTACAATTCCACCTACATCATGGCCGTTGCCCCCGGCACGTGTACGGATAGCCTCGCCGCCATCCGGTACCACGTTTTCGATCGCAAGACGCTTACTATGACCGATCTGCTGGAAGCGCTCGCTGCCAATTTCGAGGGCCGCGAGACCACTCGCCTGATGTTGTGGAACAAGACTCCCAAGTACGGCAACGACGACGACTACGCCGACGCCATTCTCGCGCAAGTCTTCGACGCGTTCTTCGAGGAGGTCAATGGACGTCCCAACACCAAGGGCGGCGCCTACCGTGTGAACTATCTTTCCACCACCTGCCACGTCTATTTCGGCTCCGTGACCGGCGCGACTCCCGACGGCCGCAAGGCCTGGGAGCCGCACTCCGACGGCATTTCGCCGGCCCAAGGCGCGGACCGCCGCGGCCCCACCGCGGTCATCAAATCAGCCTCCAAGATGGACCACGCGCGCACCGGCGGCACGCTGCTGAACCAGAAGTTCACCCCCAAGACCGTCGAGGGAGAAGAGGGCCTCGACAACCTGGCGCACCTGGTGCGCGCGTACTTCAAGCTCGACGGCCATCACATCCAGTTCAACGTGGTGACGGCGGAGACGCTGCGCGAGGCGCAGGCGCATTCCGAGAGCCATCGCGACTTGATCGTGCGCGTAGCCGGCTACAGCGACTACTTCTGCGACCTCACCACCGCGCTGCAGGACGAGATCATCGCCCGCACCGAGCAGTCGGGGTTTTAGGGCATTATTTCGGGGACAGGCTACGAAACCCCGAAACTCGGTGGCCGTCCTGCTCCCGGGCTTTCGCAGCCTCTCCCTGAAACGGACCTAATGCGCTTAGAGCCGATCTTCCGGGGCAGGTTCGGTGGCGGGAACCTTGTCCAGCGCGGCCAGGAAACGTTCGCGGCTGGCGCGTTCGGCCATCTGCTCAACGCGGGCCCAGCCGGATAGTTGCTCGGCCAACGCCGCGGCAACGATCCGTTCCACGGAAACCTGCTGCCGCGCCGCCAGTTCGGCCATCTGCCGGTACACGGCGTCCGGAACTGTCACGTTGAGAGTCATGGCGCCTCTCCTATCATCGCAGGGAATTCTCGCGGCGCGATCACTCGAATGCCGAAAGCCTGAAGCAAGCGCACGGGGTTCTAGCGGCCGGCCGGCAGAGTGTAGAAGCTGTACGTAGACTTCCATCTGAATTCGGCCCCCGGCTCGATCGCAATCGCCACAAAGGGCTCCATGGCAACCACGCTGCGGATCGACCACAAGGATTCGCGCGCCAGCGGGCGATCCGAACTGATCTTCATGCCCGCACCCAGCTTGGTGCTCTCGATGCGGATCTCGCTGTCGTTGGGGCTGTCACTGAACCCCTCCAACGGGGTGGTCACGACATCCCGGCCCTCCAGCGTCTTCAGGTACACGATCCGATTCCCGCGAATCTCGGCCAGTTCTTTGTTGGGAGGGCGCTGGGTTCGAATCTGGAATGGCACGGTGATCACCAGGGGTGCGCCGAGCGGCTGGTTATCCAGCACCAGAAAATTGTGATTGTAGACCGTGGTCCGGATCGGGTGGGTTCCCGTGTTTTTCAAGCTGTGCTCCAAAACCATCTCCGGTTTGCCTTTCACCAGCCGCAGCGCTTTCCGGTAGATATAACCATAGCCGGACGACGAATCGGTAAGCTCCTGGGTGAAATCGATGGAATCGCGAGATTTCCCGATGGTCCACTTCCCTGGGTCGACGATCTCGTACAAGCGGTAATTGTCGTACCTGTCTTCGTCCCGCCTCCCCAGAACGCCGACGCCGATTTTGATGAATCGGCCGCCGGGCTTGGCCTCCTCCCATCCCACTTGTCCGAACTCATCGACGGGACCGGTGATCGAACTACAAGGTCCGCCGACAATTTCCGTCCCTTCGTACACAAAGTCGCGAACCTTCGGGTCCGTCCTCTGGACCCACGGTCCGTAATAGTTGTGTCCCTTGTATTGCAGGCTGTAGACGACTCCCGACCAATCGAACCGCGTTCCGCGATAGTATCCGTTTTGCGCGTCCGGCAGGTAGATCTTTGCCCGAATCCGGCCATTCGCGATCTCCGCGTCCGGGAAGTCCGCCGCCGGCAGCAGTCCCATGCACACGGCCATGGAAGCCGGAACCAAAATCTTTGCCATCATCGAATGGATTATTGCATGATGGCCGGCGGGGGGTAAATACCCAAGTACGGCAACGACGACGATGACCGCGCCCGGCAACTGAATTCGCGCGGCTGCACCTTTCGCCAGGATTGCAGGTTCAATTCTGTTTCAGTTGCCCTTACTCCGCCTGCGGCGGTATGATGGCGGTCACGAACTCAGGAGGCTTCCCGTGCTCACCAGAAGAGCTTTTGCCGCGCGTATCGGTCTTGGCGCAGCGGCTGTTCGCATATTGCCGGAGATGGCCTACGCGCAGCGCGCGCTCGTCAGGGCCGGCGATCTCCCCAAGGACATGGTGTGGCTGAATGCCAATGAGAATCCCGCCGGTCCGCCATCGGCGTCGCTGGCCGCCATGCGGGAAGCGCTGCCCACATCCGGGCGGTACAACTACCAGGCATTCGGCGATATCTACGCCGCCGTGGCGAAAAGCGAGGATCTCCAGCCCGGCCAGACCATTGTCGGCGCCGGCTCCAGCGAAGTGCTCCAACTGGCCATCGACGCCTTCACTTCCCCAACGCGCCCGCTGATCACCATCACCCCGACCTTTGAGGGCCCCCTGGAAGTGGCCCGCGGGCTCGGCCGGCCGGTGGTCCTTACCAGGCTGCTGCCCGACTACAGCGCCGACGTTCACAAACTGGTGGAAGAGGCCGGCAAAGCGCATGGCGGCCTGATCTACCTCTGCAACCCCAACAACCCCACCTCCGCCATCACCACGCGCAAAGACCTCGAATGGCTGGTGGGCAACCTGCCCGCCAACACCATCCTGCTGGTGGACGAAGCCTACATCCACTTCGGCGAGAGCCCCGACCTGGTGAGCGCGCTGCCCTATGTGCGCCAGGGCAAGGACGTGATTGTGACGCGGACCTTCTCCAAGATCTACGGAATGGCCGGCCTGCGCGTGGGCTTCGGCGCCGCCAAACCGGAGTTGATCCAGCGGATGACGCCCTTGCGCATGGGCGTGATCTCGATTGTGAGCGCGCGCGCCGTGGTGGCCGCGCTGGCCGACCGGGAGAACATTCTGCCCGAGCGGCACGCCTCGCTCGTCCAGACGCGGCGCGAGTTGTGCGACTGGCTCCGCGAGCGCAAGCTGGGCTTCATCGAGCCGCACGCCAACTTCATCATGATCGACGTGGGCCGCAACGCGCGCGAGTTTGTCAACGCCATGCCGCGCCTGGGCGTCGCCCCCGGCCGCCCCTTCCCCCCGCTCGACAACATGCTGCGCGTGACCATCGGCACCGACGCCGAAATGGCCAAGTTCCGCGACGTGTTCTGGAAGGTCTACCGGGGCTAATCGCGAGTGAGGCGCGACCTATAGCAACAACAACGGCTGGATGTCGTTCACCTCGGTCGCACTCGGTCCCACGGGCGATGGACCGGCGCGGGGCCAGATTGTGGCAAACTAGTAGGGGACCAAGCCATGGCAGTAGATCACGCCTCCATTTTCAAGACACCGGCGGCGGACGATCCGGTCCTCGCCGAGGCGGTGCGTCGTCTGGTAGCAGCGTATCAGCCGGAGCGCATTTATCTTTTCGGCTCCGTGGCCCGCGGCGACGCTGGTGCCGACAGCGACTACGACCTGCTGGTGGTAGTGCCGGATGATGCGTCCCCGGAACGGCGGCGGAGCCGGCTGGCATACGAGGCGCTCCGCGGCACGGGTACGGCTGCTGACGTGGTCGTCTGCACCAGCCCCTATTTCGAGGATCGCCGGCTATTGAAGGCTTCGCTTCCGGGCACCGTGCTACGCGAAGGGCGACTTCTGCATGGGGCCTGAAAATGCCCGTCTCCAGGACGTTCGAGCCTGGCTCTCGAAGGCGGAACTCGATTTGAAGGCGGCAGCACACGAAATGTCGGCTCCTGCCGAGGGGCTGTGGGGCGACGTCATGTTCCACAGCCAGCAGGCGGCTGAGAAGGCCCTGAAGGCTCTCCTCTCATGGCACGACGTGCCGTTTAGGAAGACGCACAACCTCGAGGAACTCGGCCAGCAGTGCGTGGCATTGGATTCGACGTTGAGGCCAGTCGCCGATCAGTCGGCGCCGCTGACGGAATACGCGTGGAAATTCCGATATCCCGGCGAAATTGATGAGCCCGATCGAGGGGAGGCCGAAGAAGCATTGGCGGCGGCACGGAAGGTATACGGCGCTGTCCTCACCCGACTGCCGTCGAGGGTGCGGTCGTGAGGCCGAAACGCGTCTGTCCCTTTTTCCTCCTACGCGTGACCCTCGGCACCGACGCCGAGATGGCCAGGTTCCCCGACGTCTTCTGGAAGGTCTACAAGGGCCGATCCGCTACCTCGAACGACACCTCGCCGTAGGCCCGTTCAAAGAGTTCCAGGCCGAGCAATATCCGAGCGCACCTCAAGAAGATCTCACGCTCGTCTGCCTGCGGGTACCTCTCGCGAAGGCCCGCCTTCAGCTCGTTCCGGTACATCTCGGACAGCTCAAGCGTCTTCGCCAGCTTTTCCGAGGGCGTCATCTGGCGGCAAATATCGACATAGATCCGCCACGCTTCCGGCGATGTGTTCGCGGGGCGCATGTCTACATGATCGCCGTCGGCGGCGCCGGCTCGTCCGGACTGCCGGCGTTCCGCAGCGGCACCTGGATCATGTAGATCGCCAGTATCGCCAGCACCCCGAAGCCCAGCAGCACGTTCGGCGATTTGAAGATCTCCGGCAGCTTGACGTTCCAGAACTGGCAGGCGGCCAGCGCCAGGCCGGTGAGCGCTTCGCCGGCAATCAGTCCCGAGGCCGTCAGCACACCGGCGTTCTCCACGCGCGCCTTCTGAGCGTCGTTGAAGCCGCGGCGCTCGCGCATCGTGTCCGTGAGCCAGCGGAACACGCCGCCCAGGAAAATCGCGAATGTGGTCTCGAGATTGATGTACATGCCAACCGCAAACAGCATGGGGCTGCGCACCTCCACCAGGATCAACGCAAAGCCCATGAAAATGCCCACCACCACCAGCGGCCAGGGCATGTTGTGGCCCACGATCCCTTGCGCCAGCATGGCCATGAGGCCGGCTTGCGGCGCGGGCAGTTTGAGGTCGCCAAAACCCGTGCCGCCGGCCTTGATATTGCCGGCGTGCAGAATGAACAGCGGGAAGTACAGCACCGCGCTGGCCACGATGATCCCCAGAATGTCGCCGATCTGCATGTACCTCGGCGTGCCGCCCAGAATGTGCCCCACTTTGAGGTCCTGCAACATTTCGCCCGCCACCGCGGAGGAGACGCACACCACCGCCGCGACGCCCAGCACCGCCGCCACTCCGGCATTGCCCGACACGCCGATGGTAACCATCAGCAACGCCGCTATGATCAGGGTCGACAGCGTCAGGCCCGACACCGGGTTATTCGACGAGCCGATCATTCCCACCAGGTTCCCCGAAACCGCGGCGAAGAAGAACCCTAAAATGATCATCACCACCGCCGCCACCACGCCGCCCGAAAGCATGCCGGCATAGTAGGTGTACAGCGCGATCATGCAGAGGAACGTCGCGGCCAGCCCGCCGAACACCACCTTGGCGCTGAGGTCCCGCTGGGTGCGCAGCGTAGATTCCACCTGCGCCCCCGATTTCTTGAGGTCGGAGACCGCCCGCTTCATGCCGATGGCGAGGCTCTTGCGCATGCGGAAAAGCGTATTGCCCGCGCCCACCAGCATGCCGCCCACCGCGATCGGCCGCACGATGAATTTCCAGACCGCCACGTTCATCCCGCCCCAGGACGATTCGGCCGCCCCCGGCGGCAGCAGGTCCTTGAGCTGCGGGCCGAGGAAGTAGATCAGCAGCGGCACCAGCAGACCCCAGGCGACCATACCACCCGCGAAATTCAGCGCGCCGAGTCTCGGGCCGATAATGTATCCCACGCCCAGAAACGCCGGACTCACCGCGGGCGCCGAAAGGGCCGTGATTCCACCCGCGCTCACGGCCAGGGGGTTCGCGCCGACGCCGAGTCTGACCCTGGTGCTCCCCATGCTGCCGATCTTCACCAGAAAGTCGCGGCTCTGGTCGTACAGCTTGAGCGCGCCCAGGGCATAGAGAAAGGCGCCGAATCCCATCGCCTTGAACAGCAGGCCCGCGGCCCTGCCGCCCTGTTGCCCCGCTTTGTGGATCTCCGAAGCGGCCACCGATTCGGGGAACGGCAGGTCCGGATCTTCCACCATCACGCGGCGCAGCAGCGTCACGAACAGGATTCCGAGCACGCCGCCCACCATCATCAGCACCGTGGACTTCCAATAAGCCACGCCGAAATCGAACGACTGCCACGCGCCCGACAGTACAAATGCCGGAATGGTGAAGATGGCGCCCGCGGCCACCGATTCGCCGATCGAGCCCACGGTTCGCGTGATGTTCTCTTCCAGCAGCGAGCCGCCCATCATGCGCAGCAGCGCCATGCCGATCACCGCTGCTGGATAGGTGGCCGCAATCGTCATGCCGGCCTTCAATCCCAGGTACGCATTGGCGGCGCCCAGGATGCCCGTCAGCACCAGGCCGATGAGGACCGCGCGAAACGTGAACTCGCGCATGTCGGTTTTATCCGGCACGTAGGACCGGAATTTCTTTTCCGTTTCGGGAGGCGTCATTGTAATCTCGACCTCACTTTATCACTCAGCGCTTTGCCGTCCACCGTCTTGCCTTTCAGCCGGGCTTGCGCCGCCTTCATCGCCACGCCCATCTGCTTGAGCGAAGTCGCGCCGGTCTCGGCCAGCGCTTCGGCGATGGCAGCCTCGATCTCCTGCTCCGTCGCGCCCGCCGGCAGGTAGCTTTCGATCAGCGCGCGCTCGGCCTCTTCCTTTTCCGCCTGTTCCGCGCGGCCGGCTTTGCGAAACGCCTCGGCGGCGTCCATGCGCTGCTTGACCAGCGACTTGAGCACTTGCATTTCGGCCGCTTCGTCGAGCGGCTTGGGCGAATCCACTTTCTGTTTCATGAGCGCGGCCTTGATCATGCGAAGCGCGCTGAGCCGCGCCTCGTCCCGGCTTTTCATGGCCGCCACCATGGCTTGCGACACTTGATCGATAAGGGGCATATTGTCTGATATTCTAGAAGACTAACCACCATAATGTACATCCGGAAACAACGTTTATTAACGCCCGGACCGACGCCTCTCTATCCGCCGGCCCTCCACGCCATGATGGCGTCCGACATTCATCACCGCACCGAAGACTTCCGCAAGGCCTATCGCTCGTGCCTGGCGGATCTCAAGGAGGTGATGGGAACCTCCCACGACCTCCTCATGTTCGCCGCCTCGGGCACCGGTGCCATGGATGCCGCCGTCTCCAACCTCTTTTCCAAGGGTGACAAGGTGATTGTCTGCTCCGCCGGAAAATTCGGCGAGCGCTGGGCCGAGATCGCCAAGGCTTACGGGCTCGACGCCACCGTCCTCACCGCGCCCTATGGCGACGTGGTGACTCCCCAGCGGGTGGAAGCCGCGCTGGCCCAGGAGCCTGCCACCAAGGGCGTCTTTGTGCAGGCTTCGGAAACTTCGACCGGCGCCATGCACGACGTCGAAGCCATGGGCCGGGCCATTTCGAGGACCGGCGCGATTTTCGTCGTGGATGCCATCACCGGCTTCGGCACCATGCCAATCGACATCGACGGATGGGGACTGGACGTGGCCATCGGCGGCTCGCAAAAGGCTTTCATGATTCCGCCGGGCCTCGCGTTTATGGCCGTCAGCCCCAAAGCCTGGAAACTCGCCGAGACCGCCACCCTGCCGCACTACTACTTTAACCTCAAGAAGGAAAAGAAGAGCGGCGACGCGGGCGAATCGAGCTGGACTCCTTCCACTTCCCTCATCCTCGCGCTGGCCGAGGCGCTGCGCTACGTGAAGCAGATCGGCATGCCGCACCTCATCGTGAACGCTCAGTTGCTGGCCCGGGCCACCCGCGCCGCCGTGCAAGCGCTGGGCTTGGAACTGTTCGCGCCGGGTTCGCCGGGCTCTTCGGTGACCGCCGTCAAGGCGCCGGCCGGTATGGATTCCGGCGTCATCGTCAAGGAATTCCGCACTTGCTTCGGAGCCATCATCGCCAACGGCCAGGGCGTCATGAAGGGTCAGATCTTCCGCATCGCCCACCTGGGCTATTTCGATTTCGCGGACCTGTTTGGCGTCGTCGCCGAGCTGGAAATCATTCTCCGCGCCAACGGGTATCCCGTCGAGTATGGAACCGGCGTCGCCGCCGTCGAAGAGATTTACGCGCACGCTGCCGTCGAACCTCAAACCGTAAAGGCATAATCGAACCACCATGAATATTCTCATTGCCGAGCCTCTCGCTCCGGCCGGGATCGAGTTATTTCGGTCCCAGCCCGGTTGGAACACCATCGTCTCCAATCCCAAAGAATATGCCCAGCACCTGCCGCAGGCCGACGCGCTCCTGGTGCGCAGCGCCGTGCAAGTGAACGCGGCGGTGCTGGAACAGGCGCCCAAACTGCGCGTCATCGGGCGCGCCGGCGTGGGGGTGGATAACGTCGATCTCGACGCCGCCACCGAAGCCGGCGTGCTGGTCATGAATACGCCCGGCGGCAACGCCGTCTCCGTGGCCGAGCACACCCTGGCGCTCATGCTCGCCATGGCGCGCCGTATCCCCCAGGCCAGCGCCTCTACGCGCGCCGGCAAGTGGGAAAAGAAAAAGCTCATGGGCAACGAGTTGCGCGGCAAGACGCTGGGCATCATCGGTCTCGGCAGTATCGGCCGCGAAGTGGTCAAGCGGGCGCGTGCTTTCGAGATGCGCATCGTGGCGCACGATCCCTACGTGACTTCCAAGCTGGCGCAGGACCTCGCCGTCGAGCTGGTCGGCTTGCCGGCCCTCTACGGCGCCAGCGACTACATCTCGCTCCACGTGGCCACCACGCCCGAAACCGAGGGGATGCTCTCGCGCGAGGCCTTCCGCCAGATGAAACCGGGCGTCCGCATCGTCAACTGCGCGCGCGGCGAGCTGGTGGATGAGGCGGCGCTCCTGGAAGCCGTTCAATCCGGCAAGGTTGCCGGTGTCGCGCTGGACGTATTCTCCGCCGAGCCGCCGCCCGCCGGATTCCCGCTGTTCTCTTCCGACGCCGTGCTCGCCACGCCGCACATCGGCGGGTCCACCGAGGAGGCGCAGGAGATCGTGGGGGTTCGCATTGCCGAGCAGGTGGTGGAATACCTGAAGAACGGTGTGGCCATCAACGCCGTCAACATGCCCTCGCTTTCCCCGGAGCAGTACCGCGCCCTGGGTCCCTACATAACGCTGGCCGAGCGGCTCGGCGCTTTCGCCTCGCACATCGCCACCGGCAACCCGCGCACCGTGCGGCTGGTCTATTTCGGCAAGATCGCCGCCAGCAACACCAGCCTGTTGCGCAACGCCGGCCTGGCCGGCGTGCTGAGCCGCTCCACTACGCGGAAGGCCAACCTGGTCAGCGCCCTGCAAATGGCCGAGCACCGCGGGTGGAACGTGTCGGAGACCCACGAGAAGCGCTCCGTCCACACCGATTCCATCCGCCTCGAGGTGGAGACCGACTCCGGCGTCACCACCGTGGAAGGCGTTGTGCTCCTCGAAAAGCCGCGCCTCATCCAGGTGGATGGCATCTACTGCGAAGCCGCGCTTTCCGGCTTTCTGATCTTTATGAAGAACCAGGACGTGCCCGGCGTAATCGGCCACGTGGGAACGGTGTTGGGCCGCAATAAAATCAACATCGCGAATTTCTCGCTGGGCCGGCGCGATGCCCCGCCGGCCCCCGGTGAACCGCTGGAGGCGGTGGCACTGGTTTCCACCGACGAGCTGGTGCCCGAATCCGTGCTGGCGCAATTGCGCGCGAACCCGGCCGTGAAGTTCGCCCGCTCGGTGGAGTTCCGCTCGTAGGGGCGAGGCAAGCCTCGCCCCGGCTGGTTCCTAAGCCCGCAGGCGCGGCAGCCCGGCTTGGCCAGGGGCATCAAAATAACGCTCTCGACGGGCGTTTTCGTAGGCTCTCTGATTGGATGGTAGGCTCCAAGAGAGGGGACTTCCGGGCCCGGCTACGGCATCTCTGTGGGTTGGGCAGCCAAGTGGATTGCAGAGCTAAGCAAGGTGCAGTTGACCAGAGCGAAAATCGATTGTCAGGCGCAATCCTCGACAAAAGTCCAACCCCAGCAGCCCATCGACTCCAGCGCTCGGCGGTAAGGTATGTCCGAGCACCGGAAATCCGAAGAGCTCCTGCCCAAGGGCGGCCAGTCTCTTCAATTCGATGCGAGGGGCAAACTCAACTCCACTTCCCGTCGTGACCTGGACCCGATCCGCGGCCAGCGCCGGGTCGTATCCTATGGCCACCAGCATCGCGACGTTCACCAACGTGCTGGTGGCTCCGGTATCGAGGGCCAACCGCAGGATGGCGCTGCCGCTCGGCCCATCGAGTTCCGCCCCGATGACGATGAGGCCGCGACCCGGATTGAATGAAGAACTCACAACGCGATCGCAGTATCCCGAGGCATCTTGCCCGTATAGACGATTGCAAACCGTTTGGGACGAGTCTCGACGGCTCGGCGGTAGACCTCCTCGCGATCCTTGTCATGCCAGCGCACGGTTCCGCTGCGAACTTCCAGGGCCTCATCAGTCGATGGGTCCTCGATCAGTATCCACTCGGAGTCGAATTTCGCTTCAATCTCGGCGATCGTCAGGACTTCGTCCATCGCTAGCTGCCCTAGAAGGATTATAGAACGGGAGCCGGTCGGCGCGGGAATGAGCCGCGTGACCCAGATTGGCGGGCTCACGCAGTCCTCCGGAACGGGCGTTTCTCGGCCAAGTGGATTCCGGCCAACCGTCACTAAACGCTTGGCGACGGCCGTAATGCGCGGCACCACAAAGCCGGCGATCACGACAAGCGCCGTCAAGCTTGCTGCAACCATGGGGCTATCCGAGCGGGCGATTCGTGCGCCTGGTTTCCCGTGGCCGCCAGGCGCACGCGATTCGCTCAGACGCAGATCTACTGGTCGGAAGCTATTGGCATCATGGAAATCCTCTTGTCACTCTCGATCACGATCGACGAACCGCTGGAGCTTTGCGTGTCCATGCCGATCAACTCGTTGCCGTAGTTCAGCACGATGTACTTGAGGGTGCCTGTGGACGTTTGGCCAGGGAACCCTTTTGGGTATCCACTCCAGTTCAGGGTGGCGGTGCAGTCGGGATTCACCTGTAGCGAAGCCTTCGGCATTTCGAAATCGACGATGCTACCACCCATTGATGCCGTAGACGCGGCAGTGACGGTTCCACCGGACTGAACCGTAAATGTGACCAGTGCCGAGAACGGGAGGGACAGAGGCTGTGACTGGCCGGAGACCGGCATCATGAGGGTCCCCTCGCGCCACCCGGCGTATGCACCGCGAACCATGTCGCTGGTGCACTGCGCATCAGCCCATGCGAGGCGGCGAAAGTAAAACATGCCGGCAAAGGGACCCAGGGGGAACTTCGTGGGCATCGAGCGCATCTCGTTGCCGTTGTCGAGAATGATCAGCCGGTCGGCGCCTTGCACCGAGCCGGATGTGTACGTGGCCGTTGCCGTGCAGTCCGGATTCACTTGAATGGAACCGGAAAAGTCAACGTCCTGGACCTGTCCGCCGCCTGACATCGTTGCATGGACGGTGTAGCGGCCCTGGTAGTCGATCTTCCCGATTCCCAGCCCGGTAAATGGAACCGGTACGGGACTGGAGTTGCCGGGGACATTCATCATGACCGTGCCGTGACCCTGGTACGCCCAGGTTCCGCGCACTGTGTCCGAGGAACACCGCCACTGCGCGAAGGAAGAACTGCAAAGCGGAAGCAGCAGGGCTGCCACGCGTGCGAAAGTTTGATGGTGTCGCATGTTGAATATGCTCCTTTCACAGGCCAGATTACGCCGGGGGTGTTCTCCCGGCCATAAATAACGGCTTGGATCTGGCTTGGTTCTTCCTTTGGGTCCAAACTGATGGAAAGATTGAGCTTGCGGCGTCGAGGGTCTATAATTCTGGTCGCATGCCTGCGATTTCCGGCCGGGTTACCTTTGGTACGTTTGAGCTTGACCTGGGGACCGGTGAGTTGTGGAGGTCCGGCACCGTCCTGAAGCTTCAGCCGCAGGCCGCCAGCGTTCTGTGCCTTCTGGTCAGTGAGGCAGGCAGACTAGTCAGCAGGGAGGAAATACGCCGCCGGCTGTGGGGAGAGTCCACGTTCGTGGATTATGACATCGGGATCGATTATTCTGTGAACCGCATCCGCTCCGTTCTCTGCGATCAGGCGCACGCCCCCCGGTACATCGAGACGCTTCCCCGCCGAGGCTACCGCTTCATCGCGCCGATTAAGCGGCAGCGGCCGTTCGCGCAGCCCATGCTGGCCGTTCTGCCTTTTGCCAACCTGAATAGCGATCCTGCCAGAGATTATTTCGCCGATGGCGTGACCGATGCGCTCATAACGGAACTTGCCCGCATCCCGGCAGTGCGAGTGATCTCACGCCAATCCGTACTCCATCTGAGAGGGAGCAGGCGGAAGCTGGATGAGATCGCCCGCGACCTAGGAGTGGATGGCGTTGTGGAAGGAGCCGCGTTGCATGAGGGCAATCGCGTTCGCCTGACGGCGCAGTTGATCCTGATGGAGCCCGAGCGCCACGCATGGGCCCAGAGCTACGACTGCGACATGTCCGCCGTATTGACGACGCAGCGTGAGGCGGCGCGGGCGATTGCCGCATGCGTGGCCGAGGCGTTGAGGTCCGCCGGCGCCGTGAAGCCGGCCCCGGTTGCGGCAGGCCCAAAGGGCACGGGGCCCATTGGGCACCCCGCGCCGCAAATTGTTGAGGCCTATCTGAAAGCCCGCATTGAGTTCGACAAGATGAGCGCGGAAGGGCTCGGGAAGGCGCTCCAGTACTTACGGGAGATCACCGTCGAGGCGCCGGATTTCGCGCTCGGGCTCGCCCTGCATGGCGCATGCTTGTTCTGCCTGGGTTACTGGGGGCACGCTCCCATCCGCGAGGTGTACCCAAGCGCGAAGCAGATGGCATTGCAGGCTCTTGCCATAGACGACAGCATTAGCACGGCCCATGTGGTCCTCGCCTGGATGAACCTGCTGCTCCATTGGGACCTGGACGATGCCATGCGGGAGGTTCGGCGCGCCATTGAACTGAGCCCCAGCGACACGGACGCGCACTCGTTCTATGGGACGCTTCTGTGTTTTGTGGGCCGGCATTCTGAATCGATTGCAGAGGTTCAGTACACGCTGAAGCTCAATCCCGCGTCGCTCCTCCCGAACCAGTATGCCGCCTGGATGTTTTTCCATACGGGCCAGCACGCGCGGGCGGAGGCGCAAGCCAGGCGAACCATCGAACTATTCCCGGATTCCCTTCAGCCTTATTTCGTACTCGGGTGGTCTCAATGGTATCAGGGCCGGGCTGAGGAAGCGGTTGCCGTCTTCGAGAAAGCTCTCAGCCATTCGCGCGAAGCCTTATCACTCTCCTACCTGGGACATGTTTATGGCCGGCTCGGCCGAAAAGACGAAGCCAAGCGCCTTCTCCAGGAACTCGATCAGCTCCGCACTCGAGGTCAGGCCCCGCCGATCGCCTTCGCGACAATCTACGCGGGACTCGGCGATATTGACGCGGCGTTCGATTGGCTCGAAACGGCTTACCGGCTCCGGGATGGTTACCTGTTCTGGCTCCCGGGGGCTCCCGGACTCGATCCCCTTCGCTCGGATCCGCGCTTTACCGATCTCGTCCATCGCGTGGGGATCGTTCCGCCGTAGCTGGCATAAAAAGAGATCATGCGTGTGCCTGCGCCAGGCAGATCCCAGACTTCGAAGTGTTCACAATTATCCCATCCACGTTGACGGTTTGTCGCCAAGTCGCGGATCTGTCTCGCTGGCGGGTGAAGCGGGACGTTCCCCGGGGGATGACGCTTGGTTGGCCCCTCAGCCCGCACGAAGTACCCCTACCGCGATTTCCATTTCTTGACCGGGACTCGGTAGCCAAAGTTCAAGGACTTGCCTCCATACCGACTGTACGGCTGGAGCCAAAACTCGGCAGACTTCCAAGAGACGTGATGACAAAGCTGAAGAGCGCATTGGCATTCGCACTCGATCTGGAATCCGCAAGCCAGTAATCCGGAAAGACCGGCCAGTTCCGCTCGTAACGTTTCCCCAGCCGCCAAAGTCCCCAATTTCCGCCCCTCGGCCTCATCTTCTCCGCTTCCTCAGCGCGCCAATCCGGGGAGGACACGTCATCCCCAACACACAAGTGCTCCCGATTGCCCTTGTCTTACTCAGAGCCTCAGCGCCTCGGCGGTAAATCTCTATCGCCCGCCCCCTACTCGTTTCTTAGCGTCTGCGCCGGGTCCAGCCGCAAAATGCGCAGAGCCGGCGCCAGGCTCGCCAGAGCCGCCACCAGCAGCAGAATCGCCGCCGCCGCCGCGAACGCGATCGGATCGGCCGGCCGCACGCCCCACAGCAGATGTTCCAGAAACCGGACGGCCGCCAGCGACAGCGCGTATCCCGCGCCTGTGCCAATCAGCGCCAGCAGAATCCCCGGCTTCATCACGCTCGCCATCGTCTGTCGGGCGCTGGCCCCCAGCGCCATGCGCACGCCCAGTTCGTGCGTCCGCTGCGTGATGGATTGCGAGATCAAACCGTATATCCCGACGGCCGCCAGCAGCAGGGCCAGCCCCGCGAAGATGGAAAATAGCGCGGCGCGGTACCGTTGGCCGCTGGTAACGTGCGCCTGCAAATCGTCGATGGTCTGAAAGCTGGCGATGGGAAGCTGCGAATCGACGCCGGCCACGGCGCGCTGGATCTGTGCCGCCAGGCTGCCGATCGGGCCGCTCGCCCGAATCACCCACTTCGGCGAAAACCACGTATGGATCACTTGAAGGTACTTATCCGGGGTCTGGGAAACCGGAAGGTAGAGGGTGGGTTCCATCGAAATCGGGCCGTGATTGCTGTAAAGCCCGGAGTGCTGCTGCACATCGCCTACCACTCCGACGATCTCCCCGCTCGACAAATGATGCCCCACGGCCTCGGTGCCGTGGAAATACTCCACGGCGAAAGACTCGCTCACCACCACCACCTTGGCGCTCGCCGGCGTGTCCGAATCCAGGAGCCCGCGGCCGCGGAGAACGGGGATTCGCATAGTTTCGAAGTAGCCCGGTGTGACATATACCTCCTCGGTCATGTGCACCGCGGGATCGTCGCCATCCAATATCCGGAACCCGTCGTTGAGCGGCCGTTCGTAGGGCAGAGTCAGCGCCACCGCCGCCGATTGCACGCCGGGGATGTGGCGGATCCGCTCCAGGCTCTCGGTGTACAGCCGGTTGACGGCGGCGCTGGTCTTGTAGCGGGCGTCCTGCAACGAAACCTCGGCGCTGATGACGTTTCGCGTGTCGAAGCCCGGATTGAGTCCGTCGAGATAGCTGAGCGTTCTCAACATCAGCCCCGCGCCGACCAGAAGAACCAGACTCAGCGCCACTTCGGCCGCCACCAGCGCGTTTCCCCACCAGCGGCGCCGCCCGCCGGCCACACTCCGCCCCGCCTCCATCAGCACCGAACGGATATCCAGGCGGGTGGTTTGAAGCGCGGGCGCCAGTCCGAAAAAGAGGCTGGTGAGCGCCGCAATCCCCAGCATGGCGGCCAGGACCCGCGCATCCAGCTCGATCGGATGCCACAGCTCGAAGTCTTTGGCCCCCAGGCGCTTCAGCCAATCGATGGCGAATGCGCCGATCCCCACCCCTACCACGCCTCCGCCCAGCGCCAGCAGCAGGCTCTCCATCAGGAGTTGGCGCACGATGGCCGCGCGGCTGCCGCCCAGCGCCATGCGCGTGGCAATCTCGCGGCCGCGCCCGCCCGCCCGCGCCAGCAGAAGCCCGGCGATGTTCACGCAGCCGATCAGCAGCACCATCAGGACAGCGGCCCAGGTGAGCAGCAATTCGCTGCGCATCCCCGTGGTGGATCCGCTCTGGAAAGGAACCACGCGCTGCTCGATGGTGGAATCTCTCGCAACATGCGCTTGTTCCGCAATCCCGGGGCTGAGCGCCTTCAGCTCATCGGCGGCCGCGGCCCACGAGAAGCCCGGTTTCACGCGCGCGATTACGCCATAATTCTGTCCCGATCCTTCCCCGGTGCGCGAGGGCCGTAAGGGAGTCCACAAGTCCACCGGAGCGCTGGTGCGGAAGCCGCGCGGCATGATCCCCACCACGGTATACGGCTCGCCGCGCAGCGCGATGGCCCGCCCCAGCGCCGAGGTGTCTCCGCCCAACGCCCGCTGCCAGAACTCGTAGCTCAGAACCGCGACCGCCGGGCCGCCCGCGGTATCCTCAGCGCGGCTGAACTCCCGTCCCATCTGCGGCGCGATCCCCAAAACACGGAAGAATCCGGCGGAAACGCGCTGTTGCCGCACATATTCGAGATGTCCTTGGGCCGCGAAGTTGACGCCGCTGTCTCCCCCGAACGCCGCTACATCCAGAGCGCGCGAGCCATCGCGGACACCCTCGAACAGTGCTCCGGTCTGGCTTTCTTCCTCGCCTTCCTTGCCGTTCTGACGCCAGTGGGTGTGCACCAGCGCCAGGCGGTCCAGCTCAGGGTACGGCGCCGGGCGCAGCAGGACGGCGTCCAGCACGCTGTAGATGGCGGTGTTAGCGCCGATCGAGAGTCCCAGCGTGGCCAGCACCACGAGTGTGAAGGCCGGACTCTTTCGAAGCTGGCGAAGGGCGAAACGAGTGTCATTCCACAGCGGCATAGACCATTCTGGCTGCAACCGCCGTGCCAGACCTTGGGGGGTGAAGAGCGTGCTTTTCCTTCAATTTACGCCGCTGGCGGCGGGCGCGGTGTCCGGTTGCGGGACGAGGCGGTCGAAGTCGATACACGGGAGTCTTGTGGCCGGCGGATTTTTCCTGAGAATCCCGCTGGCATCCGGGAACTACTTTGCGAATGTAAGTTTTTTTGGATGGGCGAGTAGGTCATTCGTCCAGTTTCGAGTGAACCTCTGGTGTGGTGAGCTATCCAAAGGGGGCGCACGCCATGGACGATACGGCTCATAAGTGTTTCGTTTCCGCCTTGTTCGTAGGCGGATTTGAAGACGAACGTTCGTTGGTACGGGAGGTCTTCCGCGAGTACGGCTGGCGGCTCTTCGAGGCGCCGGACCAGCGGTCGGCCACCCAGTGTCTGAAACGGCATCCGGTCCAGGTGGTGATCGCCAAGAGCGACATGCCGGACGGAAGTTGGCAGGAGATGCTCGGCCACCTGCGCTGTTTGGTGCGCCCCCCGCTGCTGATCGTCGCCTCCCGCACCGCCGACGAACATCTATGGGCCGAAGTCTTGAACATCGGCGGCTACGACGTTCTCGCGCAGCCTTTCGAACGCGATGAAATGGTGCGCGTCATCGCTTCCGCGCGGTGCCACTTCGACTACCGGCCCGAGCGCGCCCGCGCGCAGGAGGCCGATCTGGTCACCAGTGTGGCGTGATCGGACGCACGGGTCTCGAAGCCCCCGAAATATCCCCTCTTGACAGTGGTTCTGTGCGCTTCAGAACACTGTGCCCGTAACCCTAACACACTTCATATAGATAAAGTCCTTGACGTAGCACTATATATTGGGGCACTATTACGAAGGCGATTCTATCAGCAGGAACCCCCAGGAGGACCGGCGCGTGGGACAATTGTCTGTGGACTTAAGTGCGAAAATAGATTTATTGAAGACCAGACCTGCCACCAGAATTAAAACGGGGATTTCCTTTCCGCGTTATTTTACGTCACGGCTCGAACCCGGCAAGACCCCTTACGACGACGTCCAATGGGAAACCCGCACCGCCTCCATCGGCAACGATAAGGGCGACGTGATCTTCGAGCAGCGCGATGTGGAAGCGCCCGTGGACTGGTCGCAGACCGCCACCAACATCGTCGCCTCCAAGTATTTCCATGGCAAACTCGGGTCGCCCGAGCGCGAAACCAGTGTGGCGCAACTTGTGCAGCGCGTGGTGGACACCATTGCGGAGTGGGGCAAGCAGGACGGCTATTTCAAGACCGATGAAGACGGCGAGAACTTCCGCTTCGATCTGGCCCACCTGATGCTCGCCCAGAAGGCCTGTTTCAACTCGCCGGTCTGGTTCAACGTGGGAGTTAAGGAGGCGCGCGGCTACGGCTGGATCTACGACAAGAAGGCCGACCGGGTGGTCAAGCTGGAATCCGGCGTGGTGCAGCCGCAGTGCTCGGCCTGTTTCATCGTTTCGGTGAACGATTCGCTCGAATCCATTCTCGACCTGGCCAAGACCGAAGGCATGCTTTTCAAATGGGGTTCGGGCACGGGATCGAATCTTTCGGCGCTCCGCGAGGAGGACGCGGCGCTTTCCGGCGGCGGCCGCGCCTCCGGGCCGCTCTCGTTCATGAAGGGCTTCGACGCGTTCGCCGGCGTCATCAAGTCGGGCGGCAAGACTCGGCGCGCGGCCAAGATGGTAATCCTGAACACCGACCACCCCGACATCGAGCAGTTTATCTGGTGCAAGGCCAAGGAAGAAAAGAAGGCCTACACCTTGGTCGAAGCCGGCTACGATGCGTCCCTCGATGGCGAAGCCTACAGCTCCATCTTCTTTCAGAACGCCAACAACTCCGTGCGCGCCACCGACGATTTCATGCAAGCGGTGCTCCACGACGACGATTGGTGGACCAAGTCGGTGGCCACCGGCCAGCCGGTGGACCGCTATAAGGCGCGCGACCTGATGCGCCAGATCGCCGAAGCCACCCACCAGTGCGGCGATCCCGGCATGCAGTTCGACACCACCATCAATCGCTGGCACCCCTGCAAGAACACGGCGCGGATCAACGCCTCGAATCCGTGCTCGGAGTACATGTTCCTCGACGACTCGGCCTGCAACCTTTCGTCCCTGAACCTCATGAAGTTCGTTGGCCCCGACGGCCAGTTCGACGTGGAAGCCTTCCGGCACGCCGTGGATACTATGATCCTGGCGCAGGAGATTATCGTCGATAACGCCAGCTACCCGACCCAGAAGATCGGCGAGAACTCGCACAGCTTCCGGCCGCTGGGTCTGGGGTTCGCCAACCTGGGCGCGCTCCTGATGTCGATGGGCCTCCCCTACGACAGCGACCAGGGCCGCGACCACGCCGCCGCCATCACCGCCGTGATGTGCGGACAAGCGTATCTGACTAGTTCCCGCGTGGCCGAAGCCATAGGCACCTTCGCCGGTTACGGCGTGAACGAGCAGCCCTTCCTGGAAGTGATCCGGATGCATCGCGACGCGGTGGGCCGCATCAACCGCAACAATGTTCCCACGGCGCTCTACCACGGCGCGGTCGAGTGCTGGGAAGACGCTTACGAATCCGGCCGCCGCAACGGCTACCGCAATGCCCAGGTCACGGTGCTGGCGCCCACCGGCACCATCGGTTTCATGATGGATTGCGACACCACCGGCATCGAGCCCGACCTGGCGCTCATCAAGTACAAGAAGCTGGTGGGCGGCGGCGTCATCAAGATCGTCAACAACACCGTGCCGCAGGCGCTCATCAAGCTGGGCTACACGCCCGGCCAGGTCGAGCAGATCGTCAGCCACATCGATTCCACCGGCACCATCGAAGGCGCGCCGCACCTCAAGCCCGAGCACCTCGCGGTGTTCGATTGCAGCTTCCGGCCGCAGAACGGCGTGCGCTCCATCCACTACATGGGCCACGTGCGGATGATGGCGGCGGTGCAGCCGTTCATCTCGGGCGCGATTTCGAAGACCATCAACATGCCCGAAGAGTCCACGGTGGAAGACATCGTGAACGCCTACATCGAGAGCTGGAAGCTGGGGCTGAAGGCGGTCGCCATTTATCGCGACAACTCGAAGAAGGTGCAGCCGCTCAGCTCGGGGTCCGGCAAGGGCGAGAAGAAGACCGCCGCCGCGGCCGCCCCCAGCGGGGCTACGGCTGCGGTGGAGAAGGCGGCTCACGGGCCCAGGCGGCGCAAGCTGCCCGACGAGCGCCGCTCCATCACGCACAAGCTTTCGATCAGTGGCCACGAGGGTTACATCACGGTGGGCATGTACGACGACGGCTCGCCGGGTGAAATCTTCATCACTATGGCCAAGGCAGGCTCCACCATCTCCGGCCTGATGGATGCGTTTGCCACGGCGGTCAGTTTCAACCTGCAATATGGAGTGCCGCTGAAGTTCCTGGTGGACAAGTTCGCGCACGTGCGGTTCGAGCCCAGCGGCTGGACCGGCAACCAGCAGATCCCCTACGCGAAGTCCATCATGGATTACATCTTCCGCTGGCTGGGCGCGAAGTTTCTGGGCCCCGAGTACGCGGTGAGCGAAGCCGGCGAAAGTCCCGATCTTCAACCCACCGAGGCCGACCCGCAGCAGGAGCTGCCTTTTGCGCCCGTCGCGGCCGACGCCCCGCTCTGTTCCGAGTGCGGCTCCATCATGACGCGCAACGGAAGCTGCTACAAGTGCGGCAACTGCGGTGGCACCAGCGGGTGTAGCTAGTGGCACCGTTCAGAGGTTCACTCACGTATCAGCGGCGGCGCCAGGGCGGCGTGAAACGCTTCATTGCGGTGTGCGGATGCCAGCGGGGCAGGTCAATCTACACTGCAACGTCAGCCAGGGAGCTGCGCAGCCGGCGTGGATGTCCACGCCACTCGGAATTGTGCATCCCAAGGAGAGGTGTCAGAATTAGGAGTTCCGGTTCTTAGAATCACCTCGGGTAGCATGCCGAGCATGGGGGTCAATGTGCGTAGGGTGCGACTTCAGTCGATTCAGACGAATAGCGGTTTTCTGGAACGCTGTAGAACTGATTTTGCTCCCCAGCTCACCTGCATTATCGGGGCGCGTGGAACCTGTAAATCGACCCTCGTAGAGTCGATAAGGTTTGCATTCGATTCAGACCGCGAGAGGGTAGCCGAACTGACGCAGCCCAATGGGCTGATCACGAAGACTCTGGGGGCGGGTAGCGTGCGCTGCGCCGTTGTAGTTGAGGACGACGGTGAGTCGGTCGAGTACACGATAGATCGGGAAATCGGTACTGGTCCGCGTGTCCTGCGAAACGGTACACGAGATGCGCTTGGTGATGATCTGCTTGAGGATGTCGAGATCTACTCTCAAAATGCACTTCAGCAGATTGCCTCAGCCGATAAACCGCAGCTTAGGCTGCAGCTGATCGATCGGCCGAACCGAACCGAGATTTTGCGGATCAGGCGAGATGTCGAAGCGAGCGTGACCGAACTCAAGACGATTGGGACTCGGCTCCGGACAGTCCGCGCCGACCTCGATAAACGAAAGCTGGACATAAGGGACATCGACCAAGTCCGTGCCGACTTGGGGCAAGTCAAGGACATGCGCCCCGAGCTACCTCCCACCCTCGAAGAACAACATTCGTTTTACGTGCAGCGCCAACATGTCGTCGAGACACTTTCGGAACTTCAATCGCTTCAGCGCAAGGTGATTTTGGATCTGGCGATTGTCGGCACGGTCAAAGACAAGCTTTTGACACTCAGGCAGGCCCTCGATGGACTCTCAAAAATCGACATGGCCACACCGCACGACCTTCTTGATCAGGTCGAGCGAGCAGTAGACACGATTGCCGCCCATCGCCAACTCCTAGCTCAGATACCAGTTGCGGAACGCGCTCAAGAACTAGCGACCGAATTTGAACAGAAGAACGAAGCCTACTATCAACTCAGACAGCAGCAACAAGTCCTGAGCGAATCTCTCAAGCGCGAGGACGCTCTCCGGCACCGGGTGCTTGAATTGGAGAAAATCGAACGTGAGGTCAAGCAGCTTGAAAGTGATCGGGACGAACTGGTGCAGCGCCGTCGTGCAGCACGCGCCAGAGTCGCGCAATTACGGGATGGCATATTTGAGATGCGAGTTCGCGAAGCGGAGAAGATCAATCAGGAGTTTGGGGATGTAGTCCTCCTGGCGGTTAAGAGGGCTGCACACTCAAAGCCGTTCGTCGCGCGGCTCTCCGAGTTGCTGGCCGGATCACGAATTCGAACGCAGGGGAACATTGCTGAGGAGTTGGCAAAGAGTTTAAGCCCGAGCGATCTCCTGGAAGCCGTAGAAGACGGCGAGGCGCAACGGGTTGCTACACTTCTGCAACGAGATTTTGGCCAAGTAACCAGAGTGCTAACATATCTTCGGGACCATCCCGATCTGTACGATCTTGAAGCGGAACTATTCGATGATTCCCTTGAGATCACCATGTTTGATAGTGGACAGCCAAAGCCAGTTGAACAGCTATCTGAAGGGCAACGCGCCACGGCTCTCTTGCCGCTGATTCTGCGGACCTCCTCGTGTCCCCTCATTGTCGATCAACCCGAGGATGATCTGGATAACAGCTTCATCTTCCAGGTGCTCGTCAAGAACATCCTGAGGCTTAAGACCGAACGACAACTCGTTTTTGTTACCCACAACGCAAACATTCCGGTGTTGGGTGAGGCGGAGGAAATCGTGGTTATGCATATGCATCGTCCGACGAAGGCGGCGCCCCCGCGAATAGGGTCGCTGGATGACAGAAAGGAAGACATCCTGCAGCTCCTTGAGGGCGGCAAAGAGGCCTTCGAATATCGAGAAAAGCGGTACGGATCTCTGCTGAAATGAGTTTGGACGAACTGCTTGCGGCGCTATTGGGCACGAAGCTGGCTTTCGAGAGTTGCTTGGCTCTAGTCCGCGGCAGCTTGGCCAAGGAGTTGGTCATTCGCTTGCTCCGAGGGCTCGAGGCCGAACAGACCATCGACAACGCAGAGCGAGAGCGCCGCCTTTCGTCGGTCTTGGCCAGGCTTTCTCCGAGTACAGCGGAGTTCTCAGCGATCGCTGAAGCGGGCGCTGACGTGAAGAATGCTGTGCTTCGGAATGCACTGACGCAGGTGTTACCCCCCGAGTTCAGGAGCAAGGTTTTCCGACGCGGGCACGGCGGCCGACCGGAATCGACTACAGCCAGTGATCTGAGCAGTAGCCAGAGTGAAGTGCAGGTCGAGGTCACGCCGCCATCTTCACAGGTCGCCAACGACGTCGCACCGTTTTCGGATGTGATCGTTTTGTCTGTCGTTGACAATCCTGCGACGAAGAAGCTTCTTGAGAGTGCTGCGTTTGTGCCACTACGCTGCCAATCGACCGCCGAATTAGACACGATGCTGGCTGCTAATGAGGACATATGTGCATTCCTCATTGAAAGTTCGTTTGTAACTTCATTGAACCACGACGAGCAAACGACCCTCATCGCAAAGCTTGCGATGTTCTCGACGTTTGCCTTTTTGCGGTTTCAGGATGAAGGTCTTATCGCTGACACAGTAGAGATAGGCCAGTGGATTGCCAAGGCTCGTTGTCGTCCCTCCCCGCCCGACGTCACGCAGCTATCTTTTCAATACAGCGCCGCTCTTCAGGAGCGTGAGCTGTCGAGTATCCAAAATAGCCGCAAGCGGCTCGGCGAGGGCAAGGCCCAAGGCCTCTTTATTCCCGGCGAATTGTCGGGTCTTGAGCTTAAGCTCCTCGGCGCCGCCATGAGCGAATACGCAAAACGGCGGAATTTTAACCCGGGTGCCGAATTGACGCAGGTGAAAACCAAGTTTCTGCATGGCGGGCAGACTGGAGCCCGAGTGGCATTAGTGAAGGTGAATGATCTGCAAGTACCCGTGGTTGTCAAGCTCGACCGAAAAGAGGCCATTCTAGACGAGGCGCGGCGGTTTCTTACATTCGTTCACAAAGACAATCCGGAGCTCAACCCCGAGGTTCACCTGCATGCTGGCGCGGCGCTGATCGTATTTGGAGTGATCCCGGATCCGCGCGCCGAAACTGAAGAACCGGCTCCGACGCTAGAGGAGCGCTTAGCTGACTACTGGTACGCGGAGATGCGAGATCCGACGTCGTCCGACGATGGCACTTCCTTGCTGAAGGGTTTCACCGACGCAGCTAAACGCCTTGCAGCTCTAAATAGGCAGCATTGCTTCAACCAGGATTTTTCCTGCAAGGCGAACCCGTACCTGGCGAACCTAAAGGCGATGGAAGGAAAGGGCTTTGATTGGGGTTTTGGAAAGGGAGCGCTGTCGTTTCGTGATCGAGCTGAACAACTCCTGGCAGCTAATGCTGGGAAGTCGATCTGCCATGGGGATGCTCACACTCGTAACATTCTAATTCGGGGAGAGCAAGGGTTCTTGATCGATTACGCGTACAGCGGTCCCGGACATCCATGTTCCGATCTCGTGAAGCTTGAGCTGTCGGTGTACCTGACGAAGTTCTTTCAGTTTGGTGCGGAGGCTGATTTGGCCGCGTTCCAGCACGACCTGTCCATCAAACGACTGACCTATGAGGAACTCGTATCGAAGTACAAGCCCCTTCTACATTCGAAGACAAACCGACTTTGTCTCAATATGTGTGTAGTTGCGAGAAACTTGGCGGCTGAAGTCCTCGAGGCGCACGGGCTTCCATGGGATCACTACATTGCTGCGAAGGTGCTCACCGCATGGCAGTCCTTGCAGGTGCCTCATCTGCAGCTGTTCTTGGCTGGAAGCATTATTTCATCCATAGGCTCCTAACCCTTGGAAGTGAGCGAACTTTTGCCTGAGAATAGCCCCAGGTCGGTGCGCTACCGAAAGAACGACCGAAGTTCGCGCAGCACCTCGTCTCTTTTCTCGCCCTTCAAACGGCACAACCGCTTCACGACCAAGCTCGAATGCAGCGTGAAGATCTTCGCCAGTCGCGCGACCGGGGCTTTGGGCAGCACGCCTTCCACCACATCGCGCTGACCCAGGAGCACCGTCGCCGCGTCGCGCACGATCTGCGATGTAACCGCAACCAGTACGACGTCTTCGTTGCGCGCGTTGAACGTGTCTGGTGAAACAACCACCGCCGGTCTTCGCTTTGTCGAGGTCAGGTCGGTGAACGGAAACGAAACCAGGACGACATCGCCCTGCCTATACATTGTCGTAGACGGCGTCCTCTTCCTTGTCCCAGAACTCAAAGCTGCGCTCGGCTGCCTTCAACCACGCCAACCCGTCTCTCAGGCCGTGCAGTTCCTCTTCCGAGAACACGCGGTAGACCTCGCCACTTGCCGCGCCCTTCACTTCCTCCAGCGGCCTGAAGACCCCGTTCTCATAACGTGCAGGGATGCTCATATCTCAATAGTAGTCTTACCACGCCGTGTCCGGCGGCGCCTCCCGCGATCTTCGCCCCACCGAGGCCGACCCGCAGCAGGAGCTGCCTTTTGCGCCCGTCGCGGCCGACGCCCGCTCTGTTCCGAGTGCGGCTCCATCATGACGCGCAACGGAAGCTGCTACAAGTGCGGCAACTGCGGCGGCACCAGCGGCTGCAGCTAAGCACTGTAGTGCGTCCCCTTTTTCCTTTTTCAGAGCAGAGCCTTCAAGAGCCGGTATAGAAACTCGACGCTGTCGTAATACGCATCCACGGGGATGCGCTCGTTGGCGCCGTGGGCGTTGCCCACATCCAGTTCGCCGAACACGCCGCTCACTCCGAAAGTCGCCAAGCCTGCCCGACGCAGGGAGATTGAGTCGCTGGCCCAGGGGTCCATTACGGGGAAGACGGGCATGCCGGGCCACATCTCCTGGGTGACCTTTTCGACCGCGCCCATGACCTCGGGTATCAGCGGCGAGGCAGGAGCCGGACGGCCCGCGGCCATCGTCCGCACGGCTATCCCAGGGTCGGCCAGGATCTCGGTCAGGGCGCCGCGGACAGACTCGACCGTATCGCCCGGGAATAAGCGGCAATTGATCACCGCGGCGGCCGTCTGCGGCAGGGCGTTGCTGGCATGCCCGCCCTCGATTCGGGTGGCCACGCAAGTGGTTCGCAGGATGGCGTTGTAGTATGGCGAGACGGCCGCGAGGCGCCCGGCGGCCTCCAGGTCCGGCGGGTCTTTGGCGACGGCCTTCATGTCGGCTGCCACCTGGCCGGTTTCAATCGCCGCCATGCGCTCGAAGTAGAGGCGCGTGGTCTCATTGAAGCGGAACGGGAGGTCGCGCTCCGAAAGCCGCGCCAAACCTTTGGCCAATTGGTAGATGGCGTTTTCCTTGACGGGCAGGGAGCTATGGCCTCCCTGGTTCTTCGTCTGGGCCTGGAAGCTGACGTTGGTTTTCTCGCTCGTTTGCACGGTCATGCGGAGACGGCGGCCTTTCTCGATCTGGCCGCCGCCGGCGTCCAGGTTCAGGCAGTAGGCGGCGTCGATCCAATCCCGGTGATTGGCCAGCAGCCAGTAGACCCCATTGGCATTTCCGCCCTCCTCATCCGCGGTGAGCGCGACGACGATGTCGCGGCTGGGAACGAAGCCCTCGGCCCGCAGGCGGATCAAGGTGGCGACGAGCCCCGCTACGCCGTTCTTCATATCGAGGACTCCGCGCCCATAGAAGAAGCCGTCGCGCTCGGTCAAGCGGAACGGGTCGAGTCCCGGGGACCATCCCTCCCTGGGCGCGTCGACCACGTCCAGGTGCGCAATCAGGAGGATCGGCGGGGCCGCTCCTTTTCCGTGCAGACGCACGACCAGGTTCTGCTTGTCCGGCGTGGGGCCGGCCAGAACCATGTCGGATTCGGGAAAACCGGCGGAACGAAAACGCGCCGCCATGGCCTTGGCCGCCGCGGTGGAACCGAAGGCCAAGGTGGAATCGATCTCCACCAACTCTCGCAACAGATCCCGCGCGAAGGTTTGGCCGGACGGCCCCGCTTCCTGACCCGGAAGCACAGGCGACCCCAGCCCGAACGCCAGAACGACGGTTGCCCACGAAGCGATTCTCATCGGATTGCCTTTCCAGCTTGCCTTACCTTGCCCGCCATTGGGCCATCCCTCTATACTGATCCTTCACGTGTCCAAAAGGCAGAAGAAACAACTCAAACCCCAGCGGACCTCCGCGGAAGCCGAGGCGCCGGCGCGCGGTGCGGCCATCTCCTGGCTTCAAGAGCACTCCGTTCCGGCGTTTCTCATCCTCGTTGCGCTGGCTTCTTTGCGCATCGTGACAACCTACACGGTTTTCAACCATACCATCGATGAGCCGGCGCACGTCGCCTGCGGAATGGAGTGGCTGGACAAGGGCGTCTACCATTACGAGGTGCAGCATCCACCCTTGGCGCGCGTGGCCGCCGCCATGGGACCGTACCTGGCGGGCAGCCGGCCGTCCGGAGCCGCCGACATATTCCAGGAAGGGGCGCTCATCCTCTACCGCGACAACCACTATGATCGGAACCTGGCATTGGCCCGCTTGGGAATCCTTCCATTCTTCTGGGTTGCGGCTCTGGTGGTTTATGCGTGGGGCCGGAAGTACTTCGGAGATCTGGTCGCGGTTGCGGCGGTTTTTTTGTTTACCTTCCTGCCGCCCATCCTGGCGCATGCCGGCCTGGCGACCACCGACATGGCGCTGACCGCCTTCGTTGGCGCGAGTTTCCTCTCGGGAGTGGCGTGGCTGGAAAAGCCGGGCCTGCTCCGCAGCATGCTGTTCGGCGCGTGTCTGGGGCTCGCCGTTCTCTCCAAGTTCTCCTCTCTTGCCTTCATACCCGCGGCATTTGCGGCGGCCCTGGTGTGGCACTTGTGGAGCGAGCGGCCGGCTGTTTCCCTGGTCGCGCGGCGGGCGCTCCAGCGCGCGCTGCCTTTCTGTCTGGCAGCCGTCGTGGGCGCTGGCGTCGTGTGGGCGGGGTATAGGTTCTCGTATGGCAATGTCGGCGGCATCGGGCTTCCGGCTCCCGAGTTGTTCGCCGGCATTCAAACCGTCATCGAACATAACCGGCAGGGCCATCCGACCTATTTGCTGGGGATGCACAGCAGGTTCGGGTGGTGGTACTACTACCCGGTGGTGCTGGCCGTCAAGACCCCGCTGCCCTTTTTGGCCCTGCTGTTTGCCGGAGCCGCGATTTGCCTGGGAAAAGCGCGGCGCGCGAATCCGGCCTACTGGCTGCCCCTGGCATTCTCGCTGGGAATCCTGTTCTTTTCTCTCTTCAGCCAAATCAACATCGGCGTCCGGCACGTGCTTCCCGTCTATATTGGATTCTCGATTGTCGCGGCCGTCGCCGTCGTCCACCTGTTGGAGATGTCGCGGCGAGCCAGATGGGCTGCCTGGACCGTTGGGCTGCTGCTGGTCTGGCATGGCGCCACGTCCGCGCTCAGCCACCCCGACTACATTCCCTACGTCAACGCGCTGGCGGGCAGCGAGCCGGAAAAGATCCTGGTAGACTCGGATCTTGATTGGGGGCAGGACATGAAACGGCTGGCGAAGCGCTTGCACGAGGTGGGCGCGCGCCAGGTCACGTTCAGCCCGTTTATTGTCGCCTATCTGGAAGCGGTGCACGGATTCCCGCCGATTCAACCGATGGACCCCGAGTCGCCATCGTCCGGATGGAATGCCGCCAGCATCACGATGATCAAAGCGGAACGTCTCGGTCTCTGGGACCAACACCCCGAGATCAAACTGTGGACCGAACAGATCCCACCCACCGAGCGGCTGGGCAATACCACGCTCTTGTGGTACTTCCCCCCGCAGACGCAGGCCGCGCCCAGGCGGTAGGGCGAGCGCCGACACCGGGCAAGCACGTTCAGCGTTATCCTTTGAGTATGAAGCTCAAATTAGTCTTGCTATTTGCATTGCTCGTTTCCGCCGCGCTCTTCGCTCAGGAGTTCCGCGGCACCATCGCCGGTGTCATCACCGACGCCACCGGCGCCGCTGTTCCGGGGGCCAAGGTGACGGTTACCGAAACCCAAACCGGCACCAAGATCCCCGCCGTGTCCGACAACTCCGGCCAATACACGGCGCCGTTCCTGCTGCCTGGCGAATACGATATCGCCGTGCAGTCGCCGGGCTTCAAAGCAGCCCTCCGTAAGGGAGTGAACGTAGGCGCCGGCGACCATTCGGTGATCGATTTCAGACTGGATGTCGGCGACGTCACCAACTCGGTTGAAGTGACCGCCGACGCGCCCCTTCCCGATACCCAAGACGCCTCCCTGGGGCAGGCGGTGACCACCAAGGAAGTCGAGGAATTGCCCATCAACGGCCGCACGCCCATGATGGCCGCCGCCCTGTCCTTGGGTGTCATCGGGTACGCGCAGCCCACGCTGGTCCATCCTTTCGATAGCGGCGGCGCAGCCGGCTGGTCCATCGGCGGCGCTTACCAGCAAACCAGCGAACTGCTCCTCAACGGTGCCCCCGACGCCACCTGGGACGGCCGCCTGGCTTACAGCCCGCCCCAGGACGCCGTGCAGGAAGTGCACGTCAAAGTTTCCGATACCGACGCGGCTTTCGGCCACTCCGCCGGCGGAACTTTGGACCATATCACCAAGACCGGCACCAACGCCCTCCACGGCTCCGCTTGGGAATTCAACCAGCCGAATACACTTACCGCCAACGACTTCTTCCTCAACAGGGCTGGCTCCCCCCGGCCCGTCACCCACTTCAACCAGTACGGCGTCACCGCCGGCGGCCCCATCTATCTGCCCAAAGTCATCGACACCCGCAACAAGCTGTTCTGGTTCTTTGCCTGGGAAGGCATAAAGGACGGCCAGCCCAACGCCTTCATCGGCACGGTTCCCACCGCCGCCATGCGGGCCGGAAACTTCAGCGGCCTGACCACGCTATACGACCCCTTCAGCGCCACCCTCAGCGGCTCCACCGTAAACCGGACCGCGCTGCCGGGCAATCAGATCCCCACCAACGAGCTCAACGCCATCGCCAAGGCTTATCTCGCTTACTTCCCGGCACCCACCATTCCGACGGCCACCATTAATAACTTCGTGAGCTCGCCCAACACCAACGATATCTTCAGCAACGAAATGGGGCGCATCGATTACAACATGAGCACTCGCAGCCGTTTCTTCGCGGATGTGCGCCATACCAACTACTCTCAGGGCAAGAACAACTATTTCAACAACGTCGCCGAAGGGTCGCTGCTGTATCGCGCCAACCTGGGCCTGGCCGCCGACGAAGTGTACACCCTGAACCCCAACGACGTAGTCGACATCCGCCTGAACTTCACGCGCATGAACGAAGGCCACAACATGCCCAGCGTCGGCTTCGACCCCACGTCCCTGGGCTTCCCGTCCAGTGTGGCCGCCAACGCGACCTACCTGCAAATGCCCGTGATTTCTTTCAACAGCGCCACCTTCCTGCAGGCGCTCGGCGCCAGCGGTGCCAACAAGCTGCCCTCCCAGTCCTTCCAGATCTTCCCAACCTGGATGACAACCAGGGGCAACCACACCCTCAAGGCCGGCGGCGATTTCCGGCAGTACCGTTTGAATACCCTCACCTCCGGTTATTCCACCGGGACCTTCACCTTCAACAACAATTGGGTGCGGGCCTCCAGCAGCGCTTCCTCGACGGTCGCCACCGGGCAGGACTTCGCCGCCTTCCTGTTCGGGCTGCCTTCGAGCGGCAGCTATGACATCAACACCACCGCCTCCTGGTATTCGTACTACGCCGCGGGGTTCGTGCAGGACGATTGGAGAGTGAAGAGCAACCTCACCATCAATGTTGGCCTGCGTTACGACCACGATGGCCCTTACAACGAAAAATACGGCCGTACCGTGAACGGCTTCAATACCACCACCCCCAATCCGCTGGCCGCAGCCGCCCAGGCGGCTTATGCCAAGTCTCCCATCACACAGCTTCCGGCCAGCGCTTTCAATGTGCTCGGCGGCTTGACCTTCCCGGCCTCCGGCCAGACCGCGGTCTACCAGAACCACTCTCACCTGGTGAGCCCGCGCTTCGGGGTGGCTTGGACGCCGGACTTCCTCCACGGCAAGACCGTCATCCGCGGCGGTTTCGGAATGTTCGTTGCGCCCGTCGCCATCACGGCCATGGGGGTCGACGACAAGTATTCCACCAACCCCGATACCAACCAGGAGGGCTTCAGCCAGTCCACTTCGCTCACCGCAACCAGCAACAACTACCTGACGCCGTTGGCTACGCTGGGCAACCCCTTCCCCACCGGGTTCCTCCAGCCCACGGGCAACTCGCTGGGCCTGCTGACCTTCGCCGGCCAGGGCGTCACCTTCATCAATCCCGTCGTGAAGAGCCCATACTCGCTGCGTTGGAACATCGGCTTCCAGCAAAGCCTCACCAAGGACATGATGCTCGAAGTGGTCTACATTGGCAACCACTCCGTCCACCTTCCGATTAACTACACCCAGCTCAACGGCATCCCACGCCAGTACCTGAGCACGCTCGGCACGCGCGATCCCAACCAGACCTACCTCACCAGCTCAGTGGCCAACCCGTTCTCCGGCCTGCAAACCAGCCAAAACACCGCGACCACTACCCCAGTGCAACTCCTGGCGCGATATCCCGAGTTCCCCGTGGGCGACAGCTCCACCGGCTGGAGCGGCGGGGGCGGCGTGCTCGAGCAGAACCTCAACGACGGCCGCTCCTATTTCCAGAGCGTCAACATCCGCCTGCAGAAACGCGCTTCCCATGGCCTCACGTTCGTATTCAATTACATTTATTCGCGGCTGATGGAACAAGTGACCTGGCTCAACGATTCCGATCCGGTCCCGGAAAAGCGCGTTGCGTCGATCGATCACCCGCAGCGCTACGTCACCGCCATTACCTACGAACTACCCGTCGGCCGCGGCAAGGCCCTGGACCTCCACTCGCGCCTGGGCAACTCACTGCTGGGCGGCTGGCTGCTGAACAACGTCTACACATTCCAGGTGGGCGGGCCGCTCATGTGGGTCAACGGAAGCTCGTCGAGCCCCGGCGACTACGTCTATCTGGGCGGCGGCTCCATGAACCTCGATAACCGCCAGGTGAACGGCACGGCCTTCAACACTGCGCTGTTCGATATCAAGTCGGCCGACGCCTTCAACTATCACCTGCGCACCTTTTCGACCACCTTCTCCAACCTGCGCGCCGACGGCATCAACCAGTGGGATCCGTCCATTACCAAGCGCTTCGCATTCACGGAGAAGGCGTCTGTGCAGATTCGCGTGGAAGCGTATAACGTTCTCAACCACCCGGTATTCGCGGCTCCCAGCACCACCGCGAGCAACAGCGCGTTCGGGACTATCACGGCGACTGCCAACCGGTTCCGCACAATCCAATTGGGCGGCCGATTCGTATTCTGAGGCGCCGGCGTTGGCAGGCCACCAAGAACGATGGCCTGCCCCACATTCTGGGGGCGCTGCTCAGATGGCAGGCGGCGCCCTGGGAAAACGGGTGGGTCCCCTGCCGGACGGCTGGCTCGGACTCGCTTTTTCACCCAAGGGCGACCGCGTGTACGTGGGCGGGTTGCGCGGGAGACGCATCTGTTCGGGTGTGTGGAGTTGTAATTCATCGCGTTGCAAGCTCCTCTTTTTCAATGGGTTGCGGAGGCGGTTCGAGATTGGGAGACGCATCTGGAAGGCCTTCTTTGCAAGATGCGTCTCCCGGACGGTGCGGAGATCGATGGTTCGGGTGGCTTTGTGTAAGTGCCTTAATTTCAATGCAATACGGCTGCCGACGGGGGCTGGCATGGGTCTGGGCTGGCACCCGGCCGCCATCGCGGTTCCCGACGCGGCGCCAAACGGCGAGGCGCTGGTCTGGGTGGTTGTGGTGGGCCTCGGCTTCCCAGTGGTTGAGGAAAGCGTGGAAGGCGCGGGAGGCGGAGTAGGACGGAACGAAGCCAAATGGGCCGCTCCGCGGCTGGGCAGGTCGGGGACCTGCCCCACGCGAGATACGGAACGAAGCCAAATTCGGATAGTGACCAAGCGGATTCCCCCCTGTCCACAGCTTACTATGCCGCGGCAGGGTCAAATACGTAAGTGATTGATTCAGCTGAGACAATGTGTTGTGATCGCCGATCCGGTAGCGGGCGAAGCCTGGGGTGCGGACACGGACGGAGACCTTGCATCGAAGAACTGCTTGATGCGCACGGATTGGCGCTCAATCTTCGAAACGGTGGCTTGCTTGATGCCCAGGGTTTCCGCTAGACGCTCTTGGGTCAATTCACGGGCGGTGCGTAGTTCATCGAGAGCCATGTCATGCAGGGTGACTTTGACGCGGGCCTCGACGCGGGCGAGCGATTCCGCAGCACGGCATTCCGCCAGGGGTCGAAGGCATACAGGACCCGGCAGGGCCGGCCCTGGCGCCGATGCGCAACTCGCGCATGTGGGCGTAGCGGCTTCCGGAGATGCCCGAAGAAATGCGGAAACTTCAACTCGATACCCAACCGCGCAAGCAGATCCGCGGAACAGGTCACACACTCCCGCTCTTCGGTGCTCAAGCTATTTCACCAGCACTCGAATTCATCGGTGAAGGACACCGAACATTCCAAATTATGAATATAGATAAAAATGAATATAGCGTTGAAGGGGAGCTTTGCCCGCGCGTGCAATCTTCACGCGCGCCGCGCCTGCCCCTCGCGCATCAGCCGCGCGATTGCCGCATCTGCTTCCACGCCTGTCCGATCCGAGCGCAGCTTTCGGGACGAAGATGCTAAAATTGGCGTGCCATAGTTATGCCAACCTTCCGACTCGCTTTCCTGCTCGCGCTGGCCGGCCTCGTGCGCGGCGGCGACTACACCGCGCTCGACCGTTACGTGGCCGCTCCGGACGCATCCTACCGCTACACGCTCACGCGCACGCTGCCCACGCAGGGCGCCACCGTCTATCAGCTCGACATGGTTTCGCAGACCTGGCTGACAACGGCGGAGGTGGACCGCACCGAGTGGCATCATTGGGTGACCATCGTCAAGCCGGACCAACTCGCGACTTCGACCGCCCTGCTGCTCATCGACGGCGGCTCGAATTCGAGCACGCCGCCGACGCCGGATCCGCAGTTGCTACTAGCGGCCGCACTGACGGGCGCGGTGGTGGTGGACGCCGGCCAGGTGCCCAACCAGCCGCTGACATTCGCCGGCGAGAGCAGCGGGCGCAGCGAGGACGCGCTGGTCGCCTACACCTGGGAGCAGTTCCTGCTCACCGGCGACGAACGCTGGCCCGCGCGGCTGCCCATGACGAAGGCCGCGGTGCGCGCCATGGATACGGCCACCGATTTTCTATCCAAGCTCCCCACCGGGCCCATCACGCTGACTAACTTCGTTGTAACTGGCGCGTCCAAGCGCGGCTGGACCACCTGGACCACGGCCGCCGTGGACCCACGCGTCATCGCCATCGCGCCCATGGTAATCGACACGCTGAACGTGCCGGAGGCCTTCATCAATCAGTGGCGAAGTTACGGATTCTGGGCGCCGGCCGTCGAGGACTACGTGAACGCGGGCATCATGAACTGGTTTGGCACGCCGCAGATGGACGCGCTGATGCAGATTGAAGACCCGTATAACTACCGCGACCGGCTGGCGCTGCCGAGTTACCAGTTGAACTCCACCGGCGACCAGTTCTTCGTCCCGGACTCGCCGCGTTTCTACTTCTCCGATTTGCCGGGTGAGAAGTATCTGCGCTTCGTGCCCAACACGGACCATTCCATGTCGTCGCCCGACGCGGTGACGAACCTGCTCGCGTGGATCCGGGCGGTTACGCAGAACTATCCGCGCCCCCGCTTCTCCTGGCACGCGGACCGCTCGCAAGGCCAGCTCACGGTGCGCACGTTGAATGCGCCCACGCAGGTGCTGCTATGGCAGGCCACCAATCCCAAGGCGCGCGATTTCCGCCTGGAGACGCTCGGGCCTGCCTGGACATCGTCGCCGCTCACGGGCGCTAACGGAATCTATCAAGCAACCATGCCACAGCCGGATCAAGGCTACACCGCCTTCTTCGTCGAGTTGACCTTCCCCGGCCCGAACGACATGCCGCTGGTCTTCACGACCGAAGTGGTGGTGACGCCGGACGTCTACCCCTTCGACCCGCCGCCGATGCCCATAGCGCCGCAAGGGCGCCGCGCGGCGTCGCGTTAGTTCACAGGAGTGATCGCCCAGGACGGCGTGCGGCGATTCAGTCAGTGAACTTCTGAAACAGACCCCGTCAGAACTTCAACTTCAGCCCCATCTGGATCTGCCGGCACGTGTTGGCCTGGCCCGTGATGGCGCCGAAGGACGACGACGTCGGGGTCACGTTCGCCGCGGCAAACTCCGTCCGGTTGAAAGCGTTGAACGCTTCGAACCGGAACTGCGCGAGCACGCGTTCCGTGATATGG